>ENA-ORSI01001400-ORSI01001400.1-human-gut-metagenome-genome-assembly--contig:-NODE-1400-length-20937-cov-7.117182_pt1 | contig 20937 bp, 18 predicted proteins | sample MGYA00242187_ERZ509154 | MGnify/ENA primary metagenome ERZ509154 (study PRJEB26280, sample SAMEA2338627) | human gut metagenome | biome: human gut; feature: human-associated habitat; material: faeces...
CGGTAGGAGGCGCCGGGGGCGGCTGCGCCGCGAATGTTTACCTTGTGCAGAGTGTGGTGTGGGCGCGGGTGGCCGCCTCAAAGCTAGGCAGGTCAGTCGCGGCGATGGCAATGCCCTCGGTTTTGGCACGGGCCAGCATAGCGTCATCCGGGCGAATGCCCTCGGCGAGGACAATGCAGGACACATCGGCCATGAGGGCGGCAACAATGGTGTTCTGATTTGCCATAACGGTGAACCAGACCCCATCAGTGGGGGCGTGGCCCATCACCATGCTGAGAAGATCGCAGCAGTATACACCGCCGGTTATTTCCCGCTCGGGGCAGCACAGCAGGGTAAAGCCGCAGGCGCGGCAAAGCTCATTCGCTGTCATGTTCAATATCCTCCATGGGGGTGCGGTGGGCGGAAAGCCCCGCCAGGGACTGGGCCAGCTGCTCCAGCTTTTCCTTAAGCAGGTAGATGCAGTCATCCTCGGTGCGGTAGCCGCGGACAATATCCTCGGCGAGGGCATGGCAGGTGGGGGAACCGCAGCTGCCGCAATCCAGGCCGGGGAAGCGGCGCTCGTAGCTCTGCATCTTGGCGAAGAGTACCAGCGACTGAGAGGGATCGCTGCCCAGGGACATGACATTCAGCGGCTCGATCTTTTTATTGAAGTAAACATCCTCCGGCAGCCATTCCGGGGTGGGCCACTGGGTACCAACCTGTGGCAGGTCGCGGGCCAGCCGCTTGATGCGGGCGGCCGCGGCATAAGGGTTTTCCACATTCATTACGCCGCCTACGCAGCCGCCGGGGCAAGCGGAAAGCTCCACAAAATCCAGGCGGGTGAACTGCTCGTCCTCGATGGCTTCCAGAATCTTGATAACATTTTCGATGCCATCGGCGGCGATGTAGCGGCGCTGCCCGCTGCCGGTGGATTCACCGCTATTGGCGGCCCAGCTAAGACCGGTGCTGCCCATGTGGGAAAGATGCTCGAACTCGGGCAGCTCCATCTTTTTGACCTCCTGCACCAGCTGGGGGTATACCCGGCTGATGGCGATGGCGGCATCGATATTACGGGTCTGATTGCCCAGCGGCACCTTGGCGGCCGTTACCTTGGCGGGGCAGGGGGTAATAAACGCAACGCCGATCTCCTCCGGCTTGAGGCCGGTCTTTTCCACGGCGGCGCGGCGGGCCAGCACGGCGGCCAGCTCCACAGGGGGCTGCAGAGGCAGCAGGTGCTCCAAAAGATCGGGGAAGCGGACCCGGATAAGCCGCAGCACGGCCGGACAGGCCGAGGAGATGAGCGGCAGCGGGCCCTGATAATGCGCCATGTATTCCTTGGTGGACTGGGAGATGAGTTCCGCGGCGGCGCCCACCTCGTAAACCTCATCGAAGCCGATGCGCTGCAGGGCCAGAATGATGCGGCCGGTGTGATCCAAATGCTTGATCTGGGCAAAGAGCACCGGCGCAGGCAGCGCTATCTTATACTTGAAGCCATCCAGTGCCTCTATGGTATCGCTGACAGCCCGCTTGGCGTGGTGGGGGCAGATGCGGATGCATTCGCCGCAATCGATGCAGCGCTCGCCCAGGATGCGGGCCTTGCCATCCCGAACCCGGATGGCCTCAGTGGGGCAGCGCTTGACGCAGGTGATGCAGCCATGGCACAAATCCTTATTGAGCGTAACGGAGTGAAAATAGGTCTGGTGTTCCATCTTTTCCTCGCTTAGTTTCTCCCGGCATCAATGCAGATCCACCCGCAGGGAGATGGTGGTGCCGACCCCCAGGACGGTGTCGATCTGCATATTGTCGGTGTATTTTTTCATATTGGGCAGGCCCATACCGGCGCCGAAGCCCTGGGCCCGGATCTCATCGCTGGCGGTGCTCCAGCCCTCCTGCATGGCCTTTTCCACATCGGGGATGCCGGGACCCTGATCCCGCAGGACAATGGTGATGCCGTGATCATCGATCTCGGCATCGATCTCGCCGCCATTGGCGTGGATGACCATATTGATTTCGCCCTCGTACATCGAGACGGCGACCCGGCGGATGGCATCGCCGGGGTAGCCCAGCTGGCGCAGCACGCCCTTGAGGTGGCCGCTGGCTTCCCCAGCATGGACAAAGTCATCGCCGGGGACGATGTAATGATATTGCAGTGTCATGGCGGGCCCCTTTATACGCCGCGCAGGCCGGCGCCATACAGCAGACCGCTGGCGGTGAACATGCCGCGCTGGGTGCTGATGACGGCGATGCCTTTTTCCCGCGCCAGGGTGAGGACCTCCTCGGCGGGGGTTTTGCCCCGGACAAAGATGATGCAGTGCATATCCAGCATTTCCGCGGTGCGGATGACCTGCTGGTTGAGCAGCCCGGTGAGCAGCAGGGACTGGCCCTGGCCATAGGCCAGCACATCGCTCATCATATCGCTGGCGAAGGCGCTGGTAAATTCGTGGTCGTCCTGCGGCGCGCCGCACAGCAGGCGGCCCCCCAGCAGGGTGAGGATCTCTTTCATTTTCATGGCGTATCAATCCTTTCGGCAAAAAGCGGGGAGGATATCCCCTTACTTTTTTCTATTATAACAGGCCGCGTGGGGCGGCGCAACGGGGAGAAAGGAGTGGAGGGGAGGATTTTAGGAGAGCTTTTTGACGGACTGGTGCGGTTATCACAAGGTGTTCACAGAATATTTGTGCCATTTGCCGAAGAAAAAATCTTGCCAACCCCCCAAAAACACGCTATCATATAGTCACTGTAAAATTTACCGTAAAAAATATGTATATACTTTTTCAGGAGGCAAATATGGTACTGGAGAAACTGATTGAACTGCTGTGCGAACAGCTTGATATTGAGGCGGACGAAGTGAATGAGAATACCGATATCGTCAATGACCTGGGCGCGGATTCGCTGGATGTAGTGGACCTGGTGATGACCCTGGAGGACGAGTTCGATATCGAGATCCCCGATGAGGACATTGAGAAGATCCACACTGTTGGCGAGCTGGCCCATTATCTGGAGGAGCACATCGACAGCTGAGAACGGCCAGAAGGCGAATAGACGGCAGCCCCCTGACCAGTGGGCCGGCTGCCGCTTTGTTTTGCCGCAAAAAACTGTATTTTGGGGCTTGACTTTGCCCCGGGTGAATGGTATAGTAATATAGTCGCAGCGGATACGCTGGTGTAGCTCAGCCGGTAGAGCAGCTGATTTGTAATCAGCAGGTCGGGGGTTCGAATCCGTCCACCAGCTCCACCACCGCATGACATAACCGAATATGGAGGAGTTCCCGAGCGGCCAAAGGGGGCAGACTGTAAATCTGTTGTCACTGACTTCGATGGTTCGAATCCATCCTCCTCCACCACAAAAAAGACGCCTTTAGGGCGTCTTTTTTGTGGTGGAGGAGGATGCGGGGAGCGCGGGCTTTTCTAAAAGGCGAGAGCCGCTGCCCTGATTTGACGCGAAGGGGGACCCCGCAAAGGTTCCCCCTTCACACAACCCCTTCCTTGCGGGGAGGAAGGTTTGCTTGCGGCTTTTTTGCTGTGGAGGAGGATGCGGGGAGCGCGGGCTTTTTTTGCATGGATATTATTTCCTTTTCATAATATCTGAAGGAGAAAAAGGCGAGAATATAGGAAAAACACACAATTGTAAGATGAGCGCCAGCAAATAAAATGCAATAATTGAACAAAAATAATGAAAATGAGATTTTGATGAAAAATTCTCTTGAATTCTTTGTGAGTTGATGTTAAGATAACGCTAAGGAAACAGGAACGATTCCCATAAATTGAATAACCCTTGGCAAACCTGCTGAAAGGCAGGGACGCAAAGTAAAGCGTCTAAACGGGAAACCGCATGACCGGCTGACTGCATTCTTGAGTAAAAGAACGCAGTCAGCTTTTATATTTACAAAAATTAGAACAGAAAGGGTAAATAATGCATACCAAAATCAGCAGCGGAAAGGAACATCGCCGGCACCGGGCCCGCAGGGTCTCGGTGCTATTGGTGGTGCTGGCGCTGCTGTTTACCATGCTGCCAACGGGCCTTTACACGGTGGCGGATGCCGCCCCGGCGGAGGAAGAACCGGCTCTGGTTCCTGCTCCGGAGGAGGCCCTGCCCGAACCGGAAGACTCCATGACAAAAGAGGAAGAGACGGATGAGCAGCCGGCCGAAGCGCAGCCCGCTGAAGACAAGGCCCGTGCGGCGGCCGCCACGGTGGAATGCTATGCGGCACGGGATGGCATCTGGTACCCGGTGACCACGGTGCAAACCGCCGCGCAATATGCCGATGGCAGCGGAAAGCTCCGCTACTATATAACGGCGGCGGAGCTGGAGGAGGTATATGGCGCCTACGGCTTTAAGGCGGCGAATTATCACGGGGAGCGGTTCTTCCCGCACACCGATAGCTATGACCCCAACAAAATGTGGGCAGGTGCCGCTCCCATAAAGAGTGAGGACGGCGGCTGGCAGATTCCGCTAAGCCACCGGACCGAGATCCGGCTGTACTACCTGCCCGCGAATAAAGAAGGTGCCGAAAGCTATTTCCTTGATAAAAAAGAACTGAGCAACGAAACGCTGCTGGCGGAGAATATGTTCTACACGGTGACGGTGGAGGACGACCTGAACAGGGTGTACTAGGAGCCGCCCGCGCCGAAGATCGCTTTCCATGGGGAGAATGTGAGCATTACCCTAAATACCGTGTCCAGTATGGCCTGGGACGCCATGGATGGCCTGACCGGAACGCATCTGGAGCTGGAGCCGACCAAGCAGACCGAAACCAGTGTGACCTATACCATCGAGAAAATCAGCCAGCCAGTGGTTTTCTACCCGCATACCGATACCCTGGTAATAAAATATGAGGCCGAGCCGGACGGCTGGCAGCACAAGATTGGCCAGTTTGAGCCTTCGGTGCAGGCGCCCCAGCAAAGCGCGATGGTAAAGGGCAAAAAAACCCTGCTGGTGGAACCGGGTGACGGAGACTACACGCTGCTGGCCCCGGATATTGACCGGATAGAGGTAAAGCTGACCGGCGAAAAAGCCAATAACCGCTCACTGTTCTATTCCTTTTTAGGTTGGCGGGTGGCCAATATAACGGAAGAGGTGCTGCTGCAGCCCGGTACAAAGCTGACTGCCGCAGACCTGCAGCACTATACCGGCAGCGATGGCGAAGTGACGCTGCGGGCAAAATGGAGCGGCGAGGATAAGCTGAAACGCCCAATTACCACACATTTTTTCCTGCATCTCAATGGAGAGATCAGGGGCTCGGTGGATGACGGTGTGCAATGGGAGGACCAAAAGGACTATACGCCCGCCCTATATACCATCCGGATGCTGGGGGCGGACAATATCCCGGCGGAGTACTCCAATAAAAATGCGGAGGGTGTGGTAAAGCCGCTGGTAGCGCGGGCAACCAATGGCGACAATGCCTACGCGGTGGATGACACGATCCGCAACATGGTGAATAACCCGGTGCAGGGCGGTAGGCTGGAGGATCTCCCCAATGAGGAAACGATCTTTGCCTACCTGCGGGCCCACAGCGATACCATTACCATGAAGGTGGACGGAGTGGAGATCCCCGCGGAGATGCTCAATTCGGATTACTTCCAGATCCGCTGGAACATGGTCAAGTTTGAGCATTCCGATGGCTGGCATATCGATGGTGTGCTGGTGGCCAAGCGCACCCGCTTTTTTGTGACAAAGACCTTTGCGGGGGATGCTGAGGCGATAAAACAGGTACGGGATAAGTTCCTCATTACTGTCTCCCACACCGAAAACGGCAGCAGCGTGACCGATTTTACCCTGGTGCCGCAGCCTGCGAAGGCGGTAACGGAACAGGGCAAGCTGGGTTATACCCGCTATGATGCCGAGGCCGATACCTACACCTGGGAAGTCCCGGCCCAGCAGCGGCGGGACTACACGATAAAAGAAACCGGCCATACGCTGCAGGGTGACAAATGGCGGGTGAACAACCGCTATCTCATCCGCAATCACCCGCAGGGACTTTCGGGGGGATATCAGGACTACCCGGAGGAAAGTGGCATTACTATTACGGCGGTGGCCTACGGCAACGATGTGCCGAACACTGCGGTGCAGACCGTGGCTCTGCAGAACATATATGTGGGGATAGGTACCCTGACGGTAAAAACGCAGGATTCCATTACCGGCAACGGGCTGGCAAAGGTAGAGTATAAGTTGTCCCGGCCGGGCGGCGCTGAAGTGGTCTTGTACCGCAAGCCGAACACCACCCTTTACAGCGTGGTGCAGGAGGAGGGCTATACCGAGCAGATCGCCGACTGCAAGATCATTGCCGATGCCAGCGGTTTTTTTACCATCCGGCTGGAGGAAGGGACCTACACCCTGACCGAAACGCTGCCGACGGGGTACTTTGGCCCCGGTACTGTGCAGGTGACGGTCGTCCAAAATACTGGAGGGAATATCAGTTACCATGCGGAGGCAAAAGCGCTGCCGGAAGGGATAACACCCTCGACCGGCAGCTGGCTGCAGAATGCCGATGCCGACAATGTGGTCATCCTAAATGTACCCAGAATGCTCATCAGTGTGACGGCCCGCAGCAGTTGGCCCGCCACGGGGGATAAGCTGCCTGTGACGGTGGAGCTGTGGCGCGATGGCGCGCCGCTGCCGGGTGATGCCTATACCGTGGAGCTGAACAAGGAAAACGAATGGCAATACACCTGGGAAAATCTGCCGCTTTTTACGGATGGCACGGTGGCTGATTACACGCTGCGGGAAATCGAAATAGGGGACACCTACCGTGACCCCGGTGTGGCCGAGGATGGCTTCGCGGATTACCTGGTGACCTATGCCAAGGCCCTGTACCGGCAGGCCGAGGATAAGGAATACCGGGAGGAGCACTGGTGGCAGAAGGCCGATGGAACGCAATGCTTTGCGCGGGAGGCTCTGCTGGTGGTCAATAATGAGGGCATCCGGGGCGAGATCGCCTTTGAAAAGGTGGATGAAAAGGGCTACCCATTAAAGGGCGCGGAATTTACCCTGTATGCTGATGCGGAATGTACCAAGCGGCTGGCAACAGCCACCTCCGATGAAAACGGCGATGTGCAGTTTGAGGATAAGTGGCCGGCCGGCACCTATTACCTGCGGGAGACCACCGCCCCTGTGGGCTACACTGCGGCGGAGCTCACCTGGACGGTGAAGATCGCGGCGGGGAAGGCGACCATTTCTACACCGGGCGGCACCACCGTTACCGAGGTGAAGAATACCTCCCGGCTGCGGCTGAAGCTGAAAGTGCTGGGCCCACTGGGAGAGGAACTCCCCGGGGCGGTGCTGCGGGTGACGCGGGATAATGGCAGCCCGATGCTGTATAAAACCAATGAAGCCGGCGCGGCCCTGCTGGAGCAGATGCCTGCCGGGGATTATATCATCCAGCTGGCGGGCACCCCCACGGGCTATGTGCCGGAGGACAGCGCCCCCAACCTAAAGGCCGAATACGGCACACTGACCTATTTGGATACAGCGAATACCGCATGGCAGCTGGAACAGTGCGAGGGGGAGGAATACACCTATCTGCTGACCCTGAAGCTGAAGGAGCTGCATATTCTGCCCAGCACCGGCGGCACCGGAACGGTGCCCTTTACACTGGCGGGCGCGGCCCTGATGGCCGTAGCGGTACTGCTGCCAGGCCGAAAGAAAGTGAAATAAGCGCGCCCCCTGCCAAGGGGAAGCCGCTGTGGATAACAATGATACCAAAGGAGTGAAAGTAACATGAAAAAGACAATGAAAAAGTGCCTGACGCTGCTGCTGGCGCTGGCCATGCTGCTGGCCATGGCAGTCCCCGCTGCGGCGGCCACCCCCTACGACAAAACCATCACCTTTACCGGGGTGGCCAAGGGCGATACCGTGAAGGCGTACCAGTTGATGAAGTACGATGCGAACTACAACGAGTACATATTTTACAGGGAATTTGAGACCTTTGCAGCCAATTTCTATGATTCTAAAACACAATCGCTGGAGGAGCACCTTGCCGAAAGTACGAAAGAGCATTTGACCGCACTGATGATCAATTATGCAATCATGACCGATTCTGCTCATGGTGGGGTTTCCTTCCCCCAAAACCCGGTGGAAGCGACTGCCGATGCAAATAATGAGGTTAAGATGACTCTGGAGCCCGGCTATTATCTGCTGCTGGTTTCTACCACCGAACAGAACAACCGGACCTATATGCCTGTTACCGTATTTGTGCAGGTGAAGAACGGGAATGTAAGGGTGTATGCCGCCGGCAGTGAGATCACCGATGACCTGACCGCTGTATTTAAGTACGAGGACGGCCCTGCTGTCAATGTACGAGTAAGTGATGACAGCAGAGCTACTACCCAATGGAAAGAAACTGCCGGTGGCCGGGTGGGTGAAACGATGGATTTCTATATGGAAGTATCTATCCCGGCCTACGAGAGCGAGGATGTGGCCATTAGTTCGCTGATTGCGAAGTGCCAGCTGGCCGGGCTGAACTATGTGGAGGGCAGCATGAAAGCAACCACCCTGCCCAAAGCGGATAGCGATGCCGTAGAGGGTGCCATTAAAGGGACTACCGTAGGTGCCGACGGTAATTTGACCGTTGAGCTGGATTACAGCAAGATCCGCAATGCTGCCGCCGGCAGAGGGCTGATTTATCTCCACTTCCAGGCCACCGTAGCCCCGGATGCAGTTGCAGAATCTAAGGCTTCCGCAACTGCCAAGCTGGAATATGTATTCTCCATGGAGGCGGGCAATACCAAAACGACCGCCGACTCTACCGCTGCGGTTTATAATTACGACTTTACCCTCTTTAAGAAATCCAATGAGCTGAATAATCCCAATGACGCGGGTTCCGGCCACCGGCCCCTGGCCGGTGCGGGCTTCATCCTGTATGCCGATGAAGCGATGAATACCCCCGTCAGCATGGTTAAGGTAGATGCTACTACCACGACCGATGCCTACTATCGTCCCGCTACCGCTGCGGAGATTACTGCCGTTACCGGCATTGTGACCGAAATGGATGCCAATATGGGCAATGATAATAATACCCTTTCCATCCGCGGCCTGGATGTCGGTTCCTACTATGTGAAGGAAACCAAGACTCCTTCCGGCTACTATGCCCCCAAGGGCATCTTTAAGCTGGATCTGACCGCAGAGCGGGATGCCAGCGAAAGTCTGGTCAAGGATTTGGCCAGTGGCGGTTTTACTGAAACGAAAGAAGCGGATCGCGCACTGATTCAGAAAAAGAGCCTGAATGCTGAGAAAAATCGCTTTGAAGCCGACCTTCTCAATAGCTCCACCCCCGTACTGCCCACCACCGGTGGTGTCGGCACCGTGATGTTCACGGTGATCGGCCTGCTGTGCATGGGTGCGGCGCTGTGGTTCTTCCTGTTTGCCCGCCGTCGCCGCAAGGACGAGCAGGAGCAGAATAAGACCACCCTGTAATTTGCCATCCTCTTCATTTTCTTGCCGTCCCGCCGGGTTTTTCCTCTTTCTCTCCCCGGCGGGATGGGCGGCAAGGAAAAGGCCGCAAGCCCGCTGCAACGGTTTGCGGTTTTTTCCCTGCTGCATTACTGCCAAAGGAGTACCATTCGTGACGACAAAACAAGCCAAACAAAAAAGACAAAACCGGCTGGGCACCGTGCTGGCCATTCTCATTTTTCTGCTGGGGCTGGGGATTCTATTTTACCCGGTGGCCAGCGACCTGTGGAACCAGCACCGGCAGAACCAGCTGATCTCCCACTACACCCAAAGCACCACGACCCTTGCCCCGGAGGATCACTCCGCGCTGTGGGAAGCAGCGCAGGAATACAATAAAAACCTCAGTCCCACCTTCCGGGATGCCTTTACCGGGCGGCAGCTGCCCGCGGGGGACCCCTACTGGGGCCTGCTGGATCCCGATGGCAGCGGCATTATGGGCTACATCGAGATCCCGCGCATCAGCGTGCGGCTGCCCATCTACCACGGCACCACGGAGGAGGTCCTCCAGCATGGCATCGGGCATCTGGGCGGTACCTCCCTGCCGGTGGGCGGAGAGGGCACCCACGCGGTGTTTTCCGGCCACCGGGGGCTGCCCTCGGCGCTGCTTTTCTCCGATCTGGACCAAATGCAGCTGGGCGACCATTTTTCCCTGCGCATTTTGGGGGAGCAGCTCCTCTATGAGGTGGATCAGATCCTGGTGGTGGAGCCGGATGAGGTAAAGGACCTGTACCCGGTGGAAGGGGAGGACCTTGTTACCCTGGTGACCTGTACGCCCTACGGCGTAAATACCCACCGGCTGCTGGTGCGCGGGCACCGCATCCCGCTGGAGACCGTGGAGGAAACGGTGGAAGTGACCGTGACCCAGCAGGTAGTACACAGCTTGGGCTGGAAGGGCAAGCTGCTGATCGGCGCGCTGCTGCTGTTCCTGCTTATTTTGCTCATCCTGGCGCTGCTGCGCCGCAAGAAAAAGAAAACCGGGCCCGAAGAGGGCAATGTGATAGAAAGGGGGAGAACTGATGAAAAAGCGTCTCAGAGCCGTTCTGGCCCTGATCCTGATCATACTGCTGTGTCTCCCCGCGATAGCACAGACAGCCGATCCTGACGCGCTGTGCGCGTTGACCATTGACTGTCACTATGAGAATAAGCCAGTAAGCGGCATGGGCTTTTCGCTGTACCGGGTGGCGGCGCTTTCTCCGCAGGGAGAGCACACCCTGCTGCCGGCCTATGAGGATAGCGGTATTGTGCTGGGGAACCTGCGGGATGCCGCCGACTGGCGGCAGGCGGCCGGGCTGCTGGACCAATGGGTGGATCAGCAAAGCATTTCCCCAGAAAAGCAGCTTACCACCGCGGCTGATGGCAAAGCTGCATTAGAGGGGCTGCCCACCGGGTTGTATCTGCTGTGCGCGGCTCCCTACCAAAAGGGCGGCTGCACCTATACCACCACCCCGGTGCTGCTGGAGCTGCCGGCCCAACAGGCGGGCGGCGGGTGGCAGTACGCTGCAACGGTAGAGCCCAAGCTGGAGCGCTCCGGTACCCCCGAACCGCCGGTCATCATCATACCGGATAACCCGGCCCCCACCCCAGGGGATAAGCTGCCGCAGACCGGCCTGCTGCAATGGCCTATCACGCTGCTGGCAGCCATAGGGGTGCTGCTGGTGGCGGTGGGCTGCCGCCTGCGCCGCCGGAGGAAACCGACATGACACGAGAGCGTATCGGCCGGTTCTGCATCATTTTGGGCGGCCTGTGCATTTTGGCCGCCGCATTCCTATTGGGGTTTAATCTGCGGGAGGAACGCCGTGCCGCGGCGGCCACCCAAAGGATTTTGCCTGCCGTGGCACATAGCATCGGACAGTCTCCAGCGCCGATGCCTACCCTGCCCGCCGGAGAGCTGACGGTCTCTTTGGAGGGGGAGGAGTATCTGGGCATCCTTTCTCTACCTACCCTGGCGCTGGAGCTGCCGGTGGGGGCCGAATGGGAGATGGATTTTCTGCGCCAGGCACCCTGCCGCTATGCCGGTACCCTGACCGGGGATGATATCATCATAGCGGCGCACAATTACCGGCGGCACTTTGCCGCGCTGCACACCCTGCGTCCCGGAGATGCCGTCCTATTTACCGATGCAGCCGGGCAGACCTACCGCTATACGGTGGACCGGGTGGAGACCCTGCCGGAGACCGCCGTGGAGGAAATGCGGGCTGGGGAGTGGGATCTTACCCTGTTTACCTGCACCTACGATGGCCGTGCCCGAGTAACGGTGCGGTGCATCCGCACGGAAGAATAACGCATTTTGCATTTTTCTCTTGACAAAGCTGCAAAATGGTGTAGAATAACATCAAGTGAATAACGATAGCGACCCCGCAGAAACATTCAGAATCGTAAGAGACTGAATATGGAGGGGGCTCTGGAGAATCTCATTGAGTTGAGTGCCGAAGGTGCAAGGCGGTTTTTCGCCGAATCTCTCAGGCAAAAGGACAGAGCGGTCATCAAAGCATCTTTTGTTTGATCGCTCGCTATTCTTCAGAGGCTGCCGCTTAAAAAAGACGGGCAGCCTTTTTATTATCCTTTTTTCACTGCAATATTTTAATCAGGAGTGAAACAAATGGAAGCAGCATTGCTCAACATCGTACAAAAAATCAACGGCTATCTCTCGGATTATATCCTCATCATCCTGCTGATCGGCGCGGGCCTTTATTTCTCCATCCGTACCCGCTTTGTGCAGGTGCGCTGCTTTGGCGAGGGTATGCGCCGGGTATTCGGCAACATCAAGCTCCATGGCGGAAAGCAGCAGGGCGGCTTTTCCTCCTTCCAGGCGCTGGCCACGGCCATTGCCGCGCAGGTAGGTACCGGTAATATCGTAGGCGCCTGCGGCGCTATCCTCATCGGCGGGCCCGGCGCCATCTTCTGGATGTGGATCATCGCCTTCTTCGGCATGGCTACCATCTATGCGGAAGCGGTGCTGGCGCAGGAGACCCGTGTAGTCAATGCGGACGGCAGCGTCCACGGCGGCCCGGTTTATTACATCAAGCGTGCCTTTAAGGGTGGCTTCGGCAAGTTCCTGGCCGGCTTCTTCGCCGTAGCCATCATCATTGCGCTGGGCTTTATCGGCAGCATGGTGCAGTCCAATTCCATCGGTGAGTCCCTCTCCAATGCCACCGGCGTTCCCACCTGGGTCATCGGTATTGTTGTGGCTGCTCTTTCCGCCTTTGTATTCCTGGGCGGCAGCCACCGGGTGGCCTCCTGGGCTGAAAAGATCGTTCCCGTGATGGCGTGCTTGTACCTCATCGGCGGTCTGGTGGTGCTGATTGCCCGAATCCGCTTTGTCCCCGAAACCTTCGGTATGATCTTCCGCTATGCGTTCGAGCCGCAGGCCATTATCGGCGGCAGCTTCGGCTTTGCGCTCAAGCAGGCCATCAGCCAGGGCGTCAAGCGCGGTCTGTTCAGCAATGAGGCCGGTATGGGCTCCACTCCCCACGCCCACGCTATGGCTAAGGTAAGCTGCCCGCACGAGCAGGGCGTTGTGGCCATGATCGGCGTTTTCATTGATACCTTTGTCGTCCTCACCATGACCGCTCTGGTCGTTATCTCCACCCTGTATGCCGGCAACGGGATCCTTGCCTCCGGCGCAGCCGAAGGTGTCAGCAAGACCAATATGGCGCAGCTGGCGTTCTCCAGCATCATGGGTAATACCGCCGGCAGTCTGTTCGTGGCCATCTGCCTTATGTTCTTCGCTTTCTCCACCATCCTGGGCTGGAACTTCTTCGGCCGTATCAATGTGGAATACCTCTTTGGCAAAAAGGCCGTCCCGGCCTATTCCATCATCGCTGTGGCGCTCATCTTCCTCGGCTCCTGCGTATCCAATGACCTAGCTTGGGAGCTTTCCGATATGTTTAACCAGCTGATGGTTATTCCCAACTTTCTGGCTATCGTAGCACTGGGCGGGCTGGTAGCAGCCGCTGCCAGGAAGGGCAGCCGCGAGACCCTCAAAAAGTGATCCCACATAAAAAAGCCCCCTCCGGTACACCCGGAGGGGGCTTTTGCTTTATGATTTACGCGGCATTGGCAGCCGGGGCCTCCTCCCCGTAAAAATCGGGCCAGTCATCGCCAAAGAGATCGCCGTTATCACCAGCATTATAGTCATCGCCAAAATTGTAATTGTAGGAATCATCAAAGTTATCATAGTAGCCGTATTCATCGCCGTAGTAGCTCAGCCAGTCCTCCAGCTCATTCAGCAGCGGCTGCATGGCAGCGATCATCACAGAAAAGAAGATGATCCCGATGAGGAACAGCGCGGCCTTGGCCAGCAGCATGCCGCGGGCAAAGCGGGCCAGCTGGGGGTTGCTGCTCACGCCGCACGCCCACACTATCATAAATATAAGCCCAATGACCGGCACCATCGCCAGCAGAATAAGCCCCATATAGGCCCACATACTCAGTCCGCCGCTGACAGTCTGTTCGGGACTTTGGTTTCGCACGGTATAGCGTTCGCCGTGGGCGCGGCAGTCGCTGCAGTGGGGACATTTCTGGCCAGGCTGTAGCCGCCGGCCGCAGCTGGGGCATACATTTTGGTTCATCGGCTTGCCGCACTCTGGGCAAAGCTCCGCCCGGTCATCATATACGGCACTATTGCAGTTCGGGCAAAATCTCATGGGGGATTCCTCCTATCGTTGCGCTGCCGCACGGCAGCTCTTTCTTCTGGTTCTATTCTAACATATTTTTTTGCCGAGGAAAAGTACAAAATCCAGCGAAGCCTCCCCCATCCTTCACGGGGGAGGCTTCGCTGTGATATTGAAAAGGAGTATGGAGAAGTTGGCAAGTTAATTGGTGGCGCTGCTGGGTACATATTCGGTCAGTACCACACTGTGGGTGTATTCCCGGCCATTGCGGGAGACCTTGATCTCCACCCGGTCGCCTACGCTGTGGGCGGCCAGTGCCGCTTTCAGCTCATCCGCGGTGGAAACCTCCACCCCGCCAAAGCTCAGCAGCCGGTCGCCGGCCTGCAGGCCGCCCTTATCCGCTATGGAGCCGGACTCCACGCTTTGAATATACACGCCGGTGCTGTCCAGCCCGTAGTAGCGGGCGGTGCGCTCATCGGTGATATCCACCAGGCTGACACCCAGCACGATCTGACCAGTCACATAGCCGTGGCTGATGAGATCCTCGATGATAGCCTTGACGCTGTTGATAGGGATGGCAAAGCCGATGTTATCCACGGCATTGCCGCTGGAATCGCTGGTGGATTTGGCATTGACAATGCCGATCAGCTCTCCGCTGGCATTAAAGAGACCGCCGCCGGAATTACCGGGGTTGACCGCCGCGCTGGTTTGCAGCAGGGTCATGTTGTTGCCATCTATCGTTACCTGGCGCTCCAGCGCGCTGACGATACCATCGGTGACGGTGCCGGAAAGGGTACCCAGCGGGTTGCCGATGGCCAGCACGGCGTCGCCCACCTTCAGGGTGTCACTGTCGCCCAGAATAGCCGGGGTCAGGTCTTTGGCGTCCACCTTCAGCACCGCGATGTCGTTATCCTCATCGGTACCCACCAGGGTGGCGGCATAGGTGCTGCCGTCATTGGCAGTCACGGTGATCTGCTGTGCGCCTTTTATCACATGGTAGTTGGTCACAATGTAGCCATCCGCCGTCAGCACCACGCCGGAGCCTGCGCCCTGGGTGACATACTGCCGGAAGAAGTAGTTGGTCGCCACACTTTCGGTGGTGATGGCCACTACGCTGTCCTCCACCTGCTGCACCACACCGGAATAACTGACGCCGACGGTGGAACCGTTGGTGGAAGGGACCTCTACCCCTTGATACAGAACGGTGGAACCGGTGCCCAGCAGGCCGCTCTTGGCAGCGATCACAGCGCCGCCTGCGCCGCCCACCATCGAGAGCACCAGGCAGCCTGCCAGCAGCAGCGCCGTCCCTTTCTTGCCCCGTCCTGTGGATTTTTTGTTTGCGTCCGAGGGATGATACCCCGAAGCAGCCGTTTGCTGCGCCTGCCCGGACGCGGCATCCTGATGGATGCTGTCTTTATCATAGCGATACTCCCCGGTGGGAAGATCGGTATTGCCGGTGGTAAAGTTGCGGTCATTAAAGTTGTCGTTCGGATATGTCATGGAACTGACCTGCCTTTCTGTGGGGTGCCTGGCCCCTTGACTGTTTCCTAGTATACCGTTAAATTGTGAACAATGCTTGACCTGTTTTTTTAAGGTCGGTAAAAATGCCGTGACGAAAAGGTGAAATATTGTAAATAAATTTTGAAGCCCCTGCCCGTGGCGTTTTTTTGCCGGCATCCTCCGCAAGCTTCTGCCGTGTCCGGGCCGTACCTCCCCCGCCCGTTTCTTTTGGCCTCCCGCCTCCCAATTCCCCACAAAATCCCCGCAATCCCTTGCAAATGACGCAAAAACCCGTATAATATAAAGGTATATATCCTACTGAAAGGGAGAAAGAAATACTATGGCAGATCAAAAGAAAATGGTAGCCGAGATCACCTCGATGGAGGACGATTTTGCGCAGTGGTATACCGATGTCGTTAAAAAGGCCGAGCTGGTCGATTACGGCAGCGTCCGCGGCTGCATGATCATCCGCCCCTATGGCTATGCCATTTGGGAAAATATCCAGCATATTCTTGACGGCATGTTCAAGGCGACTGGTCACCAGAATGTCTATATGCCTATGCTCATACCGGAGAGCCTTCTGCAGAAAGAGAAGGACCATGTGGAAGGCTTCGCCCCGGAGGTCGCCTGGGTCACCATGGGCGGCGAGGAAAAGCTGGAGGAGCGCCTGTGTGTCCGTCCCACCAGCGAAACGCTGTTCTGCGAGCACTATTCCCATATCATCCACAGCTACCGTGACCTGCCAAAGCTGTATAACCAGTGGTGCAGCGTCATGCGCTGGGAAAAGACCACCCGCCCCTTCCTGCGCAGTGCCGAGTTCCTGTGGCAGGAGGGCCACACCATGCACGAAACCGCCGAGGAAGCCAAGGCTGAGACCGTGCGCATGCTGAATGTCTACGCAGAGATGTGCGAGAAATATCTTGCCATCCCCGTTGTTAAGGGCGTCAAGACCGATAAGGAAAAATTTGCGGGCGCCGAAGAAACCTACACCATCGAGGCCATGATGCACGACGGTAAGAGCCTGCAAAGCGGTACCTCCCACTACTTCGGCGACGGCTTTGCCCGTGCCTTTGATATCCAGTTCACCGACCGCAACAATACCCTGCAGTATCCTCACCAGACCAGCTGGGGTATGTCTACCCGCATCATCGGCGCCATTATTATGACCCACGGTGATAATAACGGCCTGGTGCTGCCCCCCGCTGTCGCTCCCATCCAGGTCATGGTCGTCCCCATCGCCCAGCATAAGGAGGGCGTTGCCGAGACCGCTTCCGCCCTGTGTGAGCGCCTCAAAAAGAACTTCCGTGCAGACATAGATCTTTCCGAGAACAGCCCCGGCTGGAAGTTCGCCCAGTATGAGATGAAGGGCGTCCCGCTGCGCCTGGAGATCGGCCCCAAGGATATCGAAGCCGGCCAGTGCGTGCTGGTCCGTCGCGATAACCGCGAAAAGACCTTTGTCAAGCTGGAGGATCTCGAAAGCGAGATCACCCGCCTGCTGGCCGAGATCCACGACAGCCTCTATACCAAAGCCCTCGCCAACCGCGAAGCCAATACCTATGTTGCCCACGATATGGCCGAGATGCACAAGGTCGCTGATGGCACCAACGGCTTTTATAAGACCATGTGGTGCGGCGACCTCGCTTGCGAGCTCAAGATGAAGGATGAGATTGGCGTTCCCAGCCGCTGCATGCCGCTGGAGCAGGAAGACCTCGGTGCCACCTGCGTCTGCTGCGGCCGCCCCGCCAAGCACATGATCATTTGGGGTAAGGCTTACTAATATCTGGACAGAATTTGCAATAGCCGCCGGATGGGCGCCCCGCAGGGGACCCGTTCCCTTCGGGAACGGGCCTGACGGGCTTCGCCCGTCCCGGCGGTTTCACCGCCGCCCCTGCGGGGCGCCCCACTTTCTGCACCCACTCTCCCCGGCAGCAAAGCCCCAGCCCTGCGGGCCCGCCCGCTTTCCATGGTCGGTTTCGGCTTTGCCGGCAAAATTTTTTTGTCCAAAATCAAAAGGAGGTCATCCCCATGGGCTGTACTCACGATTGCAGTACCTGCGGCCACGATTGCGGCAGCGAACAGGATTTTTCCAAAAAACTCAATGAAATGAGCAGCGTCAAAAAGGTCATCGGCGTCGTCAGCGGCAAGGGCGGCGTCGGCAAATCCCTCGTCACCAGCCTGCTGGCCGTCAGTATGCAGCGGCTGGGCTACCGCACCGCCATCCTGGATGCCGATATCACCGGCCCCAGCATCCCGCAGGCATTCGGCCTTCGGGAAAAGATCGAAACCCTCGGTGAGGTCATGCTGCCCGCCGTCTCCCGCTTCGGTACCCAGGTCATGTCCATCAACCTGCTGCTGGAGCAGGAAAGCGATCCCGTTGTCTGGCGCGGCCCCGTCATTGCCGGGGCGGTGGGCCAGTTCTGGACCGATGTGTACTGGAAGGATGTCGATTTTATGTTTGTCGATATGCCCCCCGGCACCGGCGATGTCCCTCTCACCGTATTCCAGTCCCTCCCCGTGGATGGCATCATCGTGGTCACCACGCCGCAGCAGCTCGTCGGCATGATCGTGGAAAAAGCGGTAAAAATGGCCGAGATGATGAAGGTTCCGGTTCTGGGCCTCATCGAGAATATGAGCACCTACACCTGCCCTGATTGCGGAAAGCAGCATGCTATTTTCGGCGAAAGCCACCTTGATAGCATCGCGGCGGAGCACCACATTCCGGTGCTGGCCCGCCTGCCCATCCAGCCCGCGCTCGCCTCACTGATGGATACCGGTACCATCGAGCTGTTTGAGGGCGACTTTATGCAGCCCGCCGCCGACCGCCTTTCCGCCCTGCTGCCCCGCTGAAAGGAGAATGACCCCATGATCCTCACCATTGATATCGGCAACTCCAATATCTGCTTTGGCGTCTACGAGGGCAAAAATGCCCTCTTTACCGCCCGCGCCAAGACGGACCCCCTGCGTACCGAAACGGAATACGCCGTCCTTCTCTCGCAGATCTTCCGCCTGCATCAGTCCGATCCGGCCCAGCTTACCGGCGCGGCCATCTCCTCGGTCGTACCGGCGCTCACCGCCGTATTCCACGATGCCGTCCGCATCCTCGGCAATGGCCATATCCCCACCATTGTGGTTGGCCCCGGGGTCAAAACCGGCCTTAATATCCGTATCGATGAACCCGCTTCCCTGGGTGCGGATCTGGCCTGCACTGCTGTGGGCGCGGCGGAAAAATACCCCCTGCCAGCCATCATCATCGATTTGGGCACCGCTACCAAAATCACCGTCGTCACCGAGGACTGCAGCTTTATCGGCGGTGCTATCCTCCCTGGCGTCAAGATTTCGCTGGAGGCGCTTTCAGGGTCGGCCTCGCTGCTGCCCTCCATCGGTCTCGGTACCGGTAAGATCAAGACCATCGGTAGCAATACGGTGGATTGTATGCTCTCCGGTGTGGTGCTGGGCACCGCCTGTATGGTGGATGGCCTTATTGAGCGCTACCGAGAGGAACTGGGCGAAGTTCCCACTGTGGTGGCCTGCGGCGGCCTTTCCCCGGCTATCGTGCCGCATTGCCGCACCAACATCATCCTCGATCAGGATCTGCTGCTGGATGGCCTTTTGGCCATCTACCGCCGCAACGCCCCGCCCAAACAGCACTGAACCGTACATTTTGCCCCCTCCCGCTTTGGGTGGGGGCTTTGCTTTTTCCTGGTACGGCTTGCGCGGGGCAGGGGATAGGGGCGCAGCCCCGGCAGCGCTTCGCGCCTTGTGGTGCCTGCGTCGGAACAGGCCATCTTTGCCCCGGGCAAGTGGCGCTCGGACGCAGGCGGGCTGCGCCCCTTTCGCTTTCCCTCCTATCCCACCATCCGTTCGGCCAAAGCCCGCCCCTCCCTTGCGGCAGCCAGTGCCATTATGTTATATTAAGATAAAGTAGATTGGTAAATCAGTTTTACGGAGGGAAGCAAGTGAACATAATAATTCGCAGGATGAAAAGCAGCGATGCCGACGCGCTGTACCGCCTGTTGTCCGATCCGGAGGTAATGCGCTATTTGGAGCCGCTCTATGATAGGGCGCAGACCGAGGCATTTCTGCACCGCGCGGGATTATCCGAGCCGCCGCTTGTGTATGCCGCCGAAGGAAACGGACGCTTTATCGGCTATGTCATTTATCATCCATACGATGAGGAAAGCATCGAAATTGGCTGGGTGCTTTTCCCAGCGTACTGGGGGCGCGGGTACGCGTCAGCGCTGACGGATCAGCTCATTTGCAGAGCAAAACAGGAGCATAAGAGCATCGTTATCGAGTGCATTCCAGAGCAGAAGGCAACGGATCGAATCGCAATAAAAAAGGGCTTTCGTTATTGCGGGGTCTGTGATGGGTTAGCTGTCTATCGCCTTGTGTGACCCCCTCTCCCCAAGCCACCCATTTCGCCCATTTGCCCCTTGCATTTTGCCCCCTCATCTGTTATGATATGTCGCGGAAGCCGCCCCTACCGCACCGGCAGCGGAGTCGCTTCCTAAAATTTTGCGCTGTATCCCACATCCGCCGCAGGCCCCACCGGTCACGCTTTTGCCACGGGGCGTATCCCAAAAGGGAACGCCACCCGCCGCAATGATAAAGCGTCCCGTGTGCCGCCGTACCCGGCAAAGGAATAGCAGCAAGGAGGATTATCATGTCAAGTTCCACCAACCGAACCCGTACCCTTACCACACTCGGCATTCTTACCGCCATCATCCTGGTGATGACCTTCACCCCCCTCGGCTACATCAAAACCATGGGTCTGGAGATCACCCTCCTGCACATTCCCGTCATCCTCGGCGCGGCCCTTACCGGCCCCGCCGGCGGCATGGTGCTGGGTGCAGTGTTTGGCTTCACCAGCTTCTTTCAGTGCTTCGGCCTAAGCACCTTCGGCACCACCCTGTTCAGCATCAATCCCGCTGGCACCTTTATCGTCTGTGTGATCCCCCGCATCCTGCTGGGACTGGTTGCCGCCTACATCTACCGCGGCTTCGATCACCTCACCGGCAAGTGGAGCGGCACCATCACCGGTGCACTGGCCACCATCTGCCATACGGCAATGTTCATGGGCACGCTGGCGATCTTCTTCTACACCAGTGACTATCTTCAGGGCTTTGCCGCTATGATGGGCACCACCAATGTCTTTGCGTTCATCATCGCCTTTGTCGGCCTGCAGGGCCTCCTGGAGATCATCCTCGCCGCCATCGTGGTCGGTGCGCTGGTTCCCATCATCAAAAAGCCCCGCCGCGTCTGATTTTCACTTACCCCAATAAAATAGCACGCAAAAAAGAGGCATCCGCTGTGGGTGCCTCTTTTCTCGTTTCTGCAGGGCTTTGGTTCGGCCGCAGGCCCCGATGCTCCGCATCGGCCCCGCCCGCTGCGCGGCGGG
>ENA-ORSI01001405-ORSI01001405.1-human-gut-metagenome-genome-assembly--contig:-NODE-1405-length-20878-cov-3.742544_pt1 | contig 20878 bp, 10 predicted proteins | sample MGYA00242187_ERZ509154 | MGnify/ENA primary metagenome ERZ509154 (study PRJEB26280, sample SAMEA2338627) | human gut metagenome | biome: human gut; feature: human-associated habitat; material: faeces...
TTTCACCAAAAACAAAGAAGCGGTTGGGTTGTATGTTGGACAATACGCATTGGAATGTTGCCAATAATCAAAATCTTTCATTTTAAAATAAAGAGCGTATTTTCCGAAAGACAAGACGCTCTTTTTTATTTATTAACTGTGTTCTCCACATTGCAAAAACAGATTGTATGTGTTATACTGAATATGCGACACAATCGAATATTCTGCACAATGGGTACGAATAGGCATTTCGTATCTCTGTTTTCCATTGTGCAGGAAATTGTGTCGCAGCAATCGGAGGTACTGTGCAGGGCGTGCTTTCGGTTGAAGGCACGCTTTTTTTGCCCTGTAAAATTTCTCGGAGGTCAAAAATGAGAAGGAAGTTTGTTGTTGTGTTGTCGGTGTTTCTGACGGTTTTAATATTGTCGGCGACTTTGGCGGGCTGCGGCAAGCCTGCTAAAAACGCAGAGTACGAAGAGTTCGAGCAGGTAATAAAGACCGTTTTGGAAAACAGCGTGGACAGAATGGGCAAGGACGAAAAGCAAATTAAAGCGTCTGAAAGTGTTAAAGCGGCTCGACAGAAGGTTTTTGCAAAAGGCGACGACGCGCCCGGTTTGACTGCGTTTGCGGAAAATGAAGGCGACGGTTTGTTTGACATAATCGCCGAATACTCCGATGCCGTTCAGGTTATGGAAGAAAATTACGTAAAAGGCTATTTCGAGCTTGTCTCTCAGACTACCATGTCGCTTCCGCTTATCGCGGGAGATGCGTTGCGCACTTATCCGAAAGTGAAAAACTTTTACGGCGTATCGGTAGGCTGCCGCGAGGAGGGAATCTTTTTAAAGGCGGAAAAAGAGGGAACGAGTTTTATCGTAAAGGTATATACGGGAGGCGGCAATTTTTACGAGGAATATTTTGTAATGAAACTCAATTACAACAGCGCGACGGATTTTTCTTTTACCGTATACGACGTTGCGGAGGAGAACGCTCAACTCAATCGCGGGGCTTACGAAATGTTTTACTACGGCGACAGCGAGCTTAATTTTCTCAATTTCATAAGGGGCGAGAGCAATACGGCGGTGTATTATCAAAACGGGACGGATTATTATTTGGATTCCGCCGACGCGGTAGAAAAACTTTACGCTATTGTAAAAGATGAATTCGCCTCAATCGATTTTGCCGCAATAAAAGAGCTGGGTACTGCTCCCGATTTTACAATCAACGGCGAACAGTGGGCGGAATGCTACATTAAGTATATTAACGGCGGCGAGCATTTCGGCGCACAGGACGGTCAGTTCGATATTAAAAACGGCGTTCTGTACGGTTGGACGGGCAAGGACGAAGATTGCCCTTCTTCAGTTACGCTGCCTTCGGTGCGCTCAATTTACTATGAGCTGCGCTTCCCCGAGCACGTAAAGGAACTCGTCATACCCGCTACGGTTCAATCGGTAAAAGTGGAAAAAGGCGAGCTGGAACGGCTTGAAGGCGAAAAACTGCCGAGCCAAGACAAAACGCTCGTGGAGTGTCCTTTAAAATATTTTACTTTGAATCTTAATTCGGAAAACGGTGACTACCGCTTTCTCGACACGATATCCGTCAGCGGCGGCTCCGCACTGTTCCATACGCAAAACAACTGTCTGTATTCAAGTCAAGACGGTATGCTTCTCTATGTTGCCGGCGCGCAAAGCAGAACGTCGCTCGATTTAAACGGAGAAGTGTCGCAAGGCGCGCTGCTCTGCTTTGAGTGGGGCAGTTTTTCCGCGCTTCGCCGTCTGTCCGTTGCCGACGGAGGTATACACGCGGCGGGGTTGATGCTGCGCGGTACGGGCGCTCCGTCAATGCTCGACGAAATGACTTTAAAATTAAACGGAGATTCGGCAGAATATGAATGGATTTTCGGCGGAGCGGAGGGCGGAAAGCTCGGCGTTGTCAACACCTTGAATGTAGACGTGACGGACATGGAATATATGGAGCGGGCTTTACAGATAAATTGCTCCGTAGGAACGCTGAACATAAGCGGCGGAGGACATTGCAACATAGAGGTATTTTCCGAAATAAAACGCGTGTATGCGGATTTTGACGGAGCCCTTTGGCTAAACGGCATAGACGGCGGCAGCTTCGGAGAAATAAACCTGTTCGACTTGGTAAGCGGGTTAAGATTTTTCAGCTCAAAGTCCGCAACCGTCATCCTCCCGTATTCTCTCTATTACTTCAAGATGAACGAATTAAATTCGGGTTTTGAAGACCTCGCGACGCTTGTTTCCGAAATGGGTTGGCAGGAAGCGACTTCATTGACCGAAATCAGCATAACCGTCAACAGCGACGGAAACGAATTTTTTAATAAATATGTCTTTGCTCCGATGACGGAGGAGGAAAAAGCCGATTACAAAAATCTGACGGAATTCAAGACATATTTCTGGCGGGAGCAAGATTCGCCTTACGGCGAAGCGTGCGTAGACATCACCGCGTATTGCGGCGGCGACAGCGTTGTCCGAGTTCCCGAAAAAATTCAGGGGCGTCCGGTGTACGGTTTTTCGTATATGTACGTCGAGGGGGTAAAGGAAATTCATCTTCCCTCCTGTTTAAAAAGCATTACGTTCTGGGGGACGGATTATCTGCTGGATAAAATCGTGTGGAAAGGAACCAAGTCGCAGCTCGTTGCCGTTTTGGGAAGCGAGGAGGCGGTGTACAACCTGTTGTACGTTCGTATTGCGAATGTCATTGAATGCATTGACGGAAACTTTACGCTCCCCGAGGAGGAGTTTTCAAGCAGTGTAAATGACACGGAAGAGAAAGCGCCGTCGGAGGCTCTCTCCGCCGCCGACAATAAGATTTTGTCCGATGAATTTTTTGCGGCGGCAAAAGAGCCGTTTGTCGAAAAATATATTTCTGAACGTCTTTTAACGCAAAAATTGTGAACTTAAATAAAGCGCGTCGCGCGCGTGTTGTCGGATAAAAAAACTGCCGCTAAAAGCGGCAGTTTTCGTTTTTTTCAGTTGAATTTGTCCTTGAACGCTTTGCCGAACTTCACAACGGGAGTTTTGCTTGCGGCAATTTTGATTTTTTCTTTGGTCAGGGGGTTGATTCCTTCTCTCTCGGGTTTTTCCTTGATTTCAAAAGTTGCGAAACCCGCGAGCGCGATTTTTTCGTCGGCTTTGAGAGTGGACTCGATTACGTTGACCATTGCTTCAAATGCAGCCGCAGTCTGCTTGTTGGTCAGACCCGCGTTTTCCGCGACGGCGCTGATAAATTCACCTTTGTTCATATTTCCTCCGTTTCTTGCTCTCATGGAGCGATTTATACGGATATTTTAAACTATATGCCTGTCCATGTCAAGCATATTGAGTTTGTTTGTGTCCTTCCGACAGATATGGCTTCGCTCCGCGTTCGGATTTTCCCTCAGTCGAGCAGCTCGAAGTCATCCGCGCCGTGCTTGCAGATAGGGCATACAAAATCCTTGGGCAGCTCGTCTCCCTCGTAGACATAGCCGCAGATTTTGCAAATCCAACGCTTTTTCGCGGCGGGGGCTGCCTGCGGAGCGGGTTGAGGTTTGGGCTTTATATTCGCGAAATAATACGCGTAGGTGACCGACGGGACGGCGGAAAGAACTTTCGCTTCGGTTACGTCGGCAATAAACAGCGTGTGGGTGCCCGCGTCCTTTTTAAATGTCACCTTTCCGCTCAGAAACCCGTTTGTCGCTTCCGGCAGATATACGAGACCGTTCAGGCTCCTTTCTGTCTTTATGCCGTCGAATTTGTCGGCGTTTCTGCCGCTCTGAAAACCGAACCGTTTGAACAGGTCGAAAGAGGCTTGCTCGGAGAGAAAGGACAGATTGAAACGACCGTCGGCGAAAATCATGTCGTGCGTAAGATTGGCTTTGTTGACGGCAATCGCAACCTGCTTGGGTGTGTCGGTCAGCTGCACCGCGGTGTTTATTATGCAGCCGTTGTCTTTGCCGTCGCAAGACGCGGACAGAACGTACAGTCCGTAAGAAAATTTGAACATGGCTTCCGGTTGAATGTTGTCGTTCATAATATTTGCTCCTTTTATAGTTTCGATGCTTTTAAAAATTATAGCTTTATTTTCCGCTTTTGTAAACGGTTTTTCCGATTTTGTCGGGAGCGTTTTTCTCGGAATTTTTTCAATTCATTTGTCGCAAACGATTGACTGAAAAATCCGTTTGTGTTATATTATTATAACAAAAGGGCAATTGACTCAGTTGGTAGAGTACCTCCGTCACATGGAGGGAGTCAGGGGTTCGAGTCCCTTATTGCCCACCATTATCCGGACGTCGCCTCGTGGCTTGTCCGGATTTTTCTTTTGTCAAGAAAAATCCGAACTTCGCCTTTTGGCTTGTCCGTCTCGGCAGTGCGATATGGGAGGACGAATTACGTGACGCTCGCGCACACGCTCGCTGCTCCGTCGCTGTCGCTCCTTGCGAGTCCCTTATTGCCCACCACGTCGAAACGCGACGAACTTTGCAAATAAGACAGCTTTTGCTGTCTTATTTGCTTTAACGTCGGTTTCTCCTTTCCCAAAAAGTTCCTTGAAACTTTTTGGGTTTTTAATTTCAGTATTGGCAAAATCAAATCTCGACGTCCCTTTCGGGCTTGTTCGGATTTTTCTTTTGGAAATAAAAAAACGGAACAGGCTTTTGCCTGTTCCGTTTTTGTTTCAGTATTAGAACACCGATTTTTTTGCCGTCAAGCTGCCAGCTCCTGTTCCTCCACAGGTTGCTGTTCGCTTTCCTCGGGTTGTTCCTCCTCGACGACTTCCGTAATCTCTGCCGTCTTGCTGCCTTCTTCGCCGCTAAATTTGACTTTGAAAGTCTTTTGGGCAGAGGTTACAACAGTGTAAACGCCGTTAGATTCGTCATATTTGCACTCGGTGACCAAATAGAGGTAAGTGGTTTCTTTTTCCGTTTTTTCGTCCTTGACGGTCAGCGACATCAAAAGGATACCGTTTGTAGAACTGAAATCAACGAATGATTTGCCGTCCTCGGAATAAATTGTCTCCACCGTCTCACAAGAAACTGTAACCGTGTCAATGAGACTGAGAATATAAGGATTCTTTTCTTCCTCGTCCGAACCCACTCCGGCATCGGTTTTTTCCGTAATCTCTATCGTGTAGTAGGTTGTGGAAGTAATCTTGCCGTCCTCCGTCTTTTCTCTGAGCACATAATAAACTTTGCTCAAAGAAGGAGCGTAAATGTTGGTGGCGGATTCGACTTCAACGTAATCGCCGCCGTCACCGTCTTTCTTAAACAGCTTGATTGAGTAGAACGCGCCCTGCGCCAAGTTGGCGTCGGAAGCGATAACTCTCTCGAACACTACTTTGTAACCGTCCTCGCTCTCCACCGTTTCCTCGCGCGTCATGGCGTAAACATTGTAACCATAACCGACATAAGTGCTGCCGATAGCGAAATACAGGTGATAATCGTAGCCGTCTGCGCCTTCGAAGTTTACCGTATAAATTTTTGTCTCTTCGTCGTATGTGTAATCGGCGGTGTTAAACGACAGAATCTTGCCGTCCAAGTCATACATAAGCGCATTTTCGCCGAATGTGCCCTTTATGTAGGAATTTTCGGCGGCGACGCCGGTTTCGTCATAATCGGTTATTATTGCAATTTCACCCCAACTGTTTGCTAAGCTCTGACCGAACAGCATCGCATAGAGGTAGTACATGTTCAAATATGTGCAGGAAGGAAGGGTCCTTCTGTGCTCCATCGCGGTGACTTTATAGGTATTTCTGTCGCCGTTGAACGTCACGCTGATGTAGAAACGGAAATACTGAACCGTGACGTACATCGTACCGTTTTCCTCTCTTGTGACGGTGCAATCGAACTCTTTGCCGTCGATTTTTACCTTGCCCGACACGTTGAAACTGGTTAAACCGTTGGGAGTGAAAGTCAAATCCTCAAGAGGCTTTTTGTAATCTTCCTCACCCTCTTTTTCAAGGGGCACGGGATATTTTTCTTTCGTTGCTTCCTCGCGTCCGAACAATACGGCAAAGCCGTTGTTGCGGATATATGTTACGTCGTTGTACTCAACGGTTTCGGCAAACGTACCGAACTGTTCCTCTACAAAACCGTATTCGTTTGTTACAACGCCCGTTTCGCCCGCGTTGGCTCTGCGATAGATAACTACTTCGTCGTTTTCAACATTGTAGTAATAACGTGTAGTACCGTTGAAAACGGCAAAACCGTATTTGGTGAACTGCAACGACGCGCCAAGGTCGGAAGTGTAATATCCTCTTTCCGGGAAGTTGAAAGGCGTGGCAACACCTTTTTCGTTGTCATAAATATAGATGCAAGCGTCTTCGACTTGGGTGCTTGCGTAGTAGAGCATATTATTCGTTATGATAATATATTCTCCGACTTCCCTTTCGCCCATCTTGTTGTATCTGACCGCTCCGCCGTTTTCGTCAAGCACGAGCACGGAGAAATCGGTTTCATTGACGTAGATACGCGCCACCTCTTTGTGCGAAACCACAAAGACATTGTAATAGGACGAAGAAATCTGAATAACGCCGCGTTTGCCTACCAACGTCGTATTTTCACTTCCGTTTTTGTAGGTGAGAGTGAACTCGTATCCGTCGGACGTATAAGTTCCGTTTTCGTCGATGTACTGCTCTTCTTCGTCAGAAATGGTAAATACGGAAAGCTTGCCGTAACCGTCCAGCTTAACATAAACGCCTGTGGCGTTCTGATTGTCCATCAGAATGTATGTTCCGTACTCGGCTCCGCGCGCGGTGAATTGTTTGTTGTCTTTAATGTCAAAGTAACGGTACGCGTTGTCGATAATCATGCAAACGACGTTCTCTTCGTTGTCTACAACAAAGTAACTGCTCTTAACCGTCGTGCCGTCGTCGCTGTTGAAATACTCCGCCATGTAGCTGAATCCGTCCAGCTTCAACCTGCTGCCGTCTTCCGCACGATAATCGCCGCTAAAAGTCTCGTTGTAGCGCGAGAACAAATTGTTGTTGGATGCGTAAAGGCGGATAAATTTGAAGGTAAGAGTGCTGTCATTGGAAGTGAACACCCAAATCTCCGAATTGTTCACGGAAGTAAACTCGGAGGATTTTTCAACCGTGCCTTCGTAAACGGTTTCATTCTCGCCCTCTTTCACGGTGTAAACCGCGCCGCCCTTGCCGTCAAAAGCAAGAGTTTGGTTTGAGGTGTACTTGTTGCCTTGGATAATTTCCTTAGCGGTGTAGGGAGCGTGTTGAAGGACAATGAACGTATTGTTTTCTTCGTCAAGTTCCAGATACATTGTGCCCTGAGAGGTAGACACTGTCAATATGTTGCCGCTAACAGTATATACCGCAGTGAAGCTGCCGTCTGTGCTGTTGTACACGATAAATCCGCCGACAAGGAAAATGCTCGCGTCGCCAGAAGTATATGTGGCGGTCGGCAACTCCGTAGTTGTGTTGTCGGAGCCGTCAATCCCCTTAGTTGTCACGGAATACCAATAAGTAACGCCCACGTTGCCCTTGCTCGTTTGCAAAACGGCAGTGTTGAATACAAACGACACGACGGTCTGCAAATCGTAAGGCTCGGTAACGAGTTCTTCCTCAACGTCAAAATATTTATCCGCAGTGTACATATAGGTTTTTGTGTTTTCGTCAAACACTATCGTGCCTTCGGAAATTTTGACGTATTCAGATTGTTTTGTGCGTCCGTAAAGGGTGGCTTTGCCCTCTGCGCCGTCGTTGACAGCCAGCAACGGAGAGTACCAATAAAGGACTTCGGGGTCGCTGTCTCTGTAATAATATTCGCCGTAAGAGTTGTGCTTCTTTTCAAAGTAATACTTGGTTTCGGTTATCGGTTTGCCGTTTTCTCCGGTATCGCCCGTCTCAACCGTCACGCTTCTGATAATGAAAGTAAAGGTTGCAGGCTCGCTGCCCACTGCGCCCTCTTCGGAATAGAATCTGATAATGCTTCCGCCGAGCACGGACGTGCCGACAACCTGATAAACGCCTTTGAGCGTCGTCGTGCCGTCGAAATACGTCGCGCTGTAAAGCCCGTCCAACATGAGAGTGGCTTGTGAAGTCTCGGATTCAAAAGTTTTGTTTGTGCTTTCGTCATAGAGCATATAGCCGGGCACGGAGGAGTCGTTTCTAATTTGCAGTACGCCCGCGACAATACCCATAGACGTCCTCAAAGTAATGAGCTGAGTCTCTGTATCGTAAGTGTATCTGTACGCCGAGGTGGAGCTGCCCATATTCATAACGGCGGTTCCGAAGCCGTCGAGCAGCATTTGGTAAACCTCAGTGTAGTACACCAACTTACCGTCGTTGATTGCAAAGCGCACTAAACCGCCGTTGTCGCGTCCCAAAGCATACTCGTCTTCGTTGCGTATCTGAAAAGCTTTAGAAGTGCCGGCAGTACCGACTATGAAGTTAAAGTTGTCTCCGCCGTCGTCAAAATGCGTGGTATAAATACCGTTTTCGTCTACGGTATAATAGCCTTTGCGCTCAACGGTAATAATTCCCTTTTCGTCTTTTTCGACATACGAGATTCCGTCAAATCTGTCAATTTGGAGGAATACGTCACTGTTGACTCCCACTCCGGAGACAAAGAGGTCGTACGTCATGCCGCTGTTGCCGTTATCCTGAAAAACAAAGGTTCCGTTTTCGTTGACCTTGCCGGTAATCACTATATCGTCTTTCGAGTTTCTGATACGGAACTCGTTGTTCTTGGCGTTCAACTCGCCGATAAAATACTCGCCGCCGCGATACAAATAAACTACTTCGGCGTCGTCGGGGTCGAGGAATATGTAGTCTTCGCCTTCAAACATATCGACAAGACCGACGCTCCACACCGCCTCGAACACCATGTCGTCGTCGGGAATGAAGCTTTCGGGCTCGGTATCAACGCTGCCGTCCTGAATGGAGTTTCTGAGCAAAGAGTATATTATATTGGTTTTGTATATGGTTTCTCCGCCGTCGGCGGTCCAGCCGACTAGAAGTCTGCCTTCGCTCTCGAAATTTACGGGCACGGTGATTTCTTCGCCGTACTTGACTTCAAAGGATACGTCGTCGAACTCCTCGCCCGCATCGAAAAAGACAAATAAAGTCTTTCTGTCAAAATAAAGTTTAAATACGTTTTCGGACGCGTTTTCAGACAAGGTTTTGCTCGCGACCTCGCCCTCGTGACCGACATTTCTTTCAAAACCCGTCACATCTATTTCGGGAGAAACTTGCGTTCCCGCCCAATCGTAAGCCGTGACGTCGCTGTCCGCTTTGACATACTTGGTTTCGTCGTCTTTGTCCTGCAAATACAATTCAACGGTGTAAGCGACCTTGTATTTGGCTTTGAGCGTGACGTTCTCCGAAGGCATAACAGCGCTCTCGGTCAATGCGTCCTCGCCTTTGAACCAGCCTGCGAACTGATGATTGGCTTTTGACGGCGCAAGCTCCTTGACCGCGTTATACAAATTTGCTCCCGCCTTCAAATACAACGACGTCGCGGAAAGCGAGCCGCCGTCAAGGTCAAGCGTAACTGTATAAAGCTGCGTCCACTTTGCGTAATAAGTAGCGTCGTTTTCAGCCACCACGCTTGTAACCGCGCTGCCGGAAAAGTTTGCGTCCGTGAACCAGCCGTCGAACTCGAAACCTGTCCTTGTGGGTACGGGTAATTCATAGCTCTCGCCCTTTTTGACCTCAACGGTTTCTATCGAGCTTCCGCCGTTGGTCTCAAAGGACAACTTTACGATGTCTTTGCCGCAGGCAGAAACTGCGCACAGAACAATCGCAAATAAGATTGCCGTTAATAAAAACCTAAATTTTTTCATGCTTAAATATATCTCCTGTATTTATATTTAATGTTTTCCTACACAAGTGTATTTGAGTTTCGACGCCGTTTCACATGAAGGTAAGCTCCTTTGACATTGATATGCCCTATTTATTCAATCTGCGGATTTTCATCCGAGAATTGCAAAATAACAATCAATTCTTTTGCGCAAATTCTTCAAGACCAGAGCGACGGAACATCCGACCACGGCCAGTCTATTTCACCTTCACCCGGTTCTTCTTCGTCCGGCTCCTCCGTTTCTACCTCCCAGACGGTGTAGAGCGTCGTTCCCTCAGGCAAGCTCGCAATGTCGTTGTTTGTAATTTCGGCAGTAGTACCGCCCTCCTGTGTTGTCCAACCGACAAAGTTGTACCCTACGCGGGAAGGTGCGGAGAATTTGTTATTCCCCAGTACGGGCGCGCTGTCGCCCGATTGACTCAATCTTTCGACATTGAGCATCAAATTTTCGTTTATGGTAATCGAAACGACATAGCTTCCGTCTTCGGACAGGGTGCAGCCCAACATAACGGGACGGAATGAAGAATTCCACCTCGCGTCCCAGCTCTCGGGCATGCTTTGGGCGTCGCTGTAAACGGTCAACTGTATGCACATGTAAAACGCGTGCGCGCCGACCTCTTCCAGACTGCTCGGCAAGAGCGCCGACAAAAGCCCCGTACAGCTTCTGAATGCCTGTTCTCCAATCTTTTTAAGACTCGAGGGCAGATAGAGGCGAGTCAGGTTTCTGTTTGCGTAAAAAGCAAATTTTCCGATTTCCTCGATGCCTTCGGCAAACTCTGCGCGTTTCAACTTTGTGCAGTCCGAAAAAGCATAGTCGCCTATCACTCTCAGCGAAGAGGGAAATTCAACGGTTTTAAGGTTGATACAACGCGCAAAGGCATATTGACCGATTGTAGCAAGGCTAGGCACAGCCCCCTCTACAAATCCTACCTTTTTCAACGCAATGCAATCTTGAAACGCCAGCGCACCGATAGAAACGACGCTCGAAGGCAAGTAAACCTCGCTTAACGAAATGCAGTTCAAAAATGCATACGCCGAAATTTCCTTCAAATAATCTCCGAAATCGATTGTCTTGATGTTTTTGCATCTGAAAAAAGCAAAGTAACCGATTTCCTCGACGCGTCCGCCAGACAGGTCAATCTCGCTCAACGTATGGCAATCGTAAAAAGCGGAACGACCTATCTTTTTGAGATTTGCCGGTATTTGTATGCTGTACAAAGATTGGCACTTGTAGAAAGTGTAATCCTTTATTTCCGACAGGTTTTCGTTGAGCGATATTGCGGACAGACCGGTACAGTTGTAAAAAGCGCCCGTTCCGAGATAACGCACATTTGTAATGTCGCCTAAAACATTTTTGAGAGACTCGCAACTCAAAAACGCGTAGTCGGCAATGCCTATCGTACCATCTTTCAAAGTTACGGTAGAAATGCTTATTTCTTTTCCTTCCGCGTCGACGGTGTTGTAGCCTACCACCCAATTTCCCGCGTAAACAACGCCGTCTTCGGCGGGATTGTTCCACAAAGCGGTGTCTACAAAAGCGCTTTCTCCTATGCTCGTCACGCTAGCGGGTATAAGATCTCCGGTAGTCGGGTTATCCAATCTGTCGCAGCCGTAAAAAGCCTTGGCGCCGATGCTTTTCAAACTTTGACCTAAATCCAAAATCTGCAGAATGTCGCAATCGGAAAACACGCCGTAAGAGATTGTTTCCACGCCGGGCAGCGTGACGCTGTACAATGCCTTGTTTCTTGCAAAGCAGGAATCGCCCAGATACTTTATCGAAGGGGGCAACACGACTCTTGTAAGGTTTTCGCACGATACAAAGGCTCTGCCGACAATGCCTACGGTCCCCTCTCTGATGAAAGTCGCATCTGCTGCGGGTTTCTCCACGCCACTCCAACTCAACTCAGTAATCTCGGCGCTGTTTACCACCGCAACTATCCAGTTGTCTGCGTAAACGATATTGCCGCCGTCGTCGGTCAAGCTGTCGTTGAAAACCTTGGTTCCGTTGAAAACTCCGCTGCCTACCGTCGTGAGGGACTGCGGCATAGTGACGTCGCTCAGCTCCGTACAGGCGTTGAAAGCGCCGATCCCCAACGACACAAGCCCTTCGGGCAAAACCACCTGCGTGAGCTTGGGACATTCGGCAAAGACATATGAGGCAATCTGAACCAACGATGATTTTTCCGCAAATTTAATTTCGGAAAGGTTGCCGCAGCGGTAAAACGCCCTTTCGTCAAGTAAAATGAGTTGGCTGCCGAAAGTTATCGACTCCAAAGCCGAGCACTCGGAAAAAGCGTGATTGTATATTACCAGCAAAGATTCGGGAAGGTCGATTGACTTCAACGAATTGCAGCCGACAAACGCGGCTTCGCCTATCTGCGTCACGCTGTCGCCGAGCACAACCTTTTCAAGCGCGCGACAATAGGAAAAAGTATTGGCTCCCACCGAAACGACATTTTCGGGGAATGTAATTTCCTTTAAAGACAGACATGAACTGAATGCCCCGCTTCCTATGTAAGTGACCGACTCCGGAATAACAATGGTTTCAAGGTCGGGACAATTGTAAAACGCTTCGTCGCCGATTGACCTGACATTGTTTCCTACAACGATGTTTTTGACTTTGCTTGCTCTGAAAGCAGAGTTTGCGATTTCCGTGACGGGCTTTCCGCGATAGACGTCCTCTATTGTGAAGCTGTCGGTGCACGTGCCCGCGCTTGTTATCGCATATTCAGTGTTGTTGTTGATTAAGGTGTAAACGCAACCCGTTTCGTAATTTTTGTGAAACGAAACGACTTCCGACCAATCGGATTCCTTGGCGGAGCTGTCTCTCGGCACCGCTTTTATGCGAATTTCGTAATCGCCCTCCTGATAACTCGAAAGCGAATAGCTTGTTTTTCGGGAGACAACGGTTTCGGTTTCTCCCGTAGCAAGGCTTTTTATTTCCAGACTGTATGTTCTGGCGTTTTCCACCGAACCCCAAGTCATCAAATAATCGTCGTCTATACGGATTTTTTCGGGGACGGCGAGCGTCTTTCCGCATCCGACAAATATCAGCAGACACATCGACAAAACGAGAGCCGCTATAAATGTAAGAAGTTTTTTCATTTCTTCTCCTTTGAGAATTGCAACGTACTATTGTGATTTCTTGTTCTTTCTCTCACGAATAATCTCGTGCAGCCACTTGAACTTGAACTTGCGCACCGCTATATCCAACAGGAAAAGCACTATCGCGGCAATAATAAAAGCAAGTCTAGGGTCGTAGGATTTTGCGATTTCCGTCACAAATCCGTCCAGAATTTCGTCGGGCGACTGCAAATCGGAAACCAAGACGCCGTTGCCCCTCGAAGCAATTTCGGCAAGCAAAGCTTCCGACGGGTCTATATCCGTCTCCTCGACGTTCAGGTCGTACTCCTTTGAGTAGGAAAAATCCTTGTAAATCTCGTACAGGGAGTTTTCCACGGGATTTCCCGCCTCGTCGTACTTTTGCAAAACGATTTTGTAAACTCCGCCCTTTTTCACAACTATGTCGCTGCGGCTGAAACTGTTTGCAGAACTCAATGCCTGAGTGACATAGACGGAATCGGTCTCGGGGTTTCCCGACGTTTCGTTGAGGGAAAGCACCGTGCCCGTCTCCAAATCTTCGATTGTGCCGCGTATTGTCTCGTTTTCATCAAGAGCTTCGGTGACGTAGACATTCAACTGATTTATGTAGTTGTCCTCGGTCAGCGTGCCGTACAGAGACATGGGACGTATGTTTTCAATCGGCATAAGATTTCTAACCACGTTGAGCAGGAATTGCTTGCCGTTTTCGTCCTGCATAAATTGACCGGACCACTCGCCGCCGTTCAAGTCGCACATAAAGCTGCCGACCATGCCGCCCTTGCTTTCCTTGCCTCCGTTGCTTTCCTTGTCTTTTACATACTTCCACTGCACGTAAAGCGGAACGTTGAAATCTCCCGAGAGCACCATATCCGCGCCCGTGCGCAGCTTGACGCCGAAAAATCCTCCCAGCTGAACAGTCAATTTGTTAAGCGTGCCTTCCTCCGCCGTTCCGGTTTGAACGCCGCTGAGCAAAGGAGAAAGCAGATTGACAACCGTAGGGTTAAACGGCTCGTCGTCAACTTCTTTAAGTTCGGGCACGCTCAGGTTTTCTTTACTCCATATCGAAACTTCGGTAATGTCGTTATCCACACAAATCGTGCCGTGCCCGAGTATGATGGCGCGCACCATTTTTCTGTAAGCAGACAAACTTTCTCCGTTCAAAGCCGGGTCGTCGATAGTGGTCTCTCCGGGCTTATATACGAAGTCCGCACTCACTCCTATACCCAAAAACGAGAAGGTGATGCCGTCTTTTTCGTAGTAGTCCTTGATTAACTGTTCGTATTGCACCGTCTGGTCGTCACCTACCAACGCGTCCGAAACAAGAACCATATGACGTCTTTCAACATCCTGAAAACTTCTCAAAATCTGTCCCGCGCGCTCTATTGCTCCGGGGAACGTAGTGCCGCCGCCGGTAGAAATATTGTTGATTGCGGAATAAATCTTGCTTTCCTGCGGACGGGGCGTGAGAGGCAAAATCATTTCGTAATCGTCCGACAAAGTCATGATTCCTATGTAGTCTCTTTCGGAAAGCGCACCCATCGCACTGGACGCCGCCGTTTTTGCGATTTCGAGAGCCTCTCCCGACATCGAACCTGAAACGTCGATAATAAATATAACTCCAAGCGGCGGGGTGTAATTTATTGCCTGAACGGGAAGCATTTGCTGATACAGGCTTCCGTACATATCCGTTCTGTTGTACGCGTTTGCATTTTCTCCGTCCTTGCCGCCTACGGTAAGCATTCCTCCGCCGTAAGTCTCTACGTATTCGTCCAGCATTTCGACGAAGTTTTCGGGCATATTGTCGTTTCTTACGCCTCCCACGACGCGCGCGCCCAAATCGTAGTTGGAAATATTGTTGAGAATAACCTGGTCGAACTGACGCAGTTCGTCAACCGTAGTCGGAATTTCCTCCGAATCGTATACGTTGAGTACGGTGACGTCAAATTCGCCTTCTTCGGTCAAAAGGTTGACCAAAGCGTCCGATTCTCCGCCGTTTCTTTCCAAAATCAGAATTTTGTCGAATACCTGCAAATTGAAATAAGTATTATAGACATTGTTCTGAATAATTCCGTCCTCGTAGGACTGTGAAAACTCGTCGATGGAAAAGCCCATTTTGTGAAGTCCGTCAGTATCAAACGAGTGGTTTAAAGCAACCGTATGTATACCGGGCGACAGTTCGATTGTCTGTGTTGCGCACTCCACGTCGTTGTCGGTAAGCTTCAACTGTGCGGTAACCGTTGAGTTGGTGAGCAAAGTGACGTTTATCGTAAAATTCTGTTCGACGCTGAGCTGATAATCGGGAAACTGCACATCCAAAATCTGAATGTCGCTTTCGTCAAAATCGGAAGACACGTGCACTGTGTCAAGCCTTGTGCCCTGTCCGGTAATCTGACCTATGACGTTTAGCACGTCTTCATCCGTTTCCTTTCCGTCGGAAACAAGTATGATTTTGGCGGTTTCGGGATATTGGAAAAGAGTGCGGGCATATCTTAGCGCGGCTGCCATGTCGGACGCGCTTGTGTCGGGCATCTCTTTGCTGTCCCTGTAAGCCTCGTATACCCTGTCGACATTTGTCGTCAAGGGAACGACGTATTTGGAGTCGAATCCGAAAGTAACTATGCCTACTTTAAAGCCGTCGTAGCTGACCTTGTCCAAAGCTGTTTTCAAAAACTGGTCTCTTTCTACAAACGACTCCTCCTGCGAGTCGGAAACGTCCACGACAAACAAAATTTCATTCTGGTCGTTGGAAAGCTTGTAATCAAACCTAATCCCCGAAAGCACGGAAATGGCAAGAACCATTACGCACATATGCAACACCATTGAAGTAATGCGGTTTCTCGTCCGTCTGTACTTCTTTGACAGCATGAAATACGGAATCAGCGTAAGCGCCAACGCGGGAATCAACAGCAAAAGAAGCCATGGATGAGAAAAAACTATTTGAAAATCATGCATACCTTTCTCTCCTTTACGCCTCTTCTTTGATATGCAGCACCCACTCGATGAACAGGAATGCCACAAGCGCAGCCGCAATATAAATCAGCAAGTCGTAGTAATAATCGTTTTCATCCTCAATCTTGTACGGGTTTACCATACTGTTGCGGGAATCCTTGATATTGCTTTCGGTCGAAGGAATTTTCACATATATCTCGGTTTTTATATCTTTATCGAAATCGGTAGTCTGTTCTATCTTATACTTACCGGGTACTTTCGCGCTGAAAGTCCCGGGCAATTTGGTCAGGGTTTCCACCAGCTCCCTGTCGTTATAATAGACTGAAAGCTGTTGCCCTATGCCGTTGAGAGAAATGGCGCTGCCTACCTCAAACGAGTTGCCCGAGACCGTAGTCGGGAAAAAGTACCTGAATATGTTGTTTACCATCAATTGAAAATCGTAACGTATTACGTAGTCGGAGTAATGGACGGAAAAAGCCATAACCACGACCTTGGCGTCGGAGGTCTCCTTTACCATAAGCGCAGGCTTGTTGTCCACGCTCATCAAAACCTTGTAAGCCGAGTCGCGCTGCGAGATGACGCAATACCTGCTGACCGTAATTTTGTCCGGTCTGATATTTTCGGTTATCGCGTGCTCGTCTCCCGCCGAAAGGGGAACAGGCTTTTCAAAATTATACACACCTGTCACGCCGAAGCCCGCGCCGGTAGGCGAACCCCCTATCGGGTCTACAAGCCAAACTACGCCGTCTTCGGGCATACTTTCGGGCATAATGTGTTCAAAAAGATAAAGGTCGAATCCGCTCAGAGCGTAATTGCCGTCCTTGACTTCGGTCAACTGAATATCCCAACGGTCTTTAAGATTGTCCTGCAACACGAAGAAAGCAGCATTGAAAAACGTGTTTGCCGAGCTGCTTGTGTACTGAATTTTAAGAACCTCTTTTTGACCGCCGAAAATTTCAAAGCTGTTGTCGTTTATAAAGGAGTCGCTTTCCGTACCCAAATTAAGGGAAATATGCACCGATTGATACGAATAAATTTTTTGAGCTTCACCGATAAATATGTATTCGGTATTTTCCGATTGCGTCGGCTGTTCTTCGCCGTCCGCAAGATATTTGAAAACCACCGTCTTTGTTTTGTCGCGTGTGCAGGTGACTGTCGTCGAAAACTTTTGGGTAAGACCTTTGGATTGAGAGTCGCTGGCATTTACACCGTTTACGTCCATTTCGACGGTAATACGCTTTTCGGCGCCGTAAACCGCAACGTCGATATAAAAAGCGTAATAGTTACTGTCTTCGAGAACGGCGCGCGCATTCAAAATCGCCGCGTTCCATTCGTCCGCATCGGCTACGTTCACTACATTCACGCGCGGAGGCACGTTTGAATACAGCACATCCGTATACAGCCAAACCTCTGCGGCGGGGTTATCGGAGAGCACGCTCTCGCACATTGCCATGGCGCCGTCAACATCCGAAGTGCCGTAAGAACAAGCGGCTTCGTCAAAATAGATGTCGTCCATAGTATTGTCGAAAATCGTCAGACCTTGGGAATTTACTCTTTCCAACAAAAAGTGCGGCTTTGAGTCGGCAATGATTACCGAAACCACTCCGCCGTCATTCAAAACTTCGTTGCCTTTGACTCTTGCTAAGTCAACGGCTCTCTCAAACCGTGTTTCGCCGTTTGTCTCGGCGCGCATACTTGCCGAAGAGTCGATAATCGCTATGACTTCGACGTAATCGGCCTGCGCTTTGAGCACTTCGTTGGGTTGCGCGAGAATAAGCGCGCACGTCACCAACGCAAGAATCTGACAGATAATAATCAAGATGTTCCTCAGCTTGCTTATAGGAACTCTCTTCTTTTTGTATTTCAGACTTAATTTCCAGATATAAGTGCTGGAAATATATTTTTGCTGGTAGTTCGGCCTTATCAGATAAATAATGATTAATGCGACAACGCCGATTAATCCCAGCAAGCCTAAAGGGGTTAATAATTTCATGCCATGATACCTACATTCAACAATTCGCCGAAGAGCATTCTTTCGATAGGCTTATCGGTGCGCACGGATATAAAGTCCACGTTGCGTTTGGAGCAGAACGTCTTTATATCCTGCTTAAAGTCTCTCAACGCCTCCTCGTATGCTTTCTGCATACTCCGCGTGATTCGGATTTTCATATTCTTTTGGTCGGACATATCCACCGACTCAGAGTCTATCAGGTTCACTCTTCCGTCGTACGTCGGGTCTGTTTCCTCCGGCGACAGCACCTGCACCAACAGCACCTGACGCTTTTTGTAGCACAGGTAGTCCACCGCCTTCTTCCAGTCGCTTTCCGTGAAAAAGTCCGAGATTATTACAGACAGTCCGTTGTTCGTTCCTATCTCCTGACAGCTCGCTATTCCTTTCTCTATGTCCGCCTCTTCGTCGAAACCCATCTCTCCTATCGTGCTTATTGCACGGAAAAACGCGTTCTTTCCTATTATCGTACCGAACGGATTCTCCGACCTGTCTCCCTTTATCAGGTGAAACGACACCTTGTCCATGTTGTGCACCGCCAGATATCCCAGCGCCGCCGCCGTCGCCACCGCATACGAGCCCTTCTTCGGATTGTCCTTACCCATCGAGGCAGAGCAGTCCAGAAATACCTGCACCTGCATCTGCCTCTCGTCGGTAAACAATTTCAGATAATGCTTCTCGAAGCGCGAGTACAAATTCCAGTCGATTCTTCGGATGTCGTCCCCAAGCTGATACTCTCGGTAATCCGCAAACTCCACCGTCTGTCCGTAGGTGTTTACCAGATGCTTACCTCCGAAATATCCCGCAAGGCTGCTCCTTAGGTTCAACGCCAACGTTTCCAGCCGACTGAAAAACTTGTCGTCCAAATGAGATATTTTCATCTTTTTCTCCCATTCTCCGTCTTATTTCGCCGTCTTCGCTATCTCTTCCAATATCTTCTCTATCGCGTTGTCCGGCGTAACTCTCTCCGCTATCGCTTCGAAGTTCATCTTTATTCTGTGTCTCAGTACCGGATACGCCAGCTCGTTTATATCGTTGTACGCTACGTTGAACCTGCCCTTGATTAACGCTTTCACCTTGGCAGCAGAGATTAATGCCTGCCCCGCTCTCGGGCTCGCTCCCACTCTGATGTACTTCTTCGCCGTCTCCGTCGCGCACTCGCTGTCCGGATGCGTCGCAGACGTCAGATACATCGCGTATCTCATTACCTCCGTTGCTACCGGTATCTGATTCGCCGTCGCTCTCATCTCCAACAGCTCCTCCCCCGTGCACGCCGCGTCTGCTACCTCCTCCATCGTCTTCTGCGTCATGTCCACGATTTCCATCAGCTCGTTTAAGCTCGGATTGGGCACCACCAGCTTGAACATGAATCTGTCCATCTGCGCCTCAGGCAACGGATACGTTCCGTCCTGCTCTATCGGGTTCTGTGTCGCCAGCACGAAAAACGGCTCGTTCAGCTTCCTCGACTCGCCCATAACCGTAACCGTGTGCTCCTGCATCGCTTCCAGCAATGCCGACTGCGTCTTGGGCGTCGCTCTGTTTATTTCGTCCGCCAATATTATGTTGCTGAATATCGGTCCCGGCTGAAATTGAAACGTCGAATTGCCGCTTGCGTCCTTCACTATTATATTCGTTCCCGTTACGTCAGCAGGCATCAGGTCAGGCGTAAACTGAATCCTCTTGAACGGCAGGTCGAATACCCGCCCGAGACTCCTCACAAGCCTCGTCTTCCCGACTCCAGGCACGCCCTCCAAAAGTACGTTTCCGCCCGCTATCATCGCTATGATAGTCCCTTCCACGACCTCCTTCTGCCCAATCACGTCCCTCGATACCTGCGCAAATATATTCGCACACTGCTCCCCGAATTTTACTACATCTTTCTCTGTTACCATGTTTTAAAGCCTTTTCCTTTATTTTTTAATTGTTTCAAAATAATCCATGATTATTTGTTTGTCTTCTTCGGAAATGTTTTCGTTGTTCATCAAATCCTGCTTAGCCTCTTCCAAAGCAGCCTCGTAATGGTCGCCGTAATACTGACCGCCGTCGATAATCTGACCGTTGCCTTCATATCTGCCGCCGGTACCGTCGCCGGGGTCGCCGGGGTCGTTGCCCTCTTCGTCCTCGGGAGGCAGCATGTCGGAAGGCGAATTATTGTTGCCGTTGTTTCCGCTCTGATTGCCCTTGCCGTCGATTTCCGCATTGTCGTCAATATTAATATAATCCACTCCGTCCATCTCTTCGAAAACGGCGTAAACAACCATATCGTCGTTGATTTCCGTATCCAATCTCAAAGGATTGCCGTTGCCGTCGTCCCATCCGACAAAAACCCAATCGCTATCCGCAACAGCCATAACGGGCTGAGCTTTTTCGCCGGCCGTGACCACTTGCCTTTCCTCGCCGATAATCCTGCCGTCGCCTTTTACCTGATAAATGACTTCGTACTGCGCCGCAGGTCCTTCGAGCGCTTTTTTGATTAAGTCTCTGCCCGAAACTTCACTAAGCGCGGCGTATGTCGTCATACCCGTGCCGAAAACGCCGACAATCGCCAACGTAACGACAAGCGAAACGGAAAAGACGAATTTTATCAGTCTCGCGTTCACCTTTTTCAACGCCTGAACGGCGTCTTCTCTCTGCTTTACGGCAATGTAGGAGTTGTCCCCTTCAAGCTCGGTCATGGTGAGCAGTCTTTCTTCAAGTCCGAGCGAGTCCACGCGCCTTGCGGTCTGCTTTATTGTCGGGCGGAAACGGCAGAAGTAGAACAAAGGCGTCGAGATTGCCGTCGCCGCAACAAAAAGCACGATGCAAACCCAGATCCCCTTGAATCCTACATACCAGCAAACAATCGCCGACAGCAGAAGTGCGGAAAATCCCACCACCAGCCCCCAAAGGAGCGACTTCAAAAAGCTTTCCTGCGCTAAGCGGGAATAATACTTTTCAAGCAGTTTTTTCGGTTCCATAGTTTTTACCTCCATATAAAAATTTTTTTATTTTATTCACGGGAATACAATTTTCAAGGTATTTATATTGTC
>ENA-ORSI01001425-ORSI01001425.1-human-gut-metagenome-genome-assembly--contig:-NODE-1425-length-20616-cov-4.295511_pt1 | contig 20616 bp, 27 predicted proteins | sample MGYA00242187_ERZ509154 | MGnify/ENA primary metagenome ERZ509154 (study PRJEB26280, sample SAMEA2338627) | human gut metagenome | biome: human gut; feature: human-associated habitat; material: faeces...
AATTTAATCCTCTTTTTTTATTTTATTAAGTATGGGAGTAAAGTTCTTGTCTAGCCAGCACTGAATTTGTACTCCCATACAAATTCTATATGGGAATTCCCATACCCTTGATGTTTAGAAAGGAGATTTTAAATTATGAGAATAAGAAATAATAAAGTTAATGTATTTTTAAGTGATGATGAGAAATTTATTTTAAAAAGAGCATCTTCAAAATTAAACTTATCTCAGTCTGAATATATTAGAAATTTAATTGTACTTGATAATAGACTAAATTCAATAAATAGGGATTTAGAAGATATTAAGAAAATTCAAAATATTGTTGGGAGGAATTATTAATAAAAAGCAAAACTAATAAAAGTCTTTTAGAATTTATTCCATTTAAAGATGTTTGGAATAATTTTGTTTTTTTAGATGATAATAAAATAATTGGAGGGATTAAAATTGGTTCAATTAATCTATCACTTTTATTTAATGAAGAGCAACAAGTGAAAGTTAATCAATTAAAGAAAGTATTAAATTCTATTGATTATCCTGTAAAAATATTTAGTATTGATAAACCGATTAATTTAGAAAATAATTTAAATATATTGGGATCAAAAATAAAATCAGAAACCAATAAATATAAACACAGGCTACTAGAAGAAGATTATGATTATATTAATTTTTTACATAATCAAAAATCAGTTATTAGCAGAGAATTCTATCTAATAGTTGAGGAAGCATCTACTAATGAAAAGTTACTAACTCAAAAGTTAAATGATTTAATACAAGAATTTAGTTCTATTGGTCTTTCAGCTGAATTAGTAACTAGTGAAGAATGGAGGGAACTATTATATATCATTTTAAATCCTGTTACACCCCTTGATTCCTTTAAAAAGGATGCTACTACTATAACTAGGTCGTTTAAAGAACGAATTGCTCCCACAGGGCTTAAAATTGGGGAAAAAGATATGATATTAGGGGATGCATATATAAGTGTAGTCACTTTGTTTAGTTATCCATCAGTTGTTGGAGTTGGTTGGCTTGGAGCTGTTGCTAGTGTTGATCATACGAGAATGACTATTTCTATTAGCCCAATGAACACAGAAGAAATATCTTCAACATTAAAGAAAAGTATATCAGAAGTAAAATCAAAAATGATTAATGTTAGTGATTATAATGACCAAATACTTTTAAATAATCAAATGCAAGATTATGTAGAGTTGGTAAATAGAATTGACCGAGAACATGAAAAGTTTTGTCTATTAACGGTCAATTTTTTATGTTATGGTGAGACTAAAGAAGAACTAGATAAAACAAAAAAAGAATTAAAAGCAACATTATCTTCTTATGGTCTTGGTGGTTCGGAACTCATGTTTGAACAAGAACGATCATTAAAGATGTGCCTACCTACTATGTTTAATGAACTTGAGAAAAGTTATGGCTTACCAATACCTATGCTTACTTTAGCATCTTCTTTTCCTTTTATATTTCAAAGTTTACATGATGATGGTGATGCCATAGTTTTAGGCAATGATTCGCTTGGTAGTTTAGTTTTATTTGATGCTTTTAAAAGAACAAATAAAAGAAATAATTCTAATGCAGTAATTGTTGGAAAAAGTGGTAGTGGTAAATCTACACTAATAAAAAAATTAATTCGTGGACTTTGGTGTCGTGGATCAAAGGTAATTATTATTGATCCTGAACGAGAGTACCGAGATCTATGTAACAATGTTGGCGGTGCTTGGATTGATGCTGGAACTGGTATTGCAGGAATTATCAATCCTTTAGAAGTAAGGCATGGAGCTGATGAAGTAGAAGATAATGATACTAATGATTTATCAAGACACTTTCAAACTTTTAGAACATTTATTAAATATTATTTGCAAGATTTAAATGCTTATGAACTTACTAAATTAGAAGAAATTTTAATTGAAGTTTATAAGGATAAGGGTATTGATTTTAATACAGATTTAAGCCAGCTTAAAAGTGAAGATTATCCAATAATGAGTGATTTATATAACAAGGTTATTGAAAAATTAAATATTGCAAAATTAGAAAAAGCAACTAATAATGTTATAGAGTCTTTAGAAAAAATTAGTTCAATGTTAAAGCGAGCAACTATTGGTGCTGATGCGAAGATTTTTAATGGAACATCATCAATTAAGGTAGATAAAAATACTGATTTTATTGTTTTAGATATTCATAGTTTAGTTGATAGTGATGCCACTATTCTTCGTACTCAATTTTTTAATATACTATCTTGGTGTTGGAATGAAATAAGTCGTAATCGTAATGAACAAGTAATTCTTGTTTGTGATGAGTCACATTTACTTATTGATCCTAATAATCCTGATGGTGCAGATTTTTTAAAAAGGTGTACGAAAAGGTGTCGTAAGTATAATTCAGCAGTTTGGACTATTACTCAAAATTTTATAGACTATACTGCTGATGGATTGGAAAGGTACGGTCAAGTAATCATTGATAATAGCACCTATTTGTTAATAATGGCACAAGGTCAAAAAGAAATTGAGTCGGTTCAAAAAATGATGAATTTAAGTGAGTCTGAAACATATTTTTTAACAACTGCTGGCAAAGGACAAGGCTTATTTGTAGTTGGTCAAGATACAAGATTACCTATTCAAATTCATTTAAGAGAGGAAGAATATTTACTCTTTGGTACTGCTGGAGGAAGATAAATTAGTCAATCAGATAAAGAAATTTTTAAATATATTTTTGTACCAATGTTTTTCTTTTTGCCACTTATTTTATTAGTAGTATTAATAACTAATGAGTCAGGGAGTGGGGATACATCAGTTATGGCTGGTGTATTTTTTTCACCACCATTTGAAGATGGAGTATCTTTTACAATAAATTCCGAGTATGGATATCGAACGGATCCGTTTACAAATTATGGTGAGGACTTTCATACAGGAATAGATTTAGGAGCACCGGCTGGAACAAATATTGTTGCCAGTGCTGATGGTGTTGTAGTTGAGGTCGGTTTCCAAGCAGAAGGATTAGGTAATTATGTGTACATAGAACATGACTTTGATGGTATTACTTATTATACTGCTTATGGTCACATGGCTGATAATTCTATCGTAGTAGTTGAAGGTCAAAATGTATCAGAAAAAGAAAAAATTGGAGTAATTGGTGATACTGGAAAAGTAACAGGAATTCATTTGCATTTTACTATAATGAGTCCTGAACTTAGATTTGATAAAGCCAATTTAGTTGATCCAATTAATGCTATAAATGGCTTAAATTAGAAAGGAGGTATACTTTGAAAAAAGAATTGAAAGCTAATCAACTTGCATCAAAAATTGCTGAAGAAATTTCTCGTAATACAAGCAGAGAAAATATTAGAAATATTGATCCTATGTTAGTTATTGATTGTATTAAAAGAGAAGTTGAAGACACAAATTTAATTGATGAGGTATTTTATAAGACAATGATGCTTCTTGAATATAAGTATGGTGATTTATATGATGTGGATAAAAATGTTGAAATTTAATGTACATTTTTAAAACAATTTTAATTTCAAAATTAAGAAAAAAGTGTACATTTTATGGTAAAACAAGCCTTGATTTGTTATAACATCTGTTAGACAAATGAGCTTTTTTGCCTATATTTTAAATATTTTATGTTTGTCAATTAGCAGACATTTCATAATTTGTCGTACAAACTAAAACTTAAAAATCCCTTATGTTTAGGGCTAACTCCCCACTGGGGAGTTGTATTGTCAGCCACAGTTATCCTGCTTATACAGGATACATAAGTTGGTACATAAAATTAGTAAAAATTTAAAAAATCGTGTACATTTTTAGGTACACAAAAAGGAGGAATATTTATAAAAGAATATAGTAAAAATGAAATAAAAAAATTATTAGAAAATGAAGAACGATTAGTTTATGCTGAAGATGATTATGATAGTTTTATCATTAGGTATAAAGATATACCTGACTTTATAGTAAAGTATAATGATGACTATGGTCAAACAGATTTATACTTTTTTGATTATGATAATAGTAATTTGCTTGCATCAACATTTGGTAGTTTTTTAAATAAATGTGATCCTAAAGTTAGAGAAGATATTATTGATAGATTAATAAAATTGCAACAATATGAAATCAAAACAAAGGATATAAAAATAATAGATGAAGATATTTTAGATGAAATAAAAGAAGAATTATATAAAAAAATTTAGGAGGTAATGTAATGAATAATGAGATTGTAATTAAAGGAAAAATTGATGCATCACTTAATGATGCCTTAAAAAAAGTATTAGATAAATTAAATATGAGTCAGCAGGATTTTATAGATAATGCTGTTAAAGAGTTTGTGCTTAAGAATTTAAATTTATTATTTGATGAGGGAAATAAAAAATAAATAAAGAAGAAAGAATAACTTTCAGAGCAACTACTAATGAGAAAAAAGAAATATTGGTTCAAGCCAAAAAAGAAGATATGAATATATCAGAGTTTGTCTATAATGCAGTTATGGAAAAAATGAATACCAATAAAATTAGTGATAGTCAATCACAATTTTTTAAACTCTATGATGTTGCTTTTAAAAATAGTTTTGATAATTATTTTAAACAATTAATGGTTATATTAAATAGAATAGAATTTAATTCAAGATGGTTATTAAAACAGCAAGATATTTTTATGAACCATTTAAAAGTGCCCAATAATATTGAAGAATTAACTGTACCTGTAATTGATCATGCAATAACTGAAAAAGCCAAAGATTTAGTTTTAAAAGATATTAGGAAAATGTCTGCTCGTAAGAAAGAATTAGAAGATGAGTAGTAGTAATATTGTATTTAAAATAAATTATAAAAAATGTAAGAATAAAAAAATGGGTATTAAAAGTTGGATGAATTATGCATCCCAAAAACAAAAAGCAGATTCTTCTAGTATTGATGAAATAAATATTTTAAAAGATTATTCTTTATTTTCAGATAATGATAGTTTTACAAGTGATAATAAAGAGTCTTACCTATGGAGTGGTAATGGTGATGTTATCAAAAAAGATGAATTAGATAAAATAGGTGATAATTTCGAAGGATTCTTTTGGAGAGGTTTCGTGTCCTTTCCACCAGACTTTGCAATTGATCATGGTTTAATTACTAAAAATGATTATTATAGTTTATCAAATAATGTTATTACTAGATTAATACAGGATATGGGGCTTGATATAAATAATGTGTCTTGGTATTGTGCATTACATCGAGATACAAATCATCCCCATATTCATTTTTGTTTCTTTGAAAAAAAGGTTACAAAAACAAACCCTATAATACCTAGACATTGCTATAAAAATTTTAGAAGCAATGTCGGTAATTATTTAGTTGATTATGAAAATTTTTATAAACTTCGGGATGATGTATTTAAAGATATAACTGGTAATATTAATTTAAAGGATTTAAATAAAGTAAAGAAACAAAGATTATTTAGTGATAAATATCGTAGAGATTTAAATAAATTATTGTTAAGTTTATACGATAAATTACCTAGTAAAGGAAGGTTACAATATAATTCAAAGAACATGACTATATATCGTAAAGATTTAGATAATATAATAGAATTCATATTATTACATGATTCAGTTAAATATGATTATAATAAATATTTAAAATTACTTGATGAACATCAAAAAGAATTAAATGCTTTATATGGTATGACTAAAGATAATAAAAACAGAAAATATTATGAGGATCAAAAGAATAGATTATATTCTAAAATAGGTAATGAGATTCTTGCTAATTATAAAAGATATCAATCACTTGGTTTTATGGAAAAAGAGAAAAGTTTTTTGAATAAAAATATCAATGAACTTAATTTTAAAAGTAGAAGTGATTATGCTAAAGATGAAACTAAAATATCTATTGCTAAGGATTTATATAAGATATGTGTTCTTGCTGATTTAAATGATACTCAAATAAGAAAAGTATTTAAAAAATGGCTTAAGAATTCTAAATATAATTTTGATGTTGATTCATTAATTGCATCAGTTAGAACTCTTGATGTTGATATGAGTACGACTGAATTATATAATGCATTAAAAAAACTTGGATATGATTCTAAAAGATATAATAAACTTAAAACTAATAATTTTTATAAAGAATTAAATTATAAAAAGTTTATTAATAAAGCAATTAATCATTTATATAGCGAAATAGACCGTGAAGAAAAAGAAATAGTAGAGCAAATAGAATATGATTTGGAGGTAAATAAATAATGTATATTGTTGATATCACTAGAGATAATTTAGATACGGATATATTAGTTGGTAATGATTCAATGTCTGCGAAAAGTAAAACGATTAATTATATAATGGATTATGTATTTGCTAATTATAACATTAATTTAAATAAAGATGTTCTAGATCGTGATTTAAATATTTCTAGATTTTCTTTAAAACAATTTTTAAATAATAACTATGGATTAAATGTAAGCAATGATTTAAAAATACAAACTATATTTGCGGATAAGGATCATGCATTGCTTTTTAAAAATATCAATGATTTCAATGAGTTTCCAATTCTTTATACACTCGCCAATAAAGAGATAAAAAATGCTAGAGCTATTCAAAAATTTTTAGTTAATGATTATCTTATTAGCAAATATCAAAATGATTTGGATTATTATGAGAATATAAAAAATGACATTGGTTATCAAGAATTGGAATTTAAAAGTGAGGTAATAGATTTGTATAATGGTGGTTTATTTTTAGAAGACCTGCTTAATAATAGTTTTTCTTATAAAGAATTAAAAAATAGTAAGGGGGATATAAATATATAAGAAAATATTTTAATTATATTTTAATTGCTATTATAGTTTTTATTGTATCTGCTAATATTTGTTATAATTTAGTTTGGATAATTACTAACAATATTAAATTGCAATGGACATTTAACATAATTAAGACATTTCTTGCTTTAAAAGATATTGGTTTATTATTTGGAACAATTTTACTTTCTGCTTTGTTTTTCTTGTTTATATTAAAGTATGATAAGGATATTAAATTAAAACTATTAAGGAAAAAGGGTATGCCTGATTCTGATGGCTCTTATGAATATGGGAGTTCTAGGTGGATGACTAAAAGAGAAATAAAAAAGAACTTTAAAGTATGGCATATTGGGGATAAGTTAAAAAGTGGTGGCATACCTGTTACTAAATTAGATGGTAGTATTTATTATGATGATTCATTTGATCATACTTTAATTGTTGGTTCTACTGGTAGTGGTAAAACCATTTGTGAGATAATGCCTTTGATTTTTAATTTAGGATATGCTGGTGAGTCAATGGTTATCAACGATACTAAAGGCGAACTTTATAATACTACAGCTCATTTTCTTAAAAAACAAGGATATAAGATTCATGTAATTAATTTGAGAAATGCTCTTGCTAGTGATGGGTGGAATCCCCTACATCTTGCTTATAAATATTATCACGAAGGAAATATTGATCTTGCTGGTGATATCATTGAAAACTTTTCTAAATCTCTTTGTAAAAACTTAAGCTCTAAAGATATGTATTGGGAAAAATCTGCAACTGCAGTTTTATCAGCTTTGTGTTATGGTTTAATTGAAGATTGTGATGATGAGTCAGAAGTTAATTTGTATTCTATATATAATTTGTTAGTAGAACATGGTTCTAAAACTATAGATAGGTTTAATTCTCTTGATTTATATTTTCAACAAAAGCCAATGGGTAGTTTATCAAAAATGTCTTATGCAACTGGTTCATTTGCTAAAGGCGAAACAAGAGCAACACTATTTTCAGTTCTTGCTACTACTATAAAAATGTTTAGTGATACTGGTATTGCTAATCTTACAAGTAGGACTGATTTTGAATTAGATGAGATTGGAAAAAAGAAAACAGCAGTATTTTTAATTATACCTGATGAAAAAGAGTCAAGACATGAACTTGCAAGCCTATTCATTGATCAATGTTATCAAGCATTAGTTAACACAGCCCAAACATATAATAATGGCAAAATGCCAATAAGAATTAATTTTATATTAGATGAATTTGCTAATATGCCACCGATACCATCAATATCAAATAAAATAACTGTTTCCCGTTCAAGAAATATTAGATTTTATTTAGTTTTACAAGATTTCGATCAATTAAAAGAAACTTATAAAGAGTCAGCAGGTACGATAAAATCAAATGCTACTAATTGGATATATTTACTTACATCTGATAATGAGACTGCAAGAGAAATTTCTGCTCGTTTAGGTAAGTATACTATTTCATCTAGTAGAGTTTCTACATCAATGCGATTAGAACAACAGGACTATAATATTTCGAATGATAAATCTCTTTTAGGTAGAGAGTTACTTATGTCTGATGAATTAATGCGATTCAAGTTTGGGGAAGCAATATTTATGAAAACGAGAAAGTATCCTGTCAAAGCCAAAATAATAACGATTTATGATTATCCAATCAAAATAATAAAAGTGCCATTGCCAAGTAAAGAAAAGAATTTTGAAATAAAGTGTTTCAATTTAGATAAATTTAGAAAAACAAAAAATACAGTAAATGACAATAAAATAGATCTTATCTAAATTTTAAAATATATAATGTAAAATAAGGGTTTAAGGAGATGAAGTTAAATGATAGAAGATAATAAAATAAAAAGAATAAAAGAATGTTATCCAAAGGGAACAGAAATAGAACTTATTTCAATGAATGATTTCCAAGCGATTCCATCAGGAACTCATGGTATAGTAGATTTTGTTGATGATATTGGAACTATTTTTGTTAATTGGGATAATGGTTCTACATTGGGGTTAGTGATTGGTGAGGATAGATTTAAAATAATTGAAAAGGAAAGTCCAGATATGGATTCTAAAGATATTAGTATATAAAGGAGGATTGAAATATAGAAAATCAAAATAAACCTAAAGCACCTATAATTGGTGCTAATGGAAATATTTTTAATTTAATGGCAATAAGTTCAAAAGCATTAAAAAATAATAATCAAAAAGAATTAGCCAATGAAATGTGTGAGAGAATTATGGCATCATCAAGTTACGATGATGCTTTATCTATTATGCTGGAATATATTGATGCAGTTGAGGAATATGATTACGATTATAATGATGATATAAGGATTTAAGGAGGAATTAATTATATTTGAAAAAGATAAAAGTTTAGTTGTTAGTGAAACATTTTTTAAAAAACTTGAAGACAAATTAGAAAACACAAATTTAAAAGGATGCTATGAAACATTCAACAACGGTTGGGAAAGCGGATTAACATTAACTATTTATGATAAAAAATCATTAGTAATATGGGCTTGTCAAGCTCGCAATTCAGACCAAATTATGATTATTTGTGGTGATGAAAATGATAGAAATTTATTTAATATGTTTAATGAGGAGAGATTCAAATCTGCTAAATATTTTAAGAGTGAAGATTATGATTCAGCAGTAGAATATGTTTATAAACAATTAAAATATATGTTTAAAGATTTAATGTTTTTAGAAAAACATTATAGTTTTGATATTAATTATAGTATAGATGTAATAAGAAGAATTAAGGAAGATGAGAAAATGCTAGATTATGAAGATTATCATGAACTAGCATCTTTTTATGATAAAAACGAAAAATACTCGTGTGATTTAATTATAAGTAATGGAAAAATGGGACTTAGTTATAATTTACATAACGGCGATAGTTTAGAAAACTTAACATTTATTCCATGTGATATAAATTTGGATAGTGAATACTCTATTATGTTAGATATGAAGAATAATTTAAATCAGTTTATTAATGATGAATTAGAGTATTCTATTACTATGGATGATGATATAAAAATTTAAGGAGATATATATTTGGTACAAGATAAAATTAAAGAAATTGCAGAATTGAGTTATAAAGCAAATATAACTAAAGATAAGGATGAAAAGGAAAAAATAGAACAAGATGTTCAAACAATATTAAAAGATTTAAAGAAAAGTGCTTTAGATACTTTTAAAGATGAAAGCGATATTAAAAGATTTTTAGATAATATAGTAAATTTTAATAATTATTCATTTAATAATCTTTGTTTAATTTGGATGCAAAATCATGATGCTAGATATGTTGCATCATATAGAACATATTTGAAAATGGGTTATCATGTCAATAAGGATGAAACTGGTATTAAAATATTAGTTCCATCCTTTTTTAAACTTGTTAAAATAAAAATAAGTGATAATGAGTTTGAAGTTAAGCCACTTAAAAGTTTAAATGATGAAGAAATGAAAATATATCGTGATAAAAACGATGATAGAATTACTTTTTATAAGGATTATTTAAGTAGATTTAATGTTGGTACAGTCTTTGATGTTAGTCAAACTAATATGCCAATGAATGTAATTGATGAAAAATTAAATCCTATTTTAGATGATCCTAGGGCTGATAGTGTTGTTTTATCAAATCTATATATAGAGATGGCTTTAAAGTTAAATATGAGAATATAGAGGGAGGAGCTAAAGGATATTGTAATTTTGATGATAGTACAATTGTTGTTAAAAACAATTTGAGCAATTTAATGCGACTTAAAGTAATAGTTCATGAATATGCTCATGCTCTAGCCCATAAACATTTAAAAGATAATAATATGGAGTATCAACAACATCGAGAAAAATACGAAACCGAGGCAGAAGCTATTGCTTATGTAGTTTCTAAATATTTGGGATTAGATACAAGCAATTATAGTCAGACTTATTTATACTCTTGGAGCAAAAACAAAGATTTTAAAGAAATAGATGATTCATTTAGTACTATTGTTAATTATAGTAGGAAAATAATTAATAATTATAATAAAATAGTTGAAAAAGAACTTAATGTAAATAGTGTTAGTATTTGAAGGAGGAATGATTATTAGTAAAAAAGAAATATTGAATTTATTACATGATTTAAATATTAAATTAGATGAAAAACAATTATCAACTTTATTTAATAGAATAGAAAAGACTAATTATGATTTTGAATTTTCTGACGATGAAATAGATCAAATTAATTTAATTATAAAAGAAAATGACTTTAATATGTTTTTTGAATTTTTAGATTTTAAATTGAAAGTAGCCAAAGAAATTGATAAAGATGTTTTATTGGAAAAAGTAGATAATAATCTTTGGAGGTTTATTATTGATCAATGTTGTGATAAATGTAAAGAACAATTTCCTAGGAATGAATTTTTAAGTGCATTATCTCCATATGAAAAATTAGCAATGCAATTTAGTGATTTTGATTATGTAATAAAAAATGGTGATTTATCCCAATGGTATGAATATGAATTATACGAAGATTTAGATGTTTTAAAAGATTTTTTGAAGTATAGTTATTTTGATAAAAAAGAAGAATTTTTATTAATTTTAGATAACTTTGAAATGGTTAAAGATTCTATTGATGCATTAGATATAGGAGATCCTTTTTATGAAGATGATTATCAAACTAGAATAAATGCCTTGCAATACTCTTGTAAAGATTATATGTCTATTGAAAAAGAATGGGATATTTATTTTCAAAACTATTTGTATGAGAATATTCCTGATTATTATTTAAACTTAATTAATAGTCAAAAAGATATGGATAGTGTTAGCATATGAAAAAAATTAAATGGAATTGGATCAAATTTTGGGGACATAGATATATTATTATGTCCCCTAATAATATTAAGAAACAAATTGTTTTATATCACAGAAGATTTTACGATATTGATGAGTGGAATAATTTTTTTGAAAATAATTAAATATTAAGAATAAAATTTAGAAAGGAGATTGTTTATAAGGGGAAATAAAATATAACAAATATAAAAGGGGGAAAAAATAAAAAAATGATTAATTACAATGTAAAAAACAACTTTAAAAATAACAATGAAGATGAAATAAAACTCCTATTTAACAAAAAACTTTTAAATGTCATAATTAAATTAGAAAATTCTCAAAAGGAGTTAAATAATCGATGATAAAGAGTTATAATATAATTGTATTTATAAAATGCATTTATAGTCATTTCGTAATGAAGGAGGAATGGCTATGTTAGAAAAGGTAGGTGTTTATTGTCGGTTATCTGATGAGGATAGAGATAAGTTAAATAAAAATGATGATAGTGATAGTATAGTCAATCAAAGAAGTATGTGTTTAAAATTTGCTAACCAAAACGGTTGGAATGTAGTAGATATTTATTCTGATGATGATTTTTCTGGAGCAGGAACTTATAGACCAGATTTTGAAAGATTAATCAAGGATTGTGAAAGTGGAAAAATCAACTTGGTTTTATGCAAAAGTCAATCTAGATTTTCAAGAGATATGAGTGTTATTGAAAATTATTTGCATAATAAATTCATTGAATGGGGAGTAAGATTTGTAAGTATAGTAGATAATGCTGATACAAATATTGAAGCAAACAAAAAATCAAGACAGATAAACGGGTTAATTAATGAATGGTATCTAGATGATTTATCCCAAAACATTAGAAAATCATTAAAAAATAAAAGAGATGATGGCTTGTATATGGGTAGTTTTGCTCCTTATGGTTATGAAAAAGATAAAGAAGGTCATAAACTGATTGTAGATCCCGTTGCTTCAGAAGTAGTAAAAAAAATATTTGAAATGTATGCTAATGGTAATGGATATCTTAAAATATGTGAATATTTAAATGACCATAATATTCCAACTAGAGCAGTTTATAAAAAACAAAAGGGTAGTAAGTTTGTATGTCCTAGTTGCAATTTAGAAACAGTTAGGTGGAATTCTGATACAATAGCCCAAATATTAAGTAATGAAGTTTATATTGGAAATTTGGTTCAAGGAAAGTCGACATATGTAAGTTATAAAAATCATAAAAAAATAAAAGTATCTAAAAAAGATTGGAGTAGAAAAGATAATGCTCATGAACCAGTAGTTGATAAAGAAACTTGGGATAAAGTGCAAAAGATATTAGGAAAACATGCTAAATCAACTTCAACTGGTGAGATTCATTTTTTTAGCAAGAAAGTTTATTGTTCTTGTTGTAATAAGGTTTTTGTAAGGAATGTATATACTATAAGTAAAAAAGAGGGTAATACGATAAAAGCAGTTTATTTACAATGTAAGGGTAATAAAAAGTATAAAATATGTGATAATAATAGATCCATTAGATTGGACGAACTTGAAAAAGTAATACTAAATGCTATTAATGAATTATTAGATTCTTATTACGACAAGGATTATTTGAAAAAATCTTATGATTTAGAGCAACAACTATATAAAAAAAATAAAAATACAATTAATGCTCTAGAAAAAGAAAAACGAGACATTGAGAAAAAAATTGAACTCAATAAAGAATATTATAAAAATCTCTATGAAGATAAGGTAACTGGAATTATTACTGATGAAATGTTTATAATGTTATCAAATGATTATTTAAAGCAAATTGAAAATTTATCGAAAAGATTGGATGCTGTAGAAAAAGAAATTAATAACTATAATAGTTTAATTGCCGACAGGAAAAGTGCTGAAGAAATTATAAAAAAATATAGGCACATAAAAAAGTTGGATAAAACAATTATTGATGAATTTATAAATACAATCTATATTGGAAAACTTGATGAAATTAATAACACTAGAGATATTGAAATAGAGTGGAATTTTCAATTTTAAAAAATATGGGGTTTTTCCGATTCCTTGACATGGAGGAAAAGATCCGGGGACTACTTATAAAGATATCTATGAAAAATATCTTAATTTAAGCATAAGTTTATATTTAAGAGATTGTTTAAGTCAGTATGGAGCAACAGTAATTCTAACACGAGATAATGATAACGACTTAAGTTATGGAGAAACTAATCATCGAAAGAAAACCGATTTTGATAACCGAATAAAAATAATTAATAATAAACATACAGATATGTATTTATCGATTCATTTAAACTATTTAACAAATACGAAGTATTATGGTGCTCAAGTATTTTATAATAAGGATAATGAAAAATTGGCCAAAAGTATTCAAGAATATCTAAATAGTAATTTAGAAACTGATAGAGAAATAAAAGAAATTCCAAAATCTACATACATGTATAAAAAACTAGAAAAAAGGGGAGTATTAATAGAGTGTGGATTTTTATCAAATGCAGAAGAGAGAAAAAAGTTAGTGACTAAAGAATATCAGAAAAATGTAGCTCAAGTAATAGCTGATGCCGTAGTTAATTATTATAAATAATAAAGTTCACTTGCTTTTCACAGTTTTTTAACGTTAAAGTCATTAAAAGTTAGTATATTTATTACGTCGTTTGTGATATAATGTTTAAAGTAAAGGCGGTTTAGTGTGTGAAGACAAAGACTTTTAAAACATTAGATGAACAAATTGACATCCTAACTAATAAGGGTTTAGTTTTTGAAGATACTTTAAACGCTAAATCTATTTTACTAAGGGAAAATTATTTCTTTTTAAGTGGTTATCGGCATGTTTTTTTGAATCCCGATGGGAAAACTTTTATTGAAGGTACAAAATTTAGAGAATTGTATGCTATGTTTTCTTTTGATAGACAACTTAGAAATATAATATTTAAAAATATTTTGATAGTGGAAAACAATTTAAAAAGTATCTTAGCATACGTTATGAGTAAAAACCATGGTTTTAAAGAAAATAATTACTTAAATCCTCATAATTTTGTTAGAGATTCTAAAAAAACTAAGCAAATAAATGATTTAATTAGAAAAATGAAAAGACAAATAAGTGTCAATGGGAAACAACATGCTGCAACAGCTCATTATTTAATTAATTATGGGTATATTCCTTTGTGGGTTGTAGTTAAGGTTTTATCTTTTGGAATTGTTGGTGAGTTGTACACTATATTACAATATCAAGATCAAAAGGAAATTGCAGATGTATTTGGTGTTGATATATATAGTATGGTTGAGTATTTGCCAATTTTAGCTAATTATCGTAATTTATGTGCTCATGAAGATATCTGTTATAACAATAAGACACAAAAGGTTATTGAAGATACTAAGTATCATAGGTTGTTATATATTCCTAAAATAAATGATGAATATATTTATGGTAAAAATGATTTATTTGCTTTGATAATTATTTTGAAGTTTATGCTAAAGGAAGATGATTTTACTTTATTAATGAATGAAATTAGTTATGAATTAGATAGGCTTTCTGGGAAGCTTGAGGTAATTAAAATTGATAAAGTGTTACATGCAATGGGATTACCAAATAATTATAAAGAGATAGTGAGGTTAGATTGATATGAATGATAGTTTAAATAAGAAAGTTACTAAAAATATTGTTAATTATATTATTGTATTTTTTGTGGGATGCTTAGTTATGTATGCAGTAATTTATTTTTTTCCTACAACAGTAACTGAGTCAGTTACTAAAGAGGTTAGAGATGTAACTATTAATGATACTGGTATAGCAGAAGCTGTTCAAAAAATATATGATGCGGTAGTAGTTGTATCAACATACAGAGATAGTACTTATACAGCTTCTGGTACAGGATTTGTTTATAAAAAAGAAGGGAATACTTATTATTTATTAACAAACTATCATGTTATTGAAGATGGTAATAATGTAACAGTAACATTTACTGATGGTAGTGTTGAAGAAACTGAAATTGTAGGTCATGATGAGTATGCTGATATCGCAGTTTTAGCTTTAGAAACTGATAAAGATTTAGTAGTAGCTGAACTTGGTAATAATGAAGAAAGTAGAGTTGGAGATACTGCATTTGCGGTTGGAGCTCCACTTGATAGTGTTTATTCTTGGACAGTTACTAGAGGAATTATTTCTGGGAAAGATAGAATGGTAGAGGTTTCTTTGACAGATAGTACTAATACTAGTGATTATGTTATGAAAGTTTTACAAACAGATGCGGCGATAAATTCTGGTAATAGTGGTGGCCCACTTTGTAATGCTAATGGAGAAGTCATAGGAATTACTTCTTTAAAACTAATAAGTGATGGTGTTGAAGGTATGGGATTTGCCATTCCAATTGAAGATGCTGTTGAAAAAGCTGAACAAATTATTAGTGGTGAAACATCAGCATATCCTTATATTGGTATTTCAATGTTAGATTTTTCAAGTGCATATTATTCCCAATATTATAATTTGATTAGAAATTCTGGCTTAGATAGTGGAGTTATTGTTGTTTCAGTCGAAAATGGTTCTTCAGCAGATGATGCTGGAATTAGAGCTAATGATATAATAACTGCTATTGATGGAGAAGAAGTTACAAATATCGCTTATTTAAGATATTATTTATATCAACATGATGTTGGAGATACAATAACAGTAACAATATATAGAGATGGCGATACACATGATTTGGAATTAACCCTTGGTTCTGATGGACAAACTCTTTAGAGTTTGTCTTTTTTGAGTATAAATATTACTTTAAAAATAAATTTAAATAGTTTATAATAATAGTGAAAGGAAGAATGAAATTTTGATTTTTAAAAGAGTTGGAGCATACGCCATAGATTATTTGTTTATATTTTTACTTCTTACTATGTTGAGTCAGATTAGATTTTTGAATCTTACATATGATTTATATATGGAAAACTATGATAAATATTTAGAGATTATGGATAATATAAATGATGATAACATTTTGGATGTTGTAAACGATAGTGAATATCAAGAAGTTAATTATAATTTAAGTAAGTATAGTGTAAGTGTATCAATAACTTCAATTATTCTTTATTTAGCTTATTTTGTTGGCTTTCAAAAATGGAATAAGAACCAAACTTTAGGGAAAAAATTGTTTAATATTTCTGTAAAAAGCAAAAAGGATGATGGTAATCCTTCATGGGGACAAATGTTTTTAAGAACAATTATTCTTTATAATATTTTATTTGAAATATTTCTTATAATTTCATTGTATATTTTTAATGCTTCATCATATATGATAATAAGTAATATTATTACAATTTTAGCTGCAATTGTGTTTTATATTAATGCATTTTTTATCATATTTAGGAAAGATAATGCCGGTATTCATGATTTGATAGCTAAAACTAAAGTAAATTAAAAAGAAGAAAATTATTTAGCTTTATTTAATTTTCTTCTTTTTTTCTAGTGTTGGGGGATTAACAAAATCATATGAGGTAACATTTGTTATTTTATATAGTTCTTTTAAGGTGTAAAACATATCAGAATATATTAAGAATGCTTCATTATATTTTTTTTCTTTATATAGGTTAGTTATAGGAATAATGTAATTAGTTAATAACTCTTGGGCAATTAATTCTTTTTGAGGATCTTTTTCTAAAGTGTCTTTTAATAGTCGTCCATACATATCATATTCAACTAAGAAGTTAAAATATTCTAGGTTTTGTTGAAGATAATTTTCGCGAAATTCAATAATAGTAATAAAATAATCAGCTGTATCAATACCAAGAGTATTTCTTACAAACGTAGCAATATACCACCATGAAGAACTTCCTGGGCGATAGCCATAGCGATTGTCTAAAGCTTTTAAGGCTTTTTCTATATCGCGGTCTTTTCTTCGTCGGTCTTCACTATATCTATTACAACTGTAATCAAATGGAAATCTTTTATAATAAGATGAGCCAAAGACTGTACCATTAGCATCACAGCCATAACCATCACGATCAGCTCCCCGAAGATCATCAATTCGGTAATGAATGCAAGATGCACATTTTTTATAATAACTACTCAAAATAAATACCCCCTTACTTGTTTGGGTATTTTAACATATTTGTTTATTGGTGTCAATTTTGATATAATTAGATGGGTAGTAATATGGCAAGAAGAAAAAGAAGAAAATATTTAAATAAATTTTTAGTAATTATTTTTTTGAGTTTATGCTTTTATTTAGGATATTATTTTAAGGATGCTTTTTTAGAAACTAGTAGTTCTCACGAGATAAAAAGCTATGAGTCGTTAGAAAATATTCCCGAATATAGTGGAGAAGCATATATTTATTTAAATAATAATGTTCCTGAATTTAGTGATGATGAAAAAAATATTGAAAGTTTTGAATATTATAGTAATCTTGACTCTTTAGGTAGATGTGGTGTTGCTTTTGCAAATGTTAGTGTTGATACAATGCCTACGGATGAAAGAGAAAGTATTGGATCTGTTAAACCAAGTGGGTGGCATACGGTTAAATATGATATTGTTAGTGGTAAATATTTATATAATAGATGTCATTTAATGGGATACCAATTAACTGGAGAAAATGCTAATGAGAAGAATTTAATTACTTGTACAAGATATATGAATGCAACAACAATGTTAGAATTTGAAACAGAAGTAGCTAATTATATTGAAGAAACTAAAAATCATGTTTTGTACCGAGTTACCCCTTATTTTGAAGGTGATAACTTAGTAGCAACTGGAGTACAAATGGAAGCATATTCGGTAGAAGATGATGGACAGTTACAGTTTAATGTATTTGTTTATAATGTTCAACCAGGCGTAGTTATTGATTATTTATCTGGAGATAGTCATTTAGAGTAGAGGTTTTACTGATGAAATTAGAATATTTAAAATGTATAAGTGAAAATATAGATTTAGATGAATATATTGAATTTAGGGAATATGTAAAGGCAAATATGCTTAATCCTGACTGGCTAGGAGATTTTTCACGGGAAGATTTAATTAATATGTTAAGTCAGGGAACTAAAATATGGATTTATTATAATGATACTGATTTAGTGTGTTCAATGATGTTTATTCCCAGTAGCAGAGAATCTTTAGAGAGTTTTGACTTAAATTCTTTGAATTATTTAGATGTTGCAGATTATGGGCCAATATTTGTAAATCCAAAATATGTTGGTAATGGTTTACAGTATCAAATGTTAGAAATATTGGATAGTTATGCTAATAATAAAGGATATAAATATGCTTTAGTAACAATTCATCCCGAAAATACTTATTCTATTAATAACTTTTTAAAAGATGAATTTGAATATCAAAACACCAAAAATTTTAAAAGGGGAGTAAGAAATATTTATATGAAAAAACTATAATTATTTCAAAAAGTTTTCTAGATTAAAATTATGGCAATTAATTATTTGATTATTAAGTAGTATATATAAATTATTTTTCATTATTTTGTAGTTTATATTGTTTGTAGGGATACTGAATAGTAAATAAAATTCTGGTAATGGTTGTGTTCCACTGCCCCAGATGGGATTTCTTTTATTGATGTCATAAAATACTAATAAATTTTTTTCAGTTAATATGAAATTAGTTAGATAATAACTATTATTAAATTTGATATTTATATTAGTTGCTTCTTTGATTATCATTTCATTATTTGCTTTGAAATTATAATTATACATATTTTACACCTAATACTATTGTACTATATGTATAAAAAAATAAAAAGATTTTCCTAAATTGTAATGGAAAATCTTTGCTTTTTGGTGCGACACGCATGTGTTAAAACTAGGGCATGAAAGTTGTCTGTGGGCTTGGTAGTAGGAACCACTAGCCAATAGCAAGGGTGTCTATCGTGAGGTAGAATCTGAAGGAAGCTGGAGGCAAAATCTTGGCTCGACGGACAGAAATCACATACGAAGGCTGTATAAACTGGATGAGCTTGCCAAACAAAGTAAAGTCCAATACTACACGAGGTTTATATAGTAAATGTGGCGAGTAGATGAGATGAAAGTGTTAACACTTACCGTGTGAGTTCTTGATGATACGCTATCTAATATGTGATTATAAGATATATTAGAAAAGTAACCTATATAGAGATGTATAGCTGAACACCAAGAAGTCAGTTCTTGTCGTAGTAGTGATGAAGTATAGGAGACTATATGGAGCAAAGGACAAGACGTTAAATATTATCTGTTATGAAAAATGAAAGGTGTAATTAAAAGCCAGACACAATTTCTACCAGAACTTAACATTAATTCCGTATTGTGATAAATATTACCAATTATTTTTTCAAATTTAAAGTGACAACCAATTTCTTCCATTATTCTTAATCTTCCTTATTTTTTAAAAATTCAGCAAGTTCATGATAAGCATCAGTATTCCATACTAAGCATCTTTCTTCATCAGAGTAATTTCCCATAGTTTTTTCATAACCATCAGGAATAAATATGAAATCCCAACTCCAACCATATGTGCCAGATTTTTCTCTAGCTATTTTTCCTTTAGTTATAGATTTAAATACTATCGGTTCTTTTCCATATTCACAATATGCAAATGCTTCCATAAAACAAGCATTTCGATTTTCCTCATTTTCTAAAAGTTTTAGTAAACCATCTTCGCCAAGTTTTTCATCAACATAATGTGTATAAGGTCCAGGAAAGCCACCAAGAACTTCAACATATAATCCTGTATCATTTTTTAACACAGTACATTTTAACTTATCACTTGCTTCTTTAGCAGAATGCATTGCAACTTCTTCAACAGTGTCAGCTTGAATTTCAGTTGTTTCCATTTTGATGTTATCAACTTCTATTCCAAGTGGTTCCAAGATTTGTTTTGCACTCATAATTTTTGACCAGTTGCCAGTCACGTAAGTTATTTTTTTCATTTTATCACTCTCCTATAATCATTGTAACATAATAATTGGTAATTTTCATTATCGCTTTATTTTTTGACGGAGTCAAAATTTATCGGAATGCATAAAAAAAGAAAGAACTCATGGTATAAT
>ENA-ORSI01001439-ORSI01001439.1-human-gut-metagenome-genome-assembly--contig:-NODE-1439-length-20443-cov-5.129733_pt1 | contig 20443 bp, 21 predicted proteins | sample MGYA00242187_ERZ509154 | MGnify/ENA primary metagenome ERZ509154 (study PRJEB26280, sample SAMEA2338627) | human gut metagenome | biome: human gut; feature: human-associated habitat; material: faeces...
ACTTTTTTAAAAATGCTACTAATAAAGAAATATATGAATTATTTTTAAAATTATATAAGCAAAATAAAAACATTCATTTTGTTAAGCTTGATAAAAATAGTTCCTTTAAAGGAGAAAGTACCTTTTTATTATATGATAAATCTTTTTATCTTCAATTACAAAGAGAATATGATTTTTCAGATATCTCAACATTAATTCATGAATTTGGCCATGGAATCCAATTCCTTTTAAATTACAATTATAACTTATTTGTTAATCAAGTATGTTTCTCTGAAATATCCAGTATATTTTTTGAACTATTATCTATGGATTATTTTTCTAAAGATTTATTTTTTAAGAGGGATGCAATCACTGCTGAACAAAGCCTATGGGATAATTCTTGTGAAAATGCCTTATCATTAACTAGACTTTTTCAAGTGTTTGAAAGTATAGATTTAAATGAATGGGAAAATAAAAATATAATAAAGAAGAAATTAACTAATTATTTACTAGAATATAATATAGATTCCCTGTTAAATGAAATGCCTAGTCATGATTTTCCTTATGTAATTTCTTATAGTATCGCCAATGAATTATATTTAATGTATCTTAATGATCCTGAAGAGTCTTTTTATATATACAAAAAAATAATGGCAATTGATTTAAAATTGCCACCAGATAAATATTTAGATGAAATCATTAATTTAGGAGTGTTACCAACTGAAAATTTAGATAAATATGAAAAAGTTCTAAAAAGAAAATTAGTCTAAATTTAATTTTTTTAAACAAAAAGTTGCATATAAGGGTATTGTTTTTAAATTATTTTTTTTACCAAAGTTTTTAGCAGATATTTTAACTATTAAACTTGGTTTATATCTTTCATTATATACTTCTAAAGACTTTGATTTCATATCTGTACCCGCTTTTACTTCAATAGGTATTATTTTACTATTACTTTGAATTATAAAATCTACTTCTGCTGATCCTGATGTTTTATCTTTTCTACTCCAATAACCTAAGTCAAATCCCATTTTTAATAACTCTGTTGCAACATAGTTTTCAACCAAAACACATTTATAATCTAAATCGTTATTCATTAGTACATCAACACTTGAAATACCCGCTAAATTACAAAAGATTCCCGTATCATTCAAGAAAAGTTTGTATGAATCATAATCAAAATATACTTTTAGTGGGTATTTGGGATTAGTTATATTATAACACGGTAATACAAGTAGACTTGATATTAACCAATCAATAGAGGTAATATAATTTCTTTTTCTATTATCATGTTTATCTAACTTAGCAAATACGAATTTTTGATTTTCTTTAGCAAGTTGATTAGGTATATCATTATATATTCTTTCTATTCTAATATTTTCTTTATCATCAGTATATTTTTTCATATCTAAAACATATGAATTAATAATATTCGTAATCAAACTCTTATTTATTTCCGATAATTTTTGATTATTATCAATATAGTCTTGAATTATTTTAGGCATTCCGCCAAGAAATAAAAATCTGTTAAATTCTTCCATTAATTCATTATGGTAAATACATTCGCTATTATTTACAAAAGAATTTTCAATATATTTAATATATCTTTCTTTACCTACTGCCCATAGATATTCTTCAAAATCCATGGGATACATTTTTTCTTCATATACTTTGCCCACTGGATAAGATGCCGAAAATCTTTTTAATTTAACTCCAAGTAAAGATCCAGCACAAATAATATTAGTATATCCCTCTTCACAGAACAACTTTAATGATTCTATAAATTTTTCACTTTCTTGAACTTCATCAATAAAAAGAATTGTATCTTTATCTCTTAAATGAATATTGTAAGTTTCCTCTAGTATTTCTACTTTTTGAGCAAAAGTATCTAATTCATCAAAATATTTTATAATTCTTTTATCATCAAAAAGATTTACATAACAATAATTTTTATAATTGTCTTTGCAATATTTATCTATTATATAAGTTTTTCCTGCTTGTCTAGCTCCAACAACCATTAAGGGCATCTTACCATCTGATTTATCCCAATTAGTTAAAACATCATAAAATTTTCTTTTCATTTTTAATCACCTAGCCTAATTTTACGATATTTATTAGTATTTGTTAACATTTTGGCGAAAAGCGGAGGGTATTTTTGCTCATTTTTGGCGAAAAGCGGAGGGTAAAACAAAAAAAGCAACTTAAAAAGGCATTTTTAAGTTACCACTATTTAATTTTTTCATCATATCTTTCATCGTTTCAAATTGTTTTAATAATCTGTTTACTTCTTCAACACTTCTGCCACTTCCTTTAGCAATTCTTTGCTTACGTGTTGCCTTAAGTATTTCTGGGTGTCTTCGTTCATATGGTGTCATTGACTGAATTATTGCTTCAACATGAGCTAAATCTTTTGGATCAATTGAAACATTATTAAGCCCCATTTTTCTGGCTTGGGGAAGCATTTTTAAAATATTTTCAAGAGGTCCCAACTTCTTTATTTGTTTTAAAGTTCCTAAGAAGTCTTCTAAATCGAATGTTCCTTTTTTCATCTTCATGGCTTGTCTTTTAGCTTCATCTTCATCGATTACATCTTCAACTTTTGATACAATTTCTAGAATATCTCCCATATCAAGGATACGTTCAGCCATTCTTTCCGGATAAAATTCTGATAAACCATCCATTTTTTCTGAATTACCCACAAACTTGATTGGAATATGGGTTAGATGTCTTACTGATAGCGCTACCCCGCCCTTGGTATTTCCATCTAATTTAGTTAAAATACAACCAGTAAGTTCTAAGGAATCATTAAATCCTGTAATCACATTGATAGCATCTTGACCCATAGACCCATCGATAACCAAAATCTTTTCATGCGGATGAACAGACGCATCAATATCTTTTAACTCTTGCATCAATTCTTCATCTATTTGAAGACGTCCTGCTGTATCGATGATTATATAATCATTATTATTTTCCTTAGCATAATTTATGCCATCTTCTACAATTTCTACTACCCTTTTATTTTCTTCACTAAATACTGGAACACTCAATTCTTTGCCAATCGTTTTAAGTTGATCGATTGCTGCTGGACGATATATGTCTCCTGCTATAAGTAGTGGCTTTTTCGCATGTTTCTTTCTTAAATAATTAGCAAGTTTACCAGCAGTTGTTGTTTTACCACTACCTTGAAGACCAACAAGCATTAAAATTGTTGGTTTCTTATCTACTTCAAGTGGTACATAATCTCCACCTAGTAGTGATACTAATTCATCTTTAACAATCTTTAAAAATAATTCATCAGGCTTTAAACTTTTCTCTACTTCTGCATTCAAAGCTTTTTCTTTAACATCTGCCACAAATTCTTTCACTACTTGATAGTTAACATCCGCTTCAAGTAAAGCCATTCTAATTTCTCGCATAGCATCACTGATATTTTCTTCAGTGATTTTTCCCATTCCTCGAATATTTTTTATTGCACTACTTATTCTATCTCCCATGTATTCAAACATAAATAAATCTCCTTTAGTTTTAAATTCATGTTTTATTATATATTAAATTTCATATTTTTTCTATACTTTTTTTAAAATTATTACTTTTAATCTAAATTTACACATTTTTCTAACGAATAATCACAGCAAATTGCACATTTTACTAACGAATAACAATTTTACCCATAAAAAACTATTATATGATATAATTATACACGGTGATACTATGGCTAAAAGAAAAAGAATGAAAAAAGGAATAAAAACAATATTTGTTTTAATTATCCTTATCTGTTTAATAACTGGTGGTTTACTAATTTACAATAACTATTTTAAAAGTGATACCGAGCCTGTTTCTAGCGAAATAGAAAAATTAATGCAAGAAGCAAATATCTCTAAAGATAAATATTCCAAAACTCTAGAATTTGTTTTATTAAATAATATATATGATGAATCATACTTAGATGAATATAGCGATATTGAATTCCAAGATAGAGATGACTTTGCTACAATTTTAACAACATTTCTACCACTAGGTTATAGCAGTAAAGAAATAAATTATATAACGAAATTAAGTGAAAATAATATCGATAAATTATCTAAAATTGATTATGTAGATATAAGTAATTACTATGAGTTTTCTAATTTTGATGTAAATAAAATAGATAGATATAATAGTTACTATGAAGATAATGATTATTCTTATAAAGATGTTATTACTTATGTCAATATTAATTTAGATTTGCCTGTCTATACTGATACTACTGAAGTAGCTGACCCTAACGATTTATTAGTACTTGTTAATAAATATCAGTACTTACCAGATGGTTATAAACCAAGCGATCTTGCTTACCTTCCTGGAGCATATGGCAATAATGTTCCAATGCGTGAAGTAATCGTTGAACCATTCAAAGAATTACAAGCTGCCGCGGAAGAAGAAATCGGAGTTAATTTCATGCCTACAACTGCATTTAGAGATTATAATTTTCAACGCACTTTATACAATAACTATGTTGCTAGCGATGGCGTTACTGCTGCCGATACTTACTCTGCTCGTCCAGGATATTCTGAACATCAAACAGGACTTTCAATCGATTTAAAAAACACCGCTATTTCAGGCTCCACAAGACTAACCGGTGAAAACTATGAATGGCTAAGTAATAATGCTTATCGTTTTGGATTTATTATTAGATTTCCCGAAGATAAAACTAATATAACGGGATATCAATTTGAAAACTGGCATATCAGATATGTTGGATTGGATGCCGCTAAAATAATTTATGAAGAAGATTTAACACTCGAAGAATACATCGATTTATATGTTACTGAATATTAAAAATACTAGCAACTGCTAGTATTTTTAATAAATATCCTGACATTTATAAGAAACTAATTTCTTCTTTAATTTTTTCTACCATCGGTTTAAAATCATTCATTTTTTCATCTAATCTTCTTTGACATTTTTCAAACACAATTACTAAGTCTTTAACATCATCTGTAACTTGAGCTTTATATAAAGCATCTCTGTACTCATCTTTATATTCATCATCTATCGCGATTAAATCGATATTTGCATCAAGACATTGTTTCAAAATAATAAACCTGCCAATTCGACCATTACCATCTTGAAATGGATGAATGCGCTCAAACTTATAATGAAATTTGGCAATATCTATAATAGTAGCATTTTTTATTTCTTGCCAGTCCATTAATAAATTATACATTAAATTATCAACTTCTAAAGGACTTGCTAATTTTAAATCATCACCTTTTAGTCTATTTTCATATTTCTTCCACATTCCTGTATTATGTATCTCTTCATCTACTGTACCTCGTTTTAAAAGTTTATGCCACTTAAATAACATGTACTTATCTAACGGCTCTATAGAGTCCTTAATAACTTGATCAAATACTTCTAAAGAATTATTAGTTTCTAATATATCATCTATAGCATGATTTCCTTCAACTATATTATCTGTTATTAATTTTTCCAAGTTTTCTTTACTAAAAGTACTTCCTTCTAAGTGATTGGAATGGTACAAAAATTCCACTTTAATTCTATCATACAAAGAATTAGATATTTTAGAGATATATTGCATTTCTTTACAATTAAGTTTCATTATATTTCTCTCCTTTATAATTGTATCATGTAATGAAAAAAAAAGCACTATTTAGTGCTCTTAAAAACTACACGCAAGTATATCCCCCATCTACTGGCAAAATAATTCCTGTACAATAACTAGCTTCTTCGCTACCCAAGAATATTGCTGCAGCATTAAGTTCTCCCTCATGGCCATATCTTCCAACAGGCACAGTAGCCTTCATATATTGCGTAAACGAATCAGTTATAAGTGTTTCATGCGTAAGTTCTGTATCAAAATATCCTGGACAAATAGCATTACAAGTAATACCATATTTAGCAAGCTCTGCAGCTACTGCTCTAGTAAAGTTTATTACTCCCCCTTTACTAGTATGATATGCAACCGTATCCATAGCCATATTACCAACCATTCCATACATTGAAGCAATATTGATAATTCTACCATAATTATTCTTCTTCATAATATTGGCAAATGCTCTTGTTACATAAAATACACTATTCATATCTGTATCAATTGTAAACGCCCATTCTTCATCAGTCATATTAAGTACACCGTTATTTTTAGCACTTCCTGCACAATTGACAAGTACATCTACTTTGCCAAATTTTTCTTCAACTATTTTTGCGGCCTCATTTACTTCTGAAACATTTGTAACATCACATTTTACTGGTAATGCACTAACTCCCATTGCCTCCAATTCTCTGGCAAATTCTTCAAGTCTTTCAATTCTTCTGGCCATCAAAACTAGATTAGCCCCTTGGCGAGCAAATCCTTGAGCCATTTGTTTTCCAAGACCAGATGATGCTCCAGTCATTACAACTACTTTTCCTTTATAATCAAACATAAAATCCCTCCTTAATTTATTAAAGAGCAAGAACACTCTTGCTCTTTAAATTATTTTGTAACATTTTTTAAAATAACAGTTTTTGTTCTAGACATTTCTTTTAAAGTTGTCATAATTCCTTCATTACCGATTCCAGAATACTTCCAGCCACCGAAAGGTTGTTCAAATGATCTGAAGAAACTTGCACCATTAATTACAAATCCTCCACATTCCATGGCCTCACTTACCTTGATGGCTTTATTGAAATCTCTTGTAATGATTGAACCAGATAAACCATAAATTGATTGGTTAGCAATTTCTACTGCTTCTTCGATTGTATCAAAACCAATTACAGGAATAACTGGACCGAATATTTCCATATCTTTAGCAACATCCATGTCACGAGTTACATTATCTAAAATTGCTGGTTCATAGAAAGCCCCTTTTCTTCTACCACCGCAGACAAGCTTAGCTCCTTGTTCAATCGTCTTATTTACTTGTTTTTCTACTTCGATAGCAGCTTCTTCACTAATTAAACATCCAATATCAGTATCCATTTCACTTGGCATACCTACCTTTAGTGTCTTAATTTTAGCGACCATTTTATTGATAAATTCATCTTTAACAGAGTTTTCTACTAAGAATCTCTTACTAGCACAACATACTTGACCAGTATTATAAAGTCTTCCCCAAACAGTTTCTTCAACTGCTAAATCGATATCACCATCAGCACATAGAATAAATGCATCATTTCCACCAAGTTCTAAAGAACTATGAGCGCAATGTTCCGCACAATTTTTAGCAGCATCGATTCCTGCAGCAGTTGAACCGGTAAGACTTACCATATCTACCATTTTACTACTTGTAAGAGTTGTTCCAACTACTGAACCAGATCCATGTACTACAGAAATTATTCCTGCTGGAACACCTGCTTCCACAAGTAATTCTACATATCTAGTTAAAGTAAGTGGATTAGCGCTTGCAGGTTTAAGAATAACTGCATTTCCCATTAATAATGCAGGTGGTACTTTATTAATAAAAATATCACTTGGGAAATTAAATGGAATAATCGCAACTACTACTCCAAGAGGTTGTTGAATTGTATATTGAATTGTATTTTCTTGTCCCTTTTCTGTTCCTCTATAGATAATATTCCCGTATTCATGCTTAACTTTTTCGACATAAGCTGGAACTCCAATCCCTATATTAGCAATTTCATTATATGCTTCCTTAATTGGTTTTCCAGTTTCATCTGATAAAAGTTTAGCAAGTTCATCTTTGTTCTTTTCCACTAATGCGGCGAACTTTGTTAGTATTTCACATCTAGCAACTACTGATAAAGCTTCCCATTCTTTTTGCTTGTTTTTAGCATACTTAATTGCTTCTTCAACATCTTCTTTTGTTAAACTTGGAACAGTATCTACAAGTTCATTAGTGGCTGGATTCATAACGTTTATTACTTTACCATCGCTTGAATCTCTCCAACTATTTCCTATTAAACTTTTCATTTTTTCTCCTTTTTATTCTTTATTTTTTATTCTCCAAATCCAGTATATGAAAGTGATAATCCACCAACTGTATTAGATGAGTGATCTCCTTGGCCATATTCACCAAACGTAAATACCATCAAGAATTCTTTATTAGGTATAGCCTTCTTAACTTCTGGATAAATTTTATCTTCAATATTAGCAAGTGCTAAACCTAAACGACGTCCTCCGCAATGAACTAGGAAATAAGAATTTACATCTTCACCCATTAAGTTATTTAATTTTTCTATAGTTTCTTCATTGGCTTTTAAAATTCCTTCTGGTGTATTTGTAAGTTGAATTACAGCAGTATTAACAGCAAGGTCTGCTCCAATATTCATTGAATAGTCAGGATTTCCTGCCATTGGATGACGAACAGCTGTAACTTTTCCAATCGGATCTTTTACTCCAAGTGGTGCACAAATTGTTGCAGTAAGTAAATTTCCCCCCATTAAATCTTCCACATTTTGGTTTGTCCATTCAGCATATTTTTTAAGTGCTGGTTCATGGTCGATTTCAACTAGAGTTCTACTTCCTTCAACTTTTGTAATGATACCAGCGTTATCTGTTTCATGATATGCTCCAGTATAAATATTAGCCATTTTGCCATCAGTATAGAATATTGCTATAACACAGCCATCAGCAAACGCTTCACCATCATTAAGTAAGCTCCATTTACCTTCAACTGTATTATCAGCAGCAGAACCTCCAAATACTGGAATATTTCCGATAACATCTTGAATACCCTTTAGATATTCTTCTTCATTTGCAGGACTTGCACTCATAAAGAAGAAATCTGGTTCTTTATCTTCACCTTCGCGTTTAGAAATAGCTTCTTTAGCAATACGTGCTCCTATTTCTCTAGGTGATTCATTAGTTTTAGCACTTCCAGCAGTAACAACTTCCACATCTCCACCGAATAACATCATTCCTGAATATCCAGTTTCTTTATTTAGATATCCATCTTGAGTACAAAGTGCTGCTGATGAAGTACATCCGATAATTGGCACATCACCAAGTACACTTTTAGCGCCTTTCATTAATTCAGTTTGGTCTTGAACACAACTTGTAAAGAACAATCCAACTTGTGGATTTTCTATTGTCTTTGCCATAGTTGCTGTTTCAACACCAGACTCAAATGCATCAACATTTTCACTATAACCGACTTTGGTTTTTAACATTAATTTTCTCCCTCCTTAAAACCCATATCAGGTTGCTAGACTGCTAGCATAATTAAATTATAAAATAGACTTTTTTTACTAGTCAATAGTTTTACAACAATGTTTTACTTAATTTGACACAACCTCCAAAAATAAAAAACCAGTTACATCTACATATAACTAGCTTTAAAATTATATTTTCCGATACAAACCAATGGCTTTTCCCAATATCGTTATATTTGGAAATATTAAAGGTTCCATAGTATCATTTTCAGGTTGTAATCTAATATGATCCTTTTCCTTATAAAATGTTTTTAATGTTACTTCATTTTCATCAGTCATCGCAACAACTATATCCCCATTCTTAGCATCATTTTGTCGTTTTACAATAACATAATCGTTATCATAAATTCCTTTGTTAATCATTGATTCACCACTTACATGAAGAGTAAATACCTCTCCACTTTTAGGCATTAATGATGCCGGTAAATCAAAATATTCATCAGGTTGTTCAATTGCAGTAATTGGATTACCTGCAGTAATTTTACCTAAAAGCGGAACCTTTATTACATCCTCATTTTTTTCTAAATATTCATTATCGACTAAAAGCTCAATAGTCCGAAACTTATTGTTTGTTGATTTAATAAAACCATTTTTTTCCAAGTTCTTTATATGCACAAATACTGTTGCTGGACTACTTAAACCCACTCCTGCACATATCTCTCTTATTGCTGGTGGATAACCATGCATTGCACTATATTTTTTTATATATGTTAATATCTCTTGTTGTCTAGGTGTTAATTTTTTTTCCATTTTATTCCTCCATAATCATTTTACAATAAACAATGTAAAAAGTCAAACATTTGTTTAATTTTCGCATTGACACAAACAAATATTCGTGATAAATTATTTTCAGAAAGAAGAGGTAGTTAAAATGAAAAATGTTTTGAAAAAGTATAGTGGAGTTTTATTTCTTTATTTAGTTATTGTAGGAATGGTTTTATTAATAAATGCTCGCTTTAATTATTTAAATAGTCAAAATCAAGGTACAAACTATTCTTTAAAAGATTAGTGCCTAGATTTTGCTTTCAGAGTGTAGTATAATTTAATTGGAGAAGATATTCATGAAGAAGAAAATTCTAATTATTTATGCCCCATATGGCTCTGGTCATAAATCTATAGCTGATAAAATAGATAATTATTTTAAAGAAAATGGTAATTTTGAAGTAGAAGTATTAGACGTTGCTAAATATTCAAACATTTTAGGAAAATTTAGTATTAAAATGTTTGATATTTTTATTAAACACAGCTTTCATAAAACCTTTAGTTTTATATATGATTTAGCTGATAATAAACTGGCTAGTCTAAGTCAAATGAAATTAGTTAAAAAATTATTTGATAATAAAAAATTGCGGAACGAAATAGTCAAAATTAATCCTGATTTAACTATTTCCACCCATTTTTTTGGAGGCAATATCATTTCTTATTATAATAAAATCGGTCTTACTAATTCTTTAATTATGACTGTTATAACCGACTATGTATCCCATAGTTACTGGCGAAAAGATCATAAAAGTCAAGACGCTTTTATAGTTGCCAATGAAATAGTTAAAAATGAAATGGTAAAAAAAGGTATTAACCCTGAAAAAATATATTCATTTGGTTTACCATTTGACCGTAAACAAGTTGAAAATTTAGCTAGCAAAGAAGAAACTTATTTTAAATATGGCCTCGACCAATCGAAAAAAACCTATCTTTTCTTCGGGGGTGGAGCCATGGGGTCTTTAGCTAGCTTTGATTACTTAAAAGCCCTAATTAAACAAGATTTGCCTATAAACATAATATTTATTAGCGGGAAAAATCAAAAATTAGAGGAAAAAGCTAGAAACTATTGCTTAAAGAAAAAAATAAACAATGTAAAAATCCTAGGTTTTGTTAACGTTTACAATCTTTTAAATATTAGCAATATTGTAATAAGTAAACCTGGAGGAGCTACTTTAACCGAATGTATCGATATGAAAGTTCCTTTAATACTTATCCCTGGAAATGGCGGCCCAGAAAAATATAATGCCAAATTTATCACTAAAAAAAAATATGGCTGTAAAGTAATTAGTCCTTGGGGATTAGCAAGAGTAGTTAAAAAAACTGTTAAAAATGAAAAAATAATTCAAAAATGGCATGAAAACATTAGCAAACACGATAAAAACGAAGCAACTAAAAAGATATTAGAATTAACAGAAAAACTTTTAAATAATCACAAGATGTGATAAGATAATGGTAAGTCCCCGTAGTTTAATGGATAAAACAAGCCCCTCCTAAGGGTTAGAGTGATGGTTCGATTCCATTCGGGGACGCCATTAAAGCATTTAAAAACTTGATAGTTTGTCGGTTCTTCCGAAAGTTTCCGGAAAACCAGTTTGTCTACCAAGTTTTTTATTTTACAAAAAATACTATATAACTTAAAAACGCTATATAAAGGATTAAGACAATCCAACCGTTAATCATATCTTTTTTTGTACTTTTGTTTTCAATACCAAAAGCCATAGATGCTAAATACCCACCGATTAAGCCACCGATATGAGCAACATTGTCAATACCACTTATCATAAATCCTAATAACAAATTGACTAATATTATTGGTACAATTTGGTTTCTTATAGCCTCACTCAAATATAAACGATAATGATATCCAAAATATAGTAATGCTCCCATCAAACCAAATAAAGCTCCACTAGCCCCAACAGAAATAATATTGGCAGAACTAAAAGTTAATGATAACAAATTACCACTTATAGCACTAATTAAATAAATACCAAAAAACTTCCATTTTCCAATAAAAGTTTCTACTTGGGTTCCAATAATAGCTAGAGAATACATATTAACTACTAAATGAATTAACCCTGCATGTAAAAAAGCACTTGTAATAACTCGCCATACTTCTCCACTTTGCACTAAAGCCAAATTATTACCTCCAAAATAAGCTAAGGAAATAGCACTAAAATTAAGAGGATTTTTATTGTTAAAAGCTAAAACGAAATACATAACAATACAAGCTAAAATAATTATTTTCGTAAAAACTATCTTTTTCGGTGAAAATACTTTAGCAAATAACTTATTTTCTTTTTCTGTCTTAGCATTTATATCATTAGTAACATTTATAATTAAATCTAAACCATCTTTTGTTTCTATAAGTTCGTTTTTCAAATTAGGAAATATTTCCTGTAAAGCAGGATTCTTCTTTATTTCATTTAATGAAGAAACATTAATTGTAGCAATATTTCCGGCATTATTATATTTCACCCGATCACTCATATCTAAGCAAATATTTAAGGCATTCATTTTTAAAGATAATGTTTTCCTTTTTATTTGTTTAATAATATGTTGCATTTTAAATATATCAAAATTATATTGTTCTTCATTTATAATTGAATTACAACTAATCCGGATTACACGATAAGGACCATTTAAATTTTCTAACCAAATTTCATCTTTAACCCCTTGGACGTGAATCGGAGAATAATTTTCTTTCGTAACAAAATAATGAACTAAACTCATCATTATTTGATCATTCTTACGAATCATTACAGAAGTCATTAAACCACCTCGTTCTATTATTTTACAATAAAACATATATTTAGTAAAGAGGTGAGCAACTTGCTATATTTTCTACTTTACATTGCTGCAATCACTTTACTTTTATTACCAATTTTTAAAATTATAAAATATAATATTTTAAATGAAAATACTCTTTTTTTACTTTTAACTAATTATATTTTAAATATCGCTGTAGCTATATTCTGGGGATATTTTTCTAATCTCTTATTTAGCTTAATAGCCATATTCTTTCTTTTAATATTTGCCATTCTTTTAATAAAAGACTTTAAAACGTTATTTGGATTTTACTCTCTTCCTTCAGTTCCTTACCTACTACTAAACAGTTTTACCTTTGTATACATTTTAATTACTTTTATCCAAAGTATCTAAAAAACTTTGAAATTCTTGAGGTAAATTAGAAGTAAATTCCAAAACATTTTTTGTAATTGGATGTTCAAATTTTAAATAATAAGAATGTAAGAACTGACCAAATTCATCACTTTTTTTATTATTATAAACCGGATCATTATGAACAGGATACCCAATATAAGCCATATGTACTCTTATTTGGTGAGTTCTTCCCGTTTCAAGCACTAATTTTACTAAAGTATAATCGGCATATTTTTTTAAAACTCTCAAATGAGTAATTGCTTTTTTACCTGTTGCTCGCACAGCAAATTTTTGATAATTATCCACACTTCTTGCCAGTGGAGCATCAATTATTGCAGAATTTTCTGGTAAAACTCCATCAAGTAATGCAATATATTCTCGATGGATTCTTTTATTTTTAAAATCATCCGCCAAAAGTTCATGTGTCTTATTATCCTTAGCTACTAACATAAGACCACTTGTATCTTTATCTAATCTATGAACTATCCCTGGCCGAAACTCACCACCAACATCACTTAAACTTTGCGTATAATACATAAGCCCATTAACTAAAGTATTATCATAATTTCCATTACCAGGATGAACAACTAAACCACTAGGCTTATTGATAACCATTAAATAAGCATCTTCATAAACAATATCAAGTTCCATTTTTTTAGGTAACACATTAAGTTCTTGAACATAACCATCTTTAATATCTATAACATCCCCACATTTTACTTTATAACTCCCCTTAACCTTTTTTTGATTTACCAAAATATAATCATCATTTAGCATTTTACCAATTAATTCTCTACTATAATCAGTTACAGATGCTAAATATTTATCTATTCTTACTTCAGCATTTTCGCGAACTACTACTTCCATTTCTATCTTCACCTTTCAATATCGCAATAATTATTAATATAACCCCACTAACTATAGCTACATCCGCCAAATTAAAGATTGGAAAATTATAGCTACCAAAGTTTAATTTCAAATAATCTATCACATAACCATGAATAATTCGATCAAGTAAATTGCCTAAAAGACCACCATATACCAAACCAAAAGCTAACATATTTCGCCAATTAGCCAGAAATTTACTTTGATAAGCCAGTAAAAAAGCCAAAGCTAATATCGCCATAATTGCCAAAAAAATAGTTGACCCAGCTAACATACTCCAAGCTGCTCCATCATTATAAACTTTACTTACATAAAAAAAATTAGGAATTACTGTCTTTAATTTTCCCAAAAGAATTTTTTTATCAATACTATATTTAACAATTTGGTCAACTAACAAAATAAAACCAGCAACAATTAAACTTTTTTTTCTCATAAATATAATATACCATAAAACTCATTTATTTACTAGTATTACATCTGCACCAATCTTCGCAATATCTTTAAATCCAAAAGTAATTTCACTATTTTTTAGTACTTTTCGAAAAAACTTTTTTTCTTCCGCCACAAAACCAATAACTTGCCCCATTTCATTTACTTCAACATCAACAATTCGTCCTAAATTTGCTCCACTTTTAACACTAATAATATCTTTATTTTGAAGTTCACTTAAAAACATATAATCACCACTTAATTATATGTTATATTTACTTAATTAATTTCCGAACATTTTCTATGGCACTTTTTTCAATCCGTGATACTTGAGCTTGGCTTATACCTAGTTCATTTGCAATTTCCATTTGAGTTTTTCCAACAATAAATCTTTCCAACAAAATAGATTTTTCTCTTTCTTTAATTTTTAATAATGCTCTTCTTAATGAAATTAACATATCTTTATCACTATTTTTATCTTTATTATCAGCAATTTGATCAAATAAGTAAATTGTATCTCCCCCATCATTATAAATTGGTTCAAATATACTAGTTGGATCTTTTAAAGCATCTAATGCAAAAGCTATCTTATATTCTTCAATTCCAAGTTCAGTGGCAATTACACTATATTTTGGCTCTATTCCATTTTTAGCCATGTAAGCATCTTTAAATTTAATAATTTGATAAGCCAAATCTTTAATACTTCTACTTACCCGCATTGCTGTATTATCCCTTATATACCTTTTAATCTCACCAATAATTAAAGGTACAGCATAAGTACTTAATTTAAGTCCATAAGAAAGATCAAAATTATCTATTGCTTTAATAAGTCCAATCACTCCAACTTGAAACAAATCATCTAAATTAATATCACTGCGATTAAAAGACCTTAAAATACTTAAAACTAGTTTTAAGTTCCCACTAATTAATTTTTCTTTCGCACTAATATCACCTTGCTGATATAAAACAAATAATTCAGTCATTTCTTCATTAGTAAGCACTTTTATTTCACTTGTATTAATACCAGTTATATCCACTTTATATTTAGACATTTAAAACTCCTTTCAAACAATATTTTGTCTAAAAGGAGTAAATTTTATACAACCTACTTTATATTATACTTATCTTTAATATATTTTTTACTTAAATCAATTATCTCTTCTTTACACTTCTCATAATTATAACTATCTCCTAAATCTTCAAATAATTCTTCCATTGTAATGCCCGAATTATCTTCTAATACAGTTGCTTGAAAATATTCATAACTTAATAATTCACTATATGCTTTAATAATTGCTTTTTTCCGATAATCAATTTTATTATGCATATTTTCATATAACTTTTTAAATCTTTTAAAATCACCTTCACTAAGCACCAAAGTATCAGATAATTTAGTTTTACTTTTAAACCGATCTAAAGGCTCTTCCTCGATATTATAAGCTTTAATAATCTCTTTTAAAAATCCTTTTTCAACCACAATAAATAATTTTACTACCCAATATTTATGAATAGGCTTAATTATAATGTAATTATCAATTATCAAAATATCTTCCTTAGTTAAAATTATTGTTTCTTTACTATCTGTAATTTTAATCATAAAATCATTCCCTTATCTTAATTTAATAATAACACATTTTCTCGTATTTTCCCACGTTTTCTAGAAAATAATAATATTAATGAGAAAATAAATTCGGTGATTACATGAAATTTGAAAGACTTCGAGAAATACGGGAAGAACATAATCTTACCCAAAAACAAATAGCCAAAATTTTAAATGTTGAAAGATCTACTTATGCCGGATGGGAAACAGGTAAAGATACTATTCCTCTAAGACGTTTAAATAAGCTTAGTGATTATTATAAAGTTAGTATTGACTACTTAACAGGACTATCAAACGTTACTAGTAAATATAGAGTTATTGATTTAGATGCCAAAGTTGTTGGAAAGAATTTACGAATTCTTCGCAAAATGCATAACTTAGTTCAAAAAGATATTTTTATCTCATTAAATACAACATCTTCAACTTATTCTGCTTATGAAACTGGAAAAGTCTTAATTAAAACTGACTTTTTATATACTATTGCTAAAAAGTATCATGTCTCTATCGACGAATTACTTGGTAAGAAAAATTAATGCATAACCTGACTTAATTTTCTTACCACTTTTTTTTCAATTCTTGAAATATAGGATTGACTAATTCCTAACATTTCTGCTACTTCTTTTTGCGTATACTCCACTGTATTATTAAGTCCATATCTTAAAGTCATAATTTCTTTATCCCTTGGACTAAGGGCTTCAATTTCTCTACTCAACAATTCTTTATCAACCTTTTTTTCATACTCTTTAGGAACTAATTCGACATCAGTCCCTAAAATATCTTCTAAATGTAGTTCATTACCTTCACTATCATAATTTAAGGCTTCTTCTAGTGATACTTCACTTCTCTTTCTTTTATTTTTTCTTAGAAACATTAATATTTCATTACTTATACATCTAGAAGCATAAGTAGCAAGCTTAATATTTTTATCAATTTTATACGTATTAATACCTTTAATTAAACCAATCGACCCAATACTTACTAAATCTTCAATATCATAAGTAGTATTTTCATATTTTTTAGCTAAAAAAACAACTAATCTTAAATTATGCTCAATTAACTTATTTCTAGAATCAGTATCTCCTTGCTGTGCTTTAATTAAATATGCTAATTCTTCTTCCTTACTAAGTGGTGGTGGCAATTTATCAGTTGCCCCCACAAAAAAGACTTCATTATACTTTGCTTTTAAAAACTCAATTAATTTTCTAAACATTTATATCCTCCATTAATTTATAATTAAGTAAACAATCACTGCCATTTAAATTTATTTTCTCAGGTATGATACCCACCAAATAATTTTTAAATATCTGATTATTTACTTTAATATATCTAATACTAAAACACTCAATTAACCCTTGATACCCAACAGTTTTATAAGTTACATACATAGGACTTCTTATATTTATATATGGTACTAATACTTTTTTATTAACAAGTACAACATATTTTTTAGTTATTGGATCTTTTAATTTATTTCCAGTATCTAAAAAGCCATTACATTCCAAACATTTACCATTTTTAAAAACAATACTTACTCGATAATTATAATTATATGTACTCTTAAATCTTTTATGTTCCCTTACATACAAAAACAATATTACTGGTGCAATAATCAAAAGTAAAATATAATTAACACTCATGCCATCAAAATAAAAAACCATTCCTTCTCTTTTATAACTAAATTCTACATTTAAAAAATATAGGAAACCACCGAGTATTACACTCGTCATATATAAATAAATCATATTAGTACAAAAATATTTAATGTTTTTATATCCAAAAGCAATTAATATCATAAGAGCACTAGTAACCACCTTAAGAATAAATAATATTATTTCCCCACATGGAAGGAATAAAATAGCTAGGGATAATGCTCCGAGAATAGCACTAAATATTAACTTTCGTAACTTAGTATGCCTTTTTAGTGTTATATCAACAGTCATCATCAAAAGTAAATCATATATAAAATTAAGCATAAATACTAAGTCTAAATATATTTTCATATTAATCACAATATGATTATACACAAAAAAGAGCGACGAATTTGTCGTTCTAAGTCGATAGATTAAATTTTTTTAAGCAATGCGATAAGGATTTTCTTGTGATCCATCACCAGAAATATATTCTACATTGGTTTTTAAGTAAAATACAGGTCTAGTTAAAAACAAGCCTAAGCCATATTGACTACTACCGCCAACAGCAGCCCCAATATATACAGTAAAAACCATATCGTTTTTATTACGATACCGTGATAATGTCCATTCTAACAACGGGGATGCTGTTGGTGGATTCAAATATGATTCTGACATTAATGTCCCCAAATCAATAATACCAAAATTCATTTCTCCCCAATATTGGGGATTAGACGCATATAAATAATCACTTACATACATTAAGCCAATTTTTGCATTATATGGTTCAAATGGAGCAGAACTTACTTTTCCAGGCCCTACTTCAGAATCATATATCGATTTAACAGAATGACGGATATTATAGTCTCCTCCGTTAACAATAGTTTCATCAATACCACCAACATTCCAGTCAGCATCTTCTATTAGATTTTTCCAGTTTCCTAAATAATTAATATAGTTTACATTTAGATTTGTTATATTTAAATCACTAAAATTCCATATGTTATAATATCCAGTTTCATAAAAGGAGTCATTATTATAGTTTGAGCTCCACGAATAATCCCCAGCATTCATTTCTGGATAAAAAGGAGGTTTAAAATAATCCAAAACTCCATTATATTCTCCATCCGTTCCTAATTGTTCAACCGTTGCATAAGAGTTTTGAATCAATTTTACTTTATTATCAAAAATCCCTATAATTCTATACAAATTTTGTTTTGGGCATGGTGCTTCCTCTGTTCCAAAACATATATTATTTTTAACGTTATTTTTCGTTATATATCCATCCTCTATAGCCTTTTCTAATGCACTTTCCATTGTGGAATATTGAGTTCTTGACGAATCGTACGCTAACGTAAAATATAAATTACCAGAATCGCAATCCACATTACCAATTGATTGTAATTCATTATCACAATTTGCTAAAACAATTTCATTATATATATGACTATATGTATCTAAATGTGAATCAGTTATTTCATAATCTCCACCTGCAAACCGATATGCATTATCCTCAGCTTCTAATGCTCCATATGTCCCTGTTCCATCGTGATAATACAATCCATTTACGCCATCTTCAACATATACTTTTTCAATTATATATTTGGCTAAAGTATACCTTTCATCTTTACTTAGTATTATTTCCGCATCTAGTGTACTTCCACCATTTGCTGATTGATTAGTTATTAAATTTATAAATGTAACTTTAAATGTCCAATCTTGTGCCGTAGCATTTGTTGATGAATTAGAACTTATTACATAGTCGCTTGCAACATTAAATAACCCACTAGCAGTAGTTATATCAAAACCTTTTACTTCACTTCCATCAGCATTTTCCACTTCCACATAAGTCAAATCATTATTTGGTAGCTCTGTAATTAAATTGCCATTTGGATCCATTATTGTTAAAACAATTTCAGGCTTATTATCTTCTGTTGTATAAATATAATTATTAGAATTTATTTGAAAATAAACATAATATGTTGTGGAAAAATTATTAGTAGTTGAATTAGCAAGTAAAGTTGCAGTACCTACTGATGTGTCACTTAAACCTCCTCCGCCCTCAAGTACATTAAATTGAGTTGGATTCAAATTAATTTCTTTATCAATACTAAATTGTAAATTGTCAGTTGTATCAGCAGTCACATTTACATTACCTGTAGTCCCACCAGAAAGTTGAGCTACTACATAAGCAAAAGATATACCAATAAATAAAACTAGTGCGCTTACTATAATTACCGCTCTTCTCTTTTTGACATTCAATTTTAAATTCATTATCTCACTCCTATTATTTATTTTTATTATAGCACAAATATCACCTAATAGGTGAAATTAATTCACTTATTAAATGAGAAAATTGTTAATAGGAAGATGAGGTATTAATTTTTATGAATAAAAATGATGAAAACTATATCTACTATCTTGTTGGACAAAATTTAAAGAAGCAGCGTAAATTAAAGAACCTAACGATAACTAAATTTGCTATGATGTGTAACTATAGTGAAGGATTTATTATGAATATAGAAAGTCCTAACTATAAACAAACATTTAGTCTTGGTACTATATGGACATTTGCTAAAGTACTTGGAATAGATATAAGAGTTTTGTTTGAACCACTTGATGAAGAAGATAAATAACCAACTAAATTTTCCAACCATTGTTTGGGAAATTTTTTTATTAGCAAGAACAAATTTCAAAACGTCGTAAGAAAGTTCGTAAGAAAGTTCGCAAGAAAGTTCGTAGAAAAGTTCGTAAGAAAGTTCGTAGAAAAGTTTGTAAGAAAGTTCGTAGAAAAGTTCGTAGAAAAGTTCGTAGAAAAGTTCGTAGAAAAGTTCGTAGAAAA
>ENA-ORSI01001442-ORSI01001442.1-human-gut-metagenome-genome-assembly--contig:-NODE-1442-length-20360-cov-18.394189_pt1 | contig 20360 bp, 8 predicted proteins | sample MGYA00242187_ERZ509154 | MGnify/ENA primary metagenome ERZ509154 (study PRJEB26280, sample SAMEA2338627) | human gut metagenome | biome: human gut; feature: human-associated habitat; material: faeces...
TATTACTCAGTATTTTAAATTTATTTCTAACAATATGTGTTGCGGAATTAAGGAAAATAAGATCTGTTTACCCTAGTGTTATTGCATAACAAAAACAGTATAAAATGATAATTAAAGTAGTGTTTCCCCCTTCAGGAAGCTATATTTTATTTATTTTCCCCCTCTCTGTTATGATTAGCGCACTCTTTGTTACTATTTATACCTATTTATAAAGGACTTATTTTCTTATCTTTGTATCAGCCTATAGAATTCTTTTATAATAATAAATAAACCATCTTACAACCATGAAAATAAAACTGTTTTCTTATTGCTTACTGACAGGACTACTACTAGACTCCTGCAACGACAAAGTCTTTCAACCTACCGAAAACGGAGTTATTGTCAGAATACAACAAAAGAACGAGAATCAGCCGCAATTGGTACGTCTCCAGGTTGTAGGCGAAAAACTTATTCATGTATCTGCTACTCCTCTGGGAAAATTCAGTAAAGAGAAAAGTCTGATCGCCATTCCTCCAGAAGAACAAGTTCCATTCACAGTTCTGCAATCAGGAGATACAATATCCGTTTCGACTCAAGAAGTCAAGGCCAGTGTGCTCAGCTCAACCGGCGAAGTATGGTTCACAGATAAAAACGGAAAATTAATCCTCCAGGAGAACAAGGGGGGGGGAGGAAAACATTTTACACCAATAGAGATAGAAGGTCGTAAAGGTTACACGATCCGTCAAGTATTCGAGTCACCGGACAATGAGGCTTTTTACGGATTGGGACAACATCAATCCGAAGAATTCAATTACAAAGGAAAGAACGAAGAACTATTCCAATACAACACCAAAGTATCTGTACCATTTATTGTATCCAATAAAAATTATGGTATTCTGCTGGACAGTTACTCCCTATGCCGTTTCGGTAATCCAAATGATTATTCACAATTGGGAGAAGTGTTCAAGCTGTACGATAAAGATGGAAAAGAAGGCGCCCTGACCGGCACCTATATACCATCCGAACATTCGGGAAAAGAAACGTTGGTACGTCGTGAGCCTTCCTTGTACTTTGAGCATTTAAAGCGCGAAGACTTGTCGAAAGTCATAAACTTGCCAGAAAGATTTCCATTCATGGGTTCCAAAGTATGTTTCGAAGGAACAATTGAACCTTCGCAAAGTGGAGAATTCAAATTCATCTTATACTATGCCGGATACACTAAAGTCTACATCGACAACAAACTAGTCGTACCCGAACGTTGGCGTACAGCATGGAATCCCAACAGCTACAAATTCTCTGTAAACCTTACAGCAGGTAAGAAAGTTCCCTTGAAAGTAGAATGGGAACCAGACGGTTCTGTCTCTTACTCCGGTTTGCGGGTTTTAAGTCCGGTAGATCCTCATGAACAAGGTAAACAGTCCTGGTGGAGCGAAATGACCCAACAGCTCGATTACTATTTCATTGCCGGAAATGATATGGACGATGTCATCAGCGGCTATCGTACCCTAACTGGCAAAGCTCCCATCATGCCCAAATGGGCCATGGGTTACTGGCAGAGCAGGGAAAGATACAAAACTGCCGATGAGATGCTTACTGCCTTTAAGACGTTCCGCGAGCGCCGCATTCCTATCGACAACATTGTATTAGACTGGAATCACTGGCCGGAAAATGCATGGGGAAGTCATGAATTCGACAAGCAATTTTTCCCCGATCCCAAAGCAATGGTCGACTCTATCCATGCCATGAACGGGCGTATGATGATTTCCGTATGGCCTAAGTTCTACATTAATACCGAACATTATAAAGAATTCGATAAGAACGGGTGGATTTATCAGCAGTCTGTAAAAGACAGTCTGAGAGACTGGGTAGGTCCCGGCTACCACTACGGCTTCTACGATGCCTACAATGCCGATGCACGTAAATTATTCTGGAAGCAAATGTACGAACATTATTATCCGCTCAATATCGATGCCTGGTGGATGGATGCCAGTGAGCCTAACATCAGAGATTGTACCGACATGCAATACCGCAAAGACTTATGCGGACCTACTGCCTTAGGGCCTTCTGCCGAATATTTCAATGCTTATGCACTGATGAATGCCGAAGCCATCTACAACGGCCAGCGTAGCGTAGACAACAATAAACGTGTGTTCCTGCTGACCCGTTCCGGATTTGCAGGTCTTCAGCGATATTCCACAGCTACCTGGAGTGGCGACATCGCAACCCGTTGGGAAGATATGAAAGCACAAATTACAGCCGGTTTAAACTTCTCTGTAAGTGGCATCCCCTATTGGACAATGGATATCGGAGGCTTTTGCGTAGAAAGCCGATATGTAAAAGGCCAAACGGAATGGAATAAAACCCAAAAAGAGAATGCAGATTATAAGGAATGGCGCGAACTCAATACACGCTGGTACCAATTCGGTGCTTTTTGTCCCCTGTTCCGTGCTCATGGCCAATATCCTTTCCGTGAAATCTGGGAAATTGCTCCCGAAGGACACCCTGCATATAATTCCGTTGTTTACTATACCAAACTCCGCTACAGGTTAATGCCCTACATTTACACCCTTGCTGGCATGACTTGGCTCAACGATTATACAATCATGCGCCCATTGGTGATGGACTTCGCTGCTGATGAAAATGTAAACAATATAGGCGACCAATTTATGTTCGGTCCTTCCATCATGGTCTCTCCTGTATACCAGTACGAAGCACGAAGCCGTGAAATTTATTTCCCCAAATCGTCCGACTGGTACGACTTCTATACCGGAGAATTGCAAAAAGGAGGAATAAGAAAGAATGTAGATGCCCCATACGAACGTATTCCTTTGTTTGTTCGTGCAGGTTCAATCATACCTTTTGGTCCCGAAATTCAATATACCGATGAGAAGAAAGCAGATTCCATCAAATTATATGTCTATCAGGGAGCCGATGCCTCATTTACGTTATACGAAGATGAAGGCACTAATTACAATTACGAAAAGAACAGATATGCCCTCATTCCTATGACATATGATGAGACAAGCCACCAGCTTATTATTGGTGAGCGAAAGGGAGAATTTGACGGAATGCTTCAAGAACGGACTTTCGAAATCATCCCGGTAAGCAAAAACAATCCCCAAGCATTCAATGACAAAGCCAAAGGGATCACCATCACATACAATGGTAGCTTACAGAAAATACAGCTTTAACCTAAACTGCAAAATATATAGTATATATAGTCATAAATACTTTGATCCGATATATATCATGTATAACACTTAAAAATAAAAAGAATATGAACAAGAAACAGTTTCTTATGATAGGCCTGCTTACCGTAACGTGTACCTGCCTGAAAGCTCAAAACGATGCACTGCCTGTATATCTGGATGAGAATCAACCGATAGAACTGAGAATCAAAGACGCACTCAGCCGTATGACGTTAGAAGAAAAAACACGTCTGAGTTACGCCCAAGGCAAGTTCAGCTCTCCCGGTTGCCCCCGCCTTGGTATCCCCGAATTATGGATGAGCGACGGCCCTCATGGAGTACGTGCGGAAGTCAACTGGAACGACTGGGGATATGCCGGATGGACCAGCGACAGCTGCACAGCCTTCCCAGCCCTCACCTGTCTGGCTGCCAGCTGGAACACAGAACTTGCAGGCAAGTACGGAAAAGCGATTGGTGAAGAAGCACGTTACCGCGAAAAGGATGTTTTGCTGGGCCCCGGTGTCAACATATACCGCACTCCTCTTAACGGACGTAATTTCGAATACATGGGCGAAGACCCGTATCTGGCAGCTGAAATGTGTGTTCCTTACATTCAGGGAGTACAATCCAACAAGGTAGCTGTATGCGTCAAGCATTATGCACTGAACAATCAGGAAGTATGGCGTGGCCATATCGACGTGCAAGTAAGTGACAGAGCTTTACGCGAGATTTATTTACCCGCTTTTCAGGCAGCCGTCCAGCGTGGACATGCATGGAGCATCATGGGATCTTACAACAAAGTGCGGGGCGTACATGCCACACACAACGAATTGCTGAATAACAAGATTCTGAAAGGAGAATGGGGCTTCGACGGTTGTGTCATTACCGACTGGGGAGCTGCTCACGATACTTATCAGGCTGCCATGTACGGTCTTGATATTGAAATGGGTTCCTATACAAACGGACTGACCTCGGAAGCAGAATTCGGTTACGATGATTACTATTTGGGAAAGAATTACCTGAAAATGATAAAAGAAGGTAAAATCCCTATGGAGGTTGTAAACGACAAAGCTGCACGTGTATTGCGTCTGATATTCCGTACCTCGATGAACAGTCAAAAGGGATTTGGTTCTATGAACAGCGAAGCACACGAACAGACTGCATACGAAATAGCCTCCGAAGGTATTGTTTTGCTGAAAAACCAGAGTTCGAAAAAGAAAGCAGCTCTATTGCCTATTGTTCCCGACAAATACAACCGCATTTTAGTGGTTGGAGACAATGCAACACGTAATCTGATGTTGGGAGGTGGTTCTTCCGAACTGAAAGTGAAAAGATTTGTATCGCCACTCGAAGGGCTCAAAAAACGATTGGGTAATCGCATAGAATATGCACAAGGCTATACAGCCGGACGTCCGATTTATGGAAATGCAGAAAACATACCGCAATCCGTTATGGATTCTTTACGAAACGATGCAATCGAAAAAGCTGCTAAAGCCGACTTGGTTATTTTCATTGGCGGACTGAACAAAAACCATTATCAGGACTGCGAAGGAGGCGACCGGCTTTCGTACGGATTACCGTTCGGACAGGACGAACTGATCGAGGGACTTGTCAAGGCTAATCCCAATGTCGTAGCAGTCATTGTCAGTGGAAATGCAGTAGAAATGCCATGGAACAACCAGGTTCCTTCCATTGTACAATCATGGTATCTGGGTTCAATCGGCGGAGACGCACTTGCCGATGTAATGATAGGTAAAGTTACTCCAAGCGGTAAACTGCCGTTTTCTTATCCGGTGAAGCTCGAAGACTGCCCGGCTCATCACTTCGGACAACTGAGTTACCCAGGTGATAGCATCAAGGAAGAATATAAAGAAGATATCCTCGTAGGCTACCGTTGGTACGACACCAAGAAAATAGCCCCCCTGTATCCTTTCGGTTATGGATTAAGCTATACGACATTCGATTATTCAAAACCTGCCGCTACATCCAAGACTCTGACGGCAACAGACTCTCTGCAAATATCCCTCAAAGTGCGGAATAGTGGAACAGTCATCGGAAAAGAGATCGTACAACTGTACATCGGTGATGAAAAATGCACGCTGCTCCGCCCCCAAAAAGAATTGAAAAAGTTCTGCAAAGTAGAATTGAATCCCGGAGAAGAAAAAGAAATAACTTTCTCTATCACTCCCAACGATCTGAAATTCTTTGATGACCGACAACAGAAATGGACTGTCGAACCGGGAAAATTCAAGGCATATATTGCTGCTTCATCAGCAGACATACGCGGAACCGTACAATTTGAATATAAATAATCGGGAAAACTGCAAAAAAGTAACTAGAGATATGCATTCCTCACCAAAATATGCATATCTTTAAAGCCCACAAACAAACAGTTTTTTCTAACAAAATCCTTAAACAAACATGAAAAGAAAAAGAATTGCACGATTCGGACTGACATTAGGATGCGTTTGCTTCCTGATGTCAGCATGCCAAACACAAACAGAAGCGTATAAAGACGCTTCATTATCACCTGAAGTACGGGCCGAAGACCTCATCGGCAGACTGAGTTTAGAAGAGAAAGTCTCGTTGATGCAAATGAACTCACCTGCCATTCCAAGACTTGGCATCAAAAAGTATGACTGGTGGAACGAGGCCTTACACGGCGTAGGAAGAGCAGGTACTGCTACCGTTTTTCCACAATGTATAGGTATGGCTGCCTCGTTCGACAACGAGTTGCTGTATGACGTATTTACCGCCGTATCCGACGAAGCACGTGCCAAGAATACTCAATTTGCTAAAAGTGGTGACCTGAAGCGTTATCAAGGACTAACGTTCTGGACTCCCAACGTCAACATCTTCCGAGATCCACGGTGGGGACGAGGACAAGAAACTTACGGCGAAGATCCCTATCTGGCCGGTGAGATGGGTGTAAGCGTAGTACGTGGCCTGCAAGGTCCCGACACTACCCGGTACGATAAATTACATGCCTGTGCCAAACACTTTGCCGTGCATAGTGGTCCTGAATGGAACAGACATGTGTTCAATGCAGAAAATATTGCCCCCCGCGACCTGTGGGAAACCTACCTGCCGGCTTTTAAAAGACTGGTTACCGAAGCCGGAGTAAAAGAAGTGATGTGTGCCTACAACCGCTACGAAGGCGAACCATGTTGCGGAAGCAATCGTCTGCTGCAACAGATTCTGCGTGACGAATGGGGATTCGACGGCATCATCCTGTCCGACTGCTGGGCCATAGCCGACTTCTATACCGAGGGAAACCACAACACTGAGCCCGATGCTCAACATGCCAGTGCCAAAGCTGTACGTACAGGAACTGACCTGGAATGCGGAGCAAGCTACGGCTCTCTGGTCGATGCTGTAAAAGAAGGACTGATAGACGAAAAGACGATAGACAAGTCACTCAAACGTGTGCTGACTGCCCGCTTCGAACTGGGCGAAATGGACGAAGATGTTTCCTGGAAAAGCATTCCATACAGCGTAGTCGATTGCCAGGAACATCGCGACCTTGCCTTGAAGATGGCCGAAGAAAGCCTCGTATTGTTGCAGAACAAAAACAATCTGCTGCCTTTAGACAAACAAACGAAAGTGGCCGTTATGGGTCCCAATGCCAACGACTCCGTGATGCAATGGGGCAATTACAACGGATTCCCCAGCCACACAATCACGTTGCTTAAAGGTTTACAGCAGATGTTGCCCGAATCGCAGATTATCTACGAGCCCGGATGCGACCATACTTCCGAAGTCACCCTGCTCAGCCTCTTCGACCGATGTAGCAGCAACGGACAAAAAGGTTTCCGTGCCATGTACTGGAACAAGCAGAAACCCGACAGTATTCCCGAAGTTACGGCACATGTTGGTACACCTTTCCGTTTCACCACGGCAGGAGCTACCGTGTTTGCTCCCGGAGTAAATCTCGGTGATTTTTCGGCTATCTACGAAGCCACTTTCCGTCCGGACAAAACCGAAGAAATCGCGTTCAGTTTCCAGACACAAGGACATGTACGTCTCTACGTCGATGGCAAAGAAGTGGCTTCGGGATTAAATATGAAAAGTGCACGTGCCTATGCCATGCCCGTCGAGGCTGGAAAAGAATACCAGATCAAAGTGGCTTACGTAGCTACCGAAGGCGACTGCGCATCGCTCAACTTCGACCTGGGACGTGAAATTCCTCTTAATCTTTCAGCCTCTGTCAATCGGGTAAAAGATGCCGATGTCATCATTTTCGCCGGTGGTATCTCTCCTCAGCTCGAAGGAGAGGAAATGCCCGTTAAGATCCGTGGATTCCGTGGCGGCGACCGTGAGACCATCGAGCTTCCTTCGATACAGACAGCCTTGCTGAAAGCGCTTAAGAAAGCTGGCAAAAAAATCGTATTCGTCAACTTCTCGGGTTCGGCTATGGCGTTGACTCAAGAAACTGAACTGTGCGATGCCATGTTACAGGCATGGTATCCGGGCCAAGCCGGTGGAGAAGCCATTGCCAAGACATTGTTTGGTGAGTACAATCCGGCCGGCAGACTGCCACTTACTTTCTACAGAAGTACCAGCCAACTTCCCGACTTTGAAGACTATTCACTGAAAGGACGCACTTACCGCTATTTCAAAGGTACTCCCCTCTTCCACTTCGGACATGGGTTAAGCTATACCAACTTTGAATATGGCAATGCCCGACTGAGTGCTCCCTCCATCAAAGCCGGCGAAACGCTTACTGTCACCATCCCCGTAAGCAACATCGGTGCACGCGACGGCGAAGAAGTAGTACAAGTTTATCTGAGACGTCCCGGCGACAAAGAAGGTCCTTCGCATGCCTTGCGCGGATTCAAACGCGTAGCCATAGCCAAAGGCAATACAACCGATGTAGAAATAGCATTGTCGCCTGAAGATTTCGAATGGTTCGACACAGAGACAAACACCATGCGACAGTTGGAAGGTGAATACGAAATTCTATATGGTGGCACATCAGATGTCAACAAGCTGAAAAAGACAAGCATAACGATAGAATAAGTTTCTCTAACCGTTAAGAATAATAAAGCTGAAATCTATCCTACAGCATAATAGCCGTCAGATAGATTTCAGCTTTTTTTCTGACTATACAATCCCCCCAACACACCGCATTAATTCATCTATAAAGACCAGCCAAACTCCAAGCAACTTACCTGATGTCCTAAAGTCCCTCTTTACGAAGCTAAATACCTTCTTTACGAAGCCAAACACCCTCTTTAGAGATAGCAAATACCGTATTTATACTAACTATATTTCTCCCAAGTTAGAGAGTGTTTTTTTCCCAGTTAGGAAAAAATAATTTCCCAGTTAGAAAAAAATTATTTCCTAACTGGGAAAAAATTATAGCCTGCCAGACAAAAATAATTTGGTGTCCGAACAATATGTTTTCCTAAAGTTTCTGGATCCTCATTGCCACTCCTCCACCGGAAGCCATGTCATACTTCAATACCATATCAGAGGTGACAGTGATTTCAGTCTTCCGGTAATGGGTGGCATTCCTGTCCGCATTGATTCCGTCAGTAAAAACAGTTGCTTTATACGTACCAGCAGGGAGGAAACTGAAATCGATGGTAATGGTCCGCTTATCCCAGTTCGTCAAAGCACCTACAAACCATTCATCGCCTTTGCGCTTTGCGACAGAAAGATATTTCCCGACTTTCGACTGCAAAGGAACATATTCATCGAACACCGTAGGCACAGACGCTATAAAACGTGTACAATCGACATTCCGTTCGTAGAAAGTAGGAGAATCGCACAACATCTGCAAAGGAGAATCGAACACAACGTAAGAGGCCAGCTGATGTACACGGGTACCCATCGACATGGGTTGCTGTGTGACTGGTCGGAAAACAGACCTGGCTGCATTGTTCATAGCTCCTGGTGTGTAATCCACAGGACCAGCTGCCATACGGATAAAAGGCATCGTCACATCGTAGGCTGGCATATCGTAATTGTGCCATTTGCAGTTTTCCAGTCCACGAACACCCTCAAAACTCAAGACGTTGGGATAGCAGACATTCAGACCTGATGGTTTGAACATGCCATGCAGATCCAGCACCAGATGATGCTTTGCCGCTTTCTTGGCCAACTCATAACAGAACTTCACCATAGGCTGATCGTCGCGGTCGAAGAAATCGATTTTAAATCCCTTAACTCCCATCTAGGCATAATGTTCCAGATAGTAATCTGTATTCTTCACGAAGCCCAGATAGGAAGCCCACAAAATGATTTCCACATTCTTTTCGTCCGCATAGCGAATCAATTCAACCAAGTCAAGATTCGGATTGAGCTCGCTCATATCTTTGGCGTTCTTGCTCCACCCTTCGTCCACTACCAGATATTCCAGTCCGTAACGGGAAGCAAAATCAACGTAATGCTTATAAGTCTGCGTATTACAACCAGCCTTGAAATCCACCCCTGTTATATTCCAATCGTTCCACCAGTCCCAAGCAGCCTTGCCGGGTTTAATCCAACTCGTGTCGTCCAACTGACATTCACCACCCAATTCGTATACAAGGTCAGAACCGAGCAATTGCGAATCATCGGTAGATACTGCCACAATGCGCCAAGGCAAGCACTGACCTGGAGATAGCTGCGCGATATAATCGGCTCTGGTCTGGGGCATTTCGTTCAGCTGGTTAAATCCACCAACATAGAAATCAAGTGGGTATCGTGCAAAGTCGGCTTCCACACCATAATTTGCCTGTTCGGCTTTTTTCAGAAACATGCCCGGATAATCTTTCAGTCCGGACTCACCAATCAAGGCCTTGCGGTTTCCATCCAGACAAACCAACAACGGAGACAATGAAAGAGAATCTGCCTTCAGCGAGCTGAAGGGTAGAAAAGAATACAATGACTCGAATGCCGAACAATACTGATCGGACGCATCACGCAGATCGCAAACATAGGGAACCTGACAGGAATAGTCTTTGTCAAATACAAATTCGGCAACCTCATCGCTCAATATTACACTGTCCTCCGAATTGACAAAGCGGTAAGCGGCTCCCTGATTATACGCCCTGATCTGCAACCGGATATTATTCCTGAATGTCAGTTCGGTTTCACGATATTCGCTTTGCCAGCTACTTCTTTTATAAAAAGAAGATTGCCGAGTGACACAGACTTCTTTGTTTCGGACTTTCTTTACCCATAATCCAGCTTCTGATTCCTCTTGAAATTTAAGCCCCAAGCGCGATGGCTGCAATACGGCAGCATCTGCGTAAGCAACTTCCCATGTCAGAAAGCCATCATCTGCATGAAGAACAACACGCAACTTTCCGTCTGGTGAACATAGAGAATACTTCTTTGCAAACAAATTCAAAGACGCAAACGACAATAACAAACAAAATCCGATCAGCTTATACATAAGTTATATTTTTTATAAGAAAGTAAAACCTCTCACTCCGATTTACAACAACATGCTTTTCACTTATAATTCTTTCTATATTCAGACGGCAACATGCCATATTCCTCTTTAAAATATTTAGAGAAATACTTGGGTTCGGTATATCCTACCTCGTAAGCGATTTCGGCTATCGACATTTGAGTCTTCGACAGCAATGCCGCTCCTTTCTTGATGCGAAGCGCACGAACATACTCACTGGTTGTCTTCCCCGTCATGGCAGAAATCTTCTTATTGAGATACACAGTACTGATACCTATTTCCTTGCTCAGCTGCTCAACCCCAAAGGCCGACTCAGACAGATGCTGATCCATGATTGTTATTACCTTATTCAGCAGCTTCTCATCCTGCGAACTATGTTCGACTTTAGCAACAATAGGTTCTTCCCGTTTTTCCGTTTCCTTCTTCACTTCTTGTTTCTTCAGCAGATTGGCAATCTGTGCTTTTAAAACTTCCAAATTAAACGGTTTTGTAAGAAATACATCGATACCCAATTCCAGCCCCTTGATCTTATCCTGCTCAGATACACTGGCGGTAAGCAAAACCACCGGAATAGACGCAGTCTTATCTTGAGCTTTCAGCATCTCGCACAACTGCAGTCCATCCTTTTTCGGCATCATGACGTCCGATATGATAAGATCCGGTATATGCTTACATGCCTTCTCAAATCCGGCCTCTCCATCTTCTGCTTCAAGCACATTGTATTCGTGACGAAGATTTTCCACCAAATAATACCTGAAATCATCATTATCGTCTATGACAAGAACCGTATGTTCCTTAGGCGAAAAGCCCAAGGATTGAACAGGTTTTGCCACGTCTGTCTGAATGGATGTTTCTGCAGCTTCCTGCTCTATCAGACTCTCATCTCCCTTAACCAAGGGCAACTCTATTATAAAAGTAGTGCCTTTACCAATCTCGCTTTTTACATAGATCTCTCCCTGATGCAAATGTACAAAGTCGTGAATGATAGACAACCCTATACCCGTTCCGATATTAATGGTGCGGCCATTCGACTCTACCTGATAAAAAGGCTTAAATATGTTCCTCAATTCTTTTTCCTCAATGCCAATTCCGGTGTCTGAGACACTAATTTTTATGGGCAGACTGGCTTCTTCGTCATATTCGACAGAAACTGCAACTTCTCCGCCATGAGGGGTAAACTTAAAAGCGTTGGAAAGCAAGTTAAAAATGATACGTTCCATTTTGGTCGGGTCAAATTGCGTATACAATTCCTCGACATTACCTGTAAATGAAAGCTTGACATTCTTGCTTTGAGCCATATCTGCAAATGCAGCCGCCGCATTCTTAACAAAAGAGACCAAATCTCCCACCATCGGATTATAAGAGATTTCCCCAGCTTCCAATTTTCGGAAATCCAACAGCTGATTGACAATAAAAAGCAGCCGCTTGGCATTTCTCAATACCATATTCAACTTGTTCTTTATGGCCCAGTTTTTTTCTTGAACCAACAGGTTTTCAACGGGAAGTATAATCAGCGATACCGGTGTCCGCAACTCATGGCTTAAATTGGTGAAGAAATTGATTTTCATATTATTCATTTCTTCCATATGTGTCTTTTCCAGTTGTTGCTGCATGATTTTATACTTCAACGCAGTACGTAGCATGATATTTCTTACAATGTAATAAACAGCCAGAACAGCCACAATAAAATATATCAGGAATGCAGGCCAACTGAGCCAGAACGGCGGCAACACTTCTATCCCAATCATTTTTTCCTGAACATAACCGGCTCCCGATTGGTCGACCGCTCTTACACGCAATTGATATTTACCATAGTCCAAATCGCTATACGATGCTGCGGGAAGTACACCTTGAACGTTCTGCCAGTCCTTGTCTTTTCCCTCCAACTTATACTCATACTTATATTTCTGCGGATATAACAAATCTAGCGCTGAGAATTCGATCCGCATATTATTTTCATCATATTTAAGAACAACCTTCTTGCAGTTGGTCAACGCCTGTTCCAACAAAACACGTCCATTGAGCTCTTCACCGATCTTTACTACCCTGTTATTGATATACAGATTGGTAAATGATAACCTTTCTCCCTGCTCTTTATGTACGATCTCGGAAGGATCGAAAACATTATATCCGTTTACTCCACCGAAGATGACCTTATTGTCTTTGGTCAAGAGTCCTGATTTTGCATTGAAAATATTATCCTGCAATCCGTCTTCTTTGCCATACTTCGATATTCGTACCTCCATATCCGTCAGATTCCCATAACTGATAACCTGAATGCAGAACAAGCCTTTGGGAGTACTGACCCAAATATCATTGTTTTTGTCTACAATCGCCATATAGACGGTATTCTGCTCGATGCCTTCTTTTTCTGTAAAAAAGTGATAGTTCTTCATATTGGCATCCACTACAGCAAGCCCACCTTGTGTACACACCCAGTAATATCCATGCAAGTCTTGTACAATACGGTTTATGTAATTCTTTTCAGTGGTCGTATCTTCAGGTTTGTTGAATCTGAAGAATTTCACTAATTCATCGGAAGCAGAGATGACCTGAATGCCAACAGAAGTTCCAAAGCAAAGTTCATTGTCTGCCTCTTTTCGGAATATACATTCAATCGTGGTAGCAGTCTTTTCCGCATTATATCTAGATGCGACAAAACGTTTCTCGCTGTCAACATAACGGAATATACCTTTATTCAAGGAACCGATCCATACATTTCCACTATTGTCCTCACCAATACACCACACAGAGCTGTCTATGCCGTCTTTCTCGTCAAAATGCACAAACTTATCATCTGCATAACAATACAATCCGTCCATGAATGTCCCGATCCACATTCGCTGCTTACTATCCTGAAAAAGAGACACAATAGTTCCTTTACCATCTCCTTTCGGATTATAGCTGATCTTCTTATAGGAGCTTTCATCCTTCGCTCTTATATAAAGCCCATCATCATTTGTCCCAATCCACAACCGGTCCTCACTATCTTCGGCAAAACAGTTAATGTCATTCAGCCATTTCGATTCGTTAATTTTATAAGAATGAAAAGAATTGAACAATGGATGATAGCAGTCAAGACCATATTTATAAGTACCAATCCACAAGATACCGTCAGCATCGGAATACAAACTGCTTACAGTATTGTCTGAAAGCGAATATAGTTCGTTCGTTTTTTTTATATTCTTGATGGAAAACGTATTCATATCTATGACATAAAGTCCTCCATGATCGGTCCCAATATAAATGTTGTTCTCATTCTGAGTGATACATCGAAGCAGATAAGAATCGAACAAAACATCCGAAAATTCACGCCACTGATTGATTGCAGGATTATACTGAACCAAAAAACGCTCATCGCATATTGCCCAGACATTGTTACGGTCATCCATAAAAAGCCGGATCCTGCAGAGTCCTTTTCCCGAGAGATAAGAAGAACGGTCTACAATATCCCCCGTATCCATATTTACCTTTAACAATGCAAAATCCTTATCCAATAGCCATAGGTATCTTTTAGAGTCGATACACCCCGTTATGAAACCTTTCTTATCAGAATCTTTAACCTTAAGTGTTTGCTTCTTTTCGTGATCATAGATAGAAACCGAATAATCGTCCAAAATGTATGCATCCAGATTTTTCTTCTGAATAATAGCCCGTATCCAGTTCCCTTGGGTTACATTTCGTTCTTTAAGAATAAAAGCATAATCATTGTAAAAGCACTCTTTACGCAAATCAAAAACAGAATAACCTGCCCTCGTCAATATCCAGAGCAAACCGGAAGCATCTTCGGTAATAGAATAGATATAATTATTGGCTATGCTGTTTTTATCAAGAGAATTTTCCTTGTACGTTTTAATCTGATAACCATCGTAACAGTTTACTCCCAAATCTGTACCGATCCATAAAAAGCCTCTACTGTCCCGATAAATGGTATAAACCGAATTACTGGACAAATCCTGATTCGAATTAATATTTCTAAAATAATACTGCTTGGCCGAGACCGAAAAAGCCAATAAAAACAAAAAGATCCCTATCAGGTAAGACTTAACATAAGACATGTTATTTTTCATGGTAATCAGATACAAAAATTTACTTCTAGTTTACAATATCCGCCACTTTAAGGCAAAATCCTATGCAAAAATAGAAAATAGTTCCAACTCGGAATCCCTCATACGACAGATATTTCAATGATAACACTCTTTCCACATATTGGTCTTTTATTCGTCCAGATAGGGACCTTTCTGATTCCACTGCACACGAACTTTAGAGAGGAACCAGGTTTTTCCATGATCATTGTTGCCCTGATAGAACAAATAGCATTGCTCTTCATCGTCCAAAATTCCCGGATGTCCAGACTCACTACTGTTCCATTCACCGGCTTTTCCTACAGCTAGAAAAGGATTATTACTGCAGCGCGTCCACACCAAGCCATCATGGCTTTCTGCAACGCCAATCTGCTGTGGCGCATTGTTATAATTGCCGGCATAAAACATATAAAGCTTACCATTGCGGTTGATGACCGAAGGAGCTTCAATGCAATTGCCTTCCCAAGCAAGTTCAGGAAAAAGTATAGGTGCCGAACATGCCTGTTTCCAGGTATCACGATCAAAAGAAGAGTGTCTGGAAGTGACTGCCACACCTAAGTATTGTTTCTGATATGCCTGATCTCTGGTCGCATAATACAAGAAATACTGCCCATTGTATTCAAACACTTCTGCATCGATGGCTCTTCCGCAATTCCAATCGCCCGAAGGACGAAACACAGGATTAGTACGGTTACGTACAAAATGAATACCATCAACCGAATAAGCGTGGCAAATGGCATCCAACGCCCCATTGCCATATATCTGATAGAATAAATGTATGGTATCATTCCTTACGATGGCACAAGGAGCACAGATACCCTTCCGCTCCAAATCGGAATCCTGCAACGGATTAATCTCCCCTACTTTCTGCCAGGAATCTAAATCCTGACTCTCTGCAATGCCAATTCCCCATCCGATACCACGTTCTTTGGATTCTGGTATCGAATAATACATCAAATAGTTTCCTTTCCATTTCAAGACATACGGATCCTTTGTAAAAGCCCTGCCCGTCCGGCTGCTGTCACCATACATCATGATACCTTTATGCAAATTTTGCCCCCACAAAGAAAGGGGGGCAATCATACAAATCAGATAAAAAACAAAAATCTTCATCTCACACAGGCTTTATAATATATTTCTTTCCATGTTTTACATCAAATACATTCAGATAGGTAGTTCCAGCTACGCTCTTCTGTTCAATGGTTTTCATCTTAACCCCTTTTATCTGTATGGGGGCATTCGTACGCAAACGGCACTCTGTATCTTTCATCGCAGACAATACCGCCTTTTTTAGTTTTCCATGTTCCCATGATATGTTCACTTCATAACCTCCGCGAGCTTTCAGTCCGATAATCTCTCCTGCATCCCACGACGAAGGTAAAGCTGGCAACAAATGTATTTCATGCAAATGACTTTGCAGCAACATTTCGGATATTCCTTCTACAACTCCAAAGTTCCCGTCAATCTGGAATGGAGGACAAGCATTAAACAAATTCGGATACGTTCCACCATTCTCCGAGAAACCTCGTTCCGTTGTATAGTTCAGATAGTTGTTAATCAACTTATAAGCATGTTCGCCATCCAAAAGACGCGCCCAGAAACAAACTTTCCATGCCAAAGACCAGCCCGTTCCTTTATCCCCTCTTTTCAACAAAGTCTTCTTACAGGCCTCAAACAATTCGGGAGTCCGATTGGCAGAAACATCATGTCCCGGATGCAGGCAAAATAAATGGGAAACATGTCTGTGCTGTGGTTCTGCATCTGCATAATCAGCTCCCCATTCATTCAGATCACCCTCAGCCCCCGGCTGATAAGGTAGCATCTTTACCAATGCCTCATTCAAAGAAACGGCAAAATCCTTGTCTGTGCCCAAAACCTGAATAGCTTCTATGGTATTCTCAAACAGATTCCGGATAAGTCCTAAATCCATCGTAGCTCCTTTGGTAACAGCCCACGCTTTCCCATCTTCACCTATAAACCGATGCTCAGGAGAAGTAGATGGAGAAGTCAGCAAATGCCCGTTGCCATCATCAATCAGCCAGTCAAGACAAAATTCTGCGGCTGATTTCATAATCGGATATGCAGTGTTTTTAAGATATTCCTCGTCGCCCGTATAAGCATATTTTTCCCACAAATGCTGTGAAAGCCAAGGAGAAGCCATTGTCCAATTAGCCCATTGCGGATCGCCCATTCCCAGATGGCCAACCGGATTGGTCATGGCCCAAATGTCGGAATTGTGTCCGGCAGCCCATCCACGACATTTATAATAATCCGAAGCAACATACCGTCCGGTTTTCGACATGTTGATGATTTGCTGAATCATCGGTTCATTCATATCTCCCAAGCCTGTTTTGTCAGAAGCCCAGTAATTCATCTCAAAATTAATATTGGTTGTATAATTACTACTCCACGCCGGACGTACATCTACATTCCATATTCCCTGCAAATTGGCAGCAACTCCTCCTTTTCGTGAAGAAGCGATCAGAAGATAACGTCCGTACTGATACAACAACGTTTCCAACCCATGATCGGAATTATCTGTCTGATATGCTTGCAGACGTTCATCGGTAGGCATCTTTTCTTTGGAAGCATCTCCTTTCAAATAGAAACCTAACTTATTAAAATATGAAGAATAATCAGCAATATGTGCCTGTTTCAGCTCATCGTAAGATTTCCCACAAACAGAGTCCAAATACGCTTTGGCCAGTTTTTTCTCGTCTTTTCCTTCTGATACCGGACATTTATCAAAGCCGTTGAAACTGGTAGCAATGGATATACCCAGAACAACCTCCGAAGCATCTGTTATTCGGATGCTTCCATCCACCAAAGCTTCCTGCCCATCGTTTTTCAAAGTACGAATACGTGTCTGAAAGCGCATACCTCTACACGAATCTCCCCATTGAACAGGTTCGTCTGATGTATTAATATAAGTAGGATCGGCATGCGAAGGTGCTCTGCCTTCGACCAGCAAATCTTTTCCGTCAACTGCTACAGTAGCATGCATCTTAGTCTGTGTACGTAGTTCCAAATCAAGAGCCTGGGGTACCGATGAAGTGAAACGAACTACCACCACCTGATCAGGATAAGACACAAAGGCTTCACGAATATACTCCACATTATCAGCCTTAAAACGAGTGGTAGCAATTGCACGTTGCAAGTCCAAATCACGATAATAGTCAGTTGCCTCTCCCTTGTATTGCTGCTTGATCAGCAAATCTCCGATTGGTGCATAAGATTGGCTGAACAATCCTTGCATATTATGTGCCAGCTGATCGGCCAAGGCATAGTTCTTTTCGTCCAAAGCCTTTCGTATTTGCGGCAAATAAACGAAAGCATCAGGATTAGGTCTTAAATTGACAGGTCCTCCGGTCCAAAAAGAACTTTCATTCAAATGGATCAGTTCTTCCGACGGACGTCCATACACCATAGCTCCCAAGCGTCCATTTCCTAAAGGCAAAGCATTGATAAAATACTCTGCAGGCTCGTCGTACCATAAACGCATCACATTAGAGTTCTCCAATCGTCCAATATCTTCCTTACAGGATAACAACATAACGGCAGCTCCCATAACGAATAACAAATTCCGTAACATACATGCTTTAACCATAGCTTCAACTATTCCATATTAATAATACATATTCCAAATAAAATCTTTTTCTCCGTAACAAATATACCCGATGTATCATTACCCAACAGGATGCAAATGATAACAAATAGATGCGTTTTGGATAACATTACAGCGTTATATGCTAAAAAGGGTGTACCTATAGCTACGGATATTGCAATTCATACCAATCTCAGTTATCAACAATGAAATTTAAACAGTTACAAATCACAAAAATCCAAAGCCACTCCGGCACACCCTTTCATCAGTCACAGACCTTCAACAATTCGCATCAGAACGGATAAACTCCGGCTTCTGCTCCTTTATTCAAAGCGTCCATGTCCATTTGTCGTGTTTCAATCACCTTGCAGTTTCTTCTATCCATCAACGGGAAATTCCATCCATCATCCCAAATAAACGGGATCAGTCCATAATTCTTAGCTTGCTCTGTTACATACTGCATGAAATAAGCTCTTGATTCCTCAGCCTTAGCTTGCAATTCCGGATCTTCCAGTTTAACCTTATTACCATATTGGGCACCAAACTCCCCAAGTACAACAGGTATTCCCTTACTTGTAAACATTTCCCTTACTTTATTAAATTGGGAACATACGTAATCTTCTTGATAGCCCTCTTCTATTTGACCATAGATTTTATAATCTTCTCCCCAAAAGAACGTTCCTTCATTTACACCACAAAATGACCATGGTGTATAATAGTGAACTTCGGTCATAAGACTTAAAGGTGTCGGATCAGTAACTAAGTCCATATATTGATATGCTCTGTCTATATCAGTCATTGGACATTGAACTACTAAAGTTCTATATAAATTATTGCCTCCTGATTTTCTTACAACATCAACAAATGTTTGTTCAAATCTTTTAAAAACAGGCATAGCAGCTCTAGGAACGTCACATTCATTTGCAAATGCAAATAACAATTTATCACCATATTCATTAAAGTTATCAGCAATCTGACCCCAAACTATTTTAATCTTATTGTCAGCTTCTATAACTTTATTCTCATCATATTCCTTATAGTTAAACTTATCTATCCAATCATGCATAGTATTCAGTATTACATAAAGACCATTGTCTATGCAATAATCTACTACCTCTTTCACACGTGCCATACGATCGGCTTGGATCTTATATGTTCCGTCATTGGAAGCATATGCAGTCCAAATACATGGAATGCGGACAGCTGAAAAACCAGCATTCTTCACAGCTGTAATCAACTCTTTTGTCGTTTTGGGATTTCCCCAAGCAGTTTCGCCGCTACCAACTTCCAACGAATTGCCCAGATTCCAACCTAGTTTTATTTCCTTAGCAATCTGGATGGCATTCTTTTTCATGCCTTCCGGACGTGGGGTAATAGTATATTCTACCTTTTCTTTATTCACAGCAAAAGTATCAACAGCAGTAGATACCGGCAGATAAAGTGAAGAATACTCAAACATACCGGCAGACAAGTCAACATTGCTGATGACACTGACATTGTTATCAGCCGATGTCACATGAGTGCATTCCTTACCGTTTATATCTTTATAGTAGATTTTCTCACCTACCAGCTGTTCGGTGGTTTTAGGTCCCCAAGAGATTCTCAGGAAACCTTCAGCTGCTTCCACATGTTCCACAGTACGTTGCATCAATCCCTGCTGAAACTTTTCGCCATAAACGGTAACCGACTGTTTCAGTGGTACGGAAAAGACCGATTTGTCTTCATTCGTCGTCATAAAAGTCAACTGATTGCTTCCTTCATCCAGCCCTTCTATATAAACGACTATCGAATCTTCCCGATTTCCCTCCGGTAAACTGATCCACTGTTCTTCCTCACTATTATCTTTTTGTACCATAAGCCACACTGAACGCCTGTCGGTTATCCAACATTTCAGTTGAGCTCTCAAATTGCCCGGATACAGATACAAAGAATCCATCTTTCCAACATGTAATTCTTCTCCATCCCTCATATAAATGTCATGTTTGTCATTAATATCCTCACATGCAAACAAGCTAAGGAAACAAACAAACAATAAAAGTATAGTATGTCACTACTGTCCAATAAAAGTTGGTTAATGGGCCTTTGAAATTGTTGAAATACAG
>ENA-ORSI01001445-ORSI01001445.1-human-gut-metagenome-genome-assembly--contig:-NODE-1445-length-20318-cov-11.213641_pt1 | contig 20318 bp, 20 predicted proteins | sample MGYA00242187_ERZ509154 | MGnify/ENA primary metagenome ERZ509154 (study PRJEB26280, sample SAMEA2338627) | human gut metagenome | biome: human gut; feature: human-associated habitat; material: faeces...
TCAACTTTAATCAGGGAATGGCTTGTTAGAAGTCAACCAATTTTAGGAAAGGACATTGTAAATCAGATAGTTACGGTGTGACGAGTTGAAACGGCAACTCGTCACACCGTAATGTGTTGTCTGTTAGGTGCTTATGCCCGAATGTGACGAGTGATGAGTTTATAAGAAAAACTTTTTATGCTTATTGTCACCCTGTTTTCCTTATTTCGGTTGACTTCAAACATACATTTTCCTGGTTAAGGTTTACTCTGCTTAGGCTTATGCCTGCTGTAAGCCTGCTTTTATGTTCTTGCGATACATGCCCTTTCATGCTGCGAAAGGCCATCTTTCAGCGTGCAAAAGCATACCTTTCGCGATGTAATTAGCCATGTTTTACAAAAGCTCGATATCATGTATTGTTACAAATAACAAAGAAGCAGACCTGACACAAGGACAAGTCTGCTTCTTTATTTCTTAAAGATAAGATTTCAGAATTAGTTTTTCTTCTCTGTGATAACCTTCTTCTCAGCGATACGAGCTTTCTTACCTGTAAGTTTACGGAGGTAATAAAGTTTAGCGCGTCTTACCTTACCGTGCTTGTTAACCTCAATGCTGTCGATGTTCGGAGACTCGATAGGGAAGATACGCTCTACACCTACTGTACCTGACATCTTGCGCACTGTGAAACGCTTCTTGTCACCATGACCAGAAATGCGGATTACTACACCACGATAGAGCTGGATACGCTCTTTTGAACCCTCAACGATTTTGTAAGCGACAGTGATAGTGTCACCTGACTTGAACTCAGGGAACTTCTTGCCGGTTGCAAATGCTTCTTCAGCAACTTTAATTAAATCCATTATTATTTGATAATTAAATTTGTTTATCGTTCCGGCGTAACATAACTAGGCTACTCTTCTTCCTGTCAGCGATTACGCGGAAAGCGGTGCAAAGTTACTACTTTTTCGTTTCTCTTCCAAATATGCGAGGTTTTTTTTATCTTTTTCTTTGACTTAATAGCGTTTTTAACTAACTTTGCATCACTTTTCTAAGATTATCCTTATGTATAAGAAGTTGATTTTATGCGAATTGGCATCACTTGCGATGCTTCTTGCATCATGCTCATCACACTATCAGCTCACTGGCGTGAGCCGTTCGAGAATACTCATTGACAGCACTTACGACAGCAGGCCCGACGGCAGGGCGTGGAGCTTCATAGCTCCCTACAAGCTGAAGGTGGACAGCATAATGAGCCCCGTGGTGGGCAGGGCTGCCTCATATCTGAATGCCGAAAGGCCCGAGAGCAAGCTCTCCAACCTGCTTGCCGACATACTCGTATGGTGCGGCGGCAGCTACGGCGAGAAGCCCGACTTTGCCGTCTACAACATCGGCGGCATGCGCTCGGCATTTGCCAAGGGCGACATAACATACGGCGACGTGCTCGACGTGGCGCCGTTTGAAAACAAGATATGCTTCGTAACGCTAAAGGGCAGCAAGGTGATCGAGCTGTTCGGCCAGATCGCATCAGTGGGCGGCGAGGCCGTGAGCCACGGCGTCAGTCTTGTTATCAGCAAAGACGGCAAGCTGCTGTCGGCCAAGCTTAACGGAAAGGACATCGACCCTGAGGCCGACTATAGGGTGGCTACGATAGACTATGTTGCGCAGGGCAACGACAAGCTTGAGGCCTTTAAAAGCGCCACCGGGATGAAATCGCCCTCTGGTGCCGACGACAACGTGCGCCAGGTAATAGTGAAATACATGAAGGCTAAGATGGCTCAGGGCGAAGACATCGACTCAAAGATTGAAGGACGAATAATAATAGCAGACAAATGAAACGCATACTTACAATACTGACAATAGCCGTGGCCGTAACCCTTACGGCGGCTGCAAAGGGCAGACAGCTGCTCATTCTGCACACCAACGACACTCACAGTTGCGTGCTTCCGCTCAACCCTAACCTTGCCGACACCATGCTCGCCGGCCGTGGCGGCTTCTTGCGCCGTGCAGCCATGATTGACCAAATGCGCAGGGAGGACAAGGACCTGCTGCTGCTCGACAGCGGCGACTTCTCGCAGGGCTCGCCATATTACACCATGTTCAAAGGCGACGTTGAGACAGAGCTGATGAACATCATGGGATACGATGCGGCAACGATAGGCAACCACGAGTTCGACTTCGGTCTCGAAAACATGGCAAGAATATTCAGAAAGGCAAAGTTCCCCATCGTCTGCGCCAACTACGACTTTACGGGCACCGTGGTAGAAGGCCTTGTTAAGCCTTACGTCATAATAAAGCGCAAAGGAGTGAGGATAGGCATCTTCGGACTTTCGCCAAAGCTCGATGGTCTGGTCATGGCAAGCACCTGCGCCGGAGTCAGATACAGCGACCCGATAAAGGCGGCAAACGCAGTGGCCGACAAGCTGAAGAACGAGGAAAAGTGCGACGTGGTGATATGTCTGTCTCACCTCGGATGGGACGAGGCCGGACTCAACGACATGGAGATGATGGCAAAGACACGAAACATCGACCTCGTGCTGGGCGGCCATTCTCACTCTTATTTTAAGACGCTCAACCATGTGCGCAACCTCGACGGCAAGGACGTTCCTAACGACCAGAACGGCAAGCACGGCATATTTGTGGGCAAGATAACGCTCAGCCTCGAGAAGAGATAACCCCCGCCGGTGCACTTACGTCATGGCTTATGACCTGTGCCGGGATGTCATTTTTATGCCTTTTTCACACAGCCGGATGTAATATCGGCGTCAATAAATCGTTATATTATCAAATGAAAAGACTGTTCACCATAATAACCGTCCTGACAGCTGCACTATGCGCCATGGCACAGGGCAAGACCGTTCAAAACAGACCTTACACCGACCTGAGGCCGTTTCACTTCGGAGTGGTGGTAGGCATGCACCTTCAGGACATCGAGTTTATGAACGTCGGTCCGCAGATTATTACAGGCGCCGACGGGACAACGGCCGAAAAAGTCATCACCTGCGACCAGGACAGATGGGACCCGGGATTCACCGTGGGCGTGCTTGGCGAGTTCCGCCTGAGCAATAATTTCGCGTTCCGCATAGCTCCCGCCATGTATTTCGGCAACAGACACATCACCCTGACAAACCTCACCGACAAGCTTGAGAACGGTGAATATGTCACGCAGAGACAGGATCTTAAGACGGTGTATATATCATCGGCACTCAATCTTCTGTTCAGCGCCCCCAGACTCAACAACACGCGTCCGTATCTCATGGCCGGAATAAACCCCATGATAAACCTTTCGGGCAAGGACAACGACTACATAAAGCTGAAGCGTTACGACGTGTTCCTCGAATTTGGTCTGGGCTGCGACTTCTATCTGCCTTATTTCAAGCTGCGCCCCGAACTGAAGTTCTGCTATGGACTTATCAACAGTCTCGACACCAGCCATCCCGACAAGCTGAAAGACCAGAACATGATCATGTATGCCAAGTCGGTAAAGGAGGCACGCAGCAAGATGATTGTATTGTCGTTCTATTTTGAATAGACAGACTGCAATCGTTAAATAAATTAAAAACAGATACCTAAAATTAGGTATTTAAAATAAAAGCACTACCTTTGCAATGTACGAAAATAGGTACAAAAACATTATTAATTAAATAAAAACAAGATTATCATGGCTTACGTAATTGGTGACGATTGTATCGCTTGCGGTACATGTATCGACGAATGTCCGGCAGGAGCTATTTCTGAAGGCGAAAAATATTCTATCAATCCTGACATGTGCACAGAGTGTGGCACTTGCGCAGATGTTTGTCCTTCAGAGGCTATCAGCCTTCCTTAAGGAATTGCTCCAGGAAATTCTATTAAGGCGGTCCGTTTATTACGGCCGCCTTATTTTTATTTTATGCCTTTACACGGCCGTCAACGCTTAAATTACGGGTACAGACTTGTTCTTCTTTTGACACAATCATATTACCTATAAAAACACTCTTGTAAATATTTTGGGAAAATAACAGCAAACAGATATGAAAATAAAAGTATTGTGCGGCATATTCAGCCTTTCTGCACTTACATGTGCGGCACAGACTGCAACACCCGGCGATTCGCTGCGGATGGACAGCATCATACACAATCTGCCGGAAGTGATGGTGAGCGGCGAACGCCCCATGGTAAAGGTGAAAGGCAGCGCACTGGTGTATGACATTAAGCGAATAACCGAAAAGAAGCCCGTGGACAACGCATACGACGCGCTGAAGGAACTGCCGGGCGTGGTGGAAATGAACGGACAACTGACGCTTGGCGGACAGGGCGCCACGGTGATATTGGACGGACAGGTGACAAACCTTACACAGGAACAGCTCACGCAGGTGCTGAAGAGCGTACCCAAAGACAGACTTGCAGATGTGGAGATAATGTATAACGCACCGGCTAAATATAACGTAAGAGGTGCGTGCATAAACATAAACTTCCTGCATGAGACGGCGCAGGAACAGAGGCTGACGGGCGAGGTGTTCGGTGTTTACGACCAAAGTCACGACGCTGCGTTTCAGAAACGTGCCAGTCTGGTGTACGCCGGCAAGAAGATGAGCATCGACTTCATGTACTCGCACGACCACGGAAATTCATACAAGACAACTGAAACCGACTCGCACCATAGTCTTAACGACGGCAACGTGTATGACATCTCGACATATCAGCGCAGTCGTACACGCGGACACAACCACCAGATGCGCCTGTCGATGGGATATAACTTTGCCGAAAACCATAACCTTAACGTAACTTACTACGGCTCTTACGCCCCTGGACATACAAAACAGGAGACCACAGGGTCAATAAATTCAAAATACGGCATCGACTCTGATCCGTGGACTCATGACATTGCCGCCGACTACAAGATGCCGTTCGGCACTAACATCGGCGCTGAATATACGTTCTATAAGGCTCCGCAGACGCAGACACAAAGCAGCATATTGACTGACGGCTCGCTCGACTATGTGTCTGACAGCCGGCAGAAACTGAACATCTGGAAGGTGTATGTAAAGCAAGACCATACGCTGAAGAACGGATGGGGACTGAACTACGGCGCAACTTATTCAACAAGTTCGGACAACAGTTATCAGAATTACCTTAGCACGGTAAACAGGCCTCAGGACCTGCCTGACAATATCAGCGCAAGCAAGCGCGAGAACATCGTGAACATATACGCCGGATTCAACAAGAACTTCAACAACAAGCTGATAATAGACGCGTCGCTGGCTGCCGAATATTATAACAATCCTTCATGGAATGAATGGAACTGGCTGCCTACCGTCAACGCAACATGGATTCCGTCTCAGGGACACATCCTTCAGTTCGGCTTCAGCAGCTACAGCACTTATCCCGAATATTGGGCAGTGCAGAACTTCACGAGCTACAACAACGGCGGATATGGCGTGATTGTGGGCAACCCGGACCTTAAGCCCATGCGCGAATATTCAGCACAGCTCACTTATGTGCTGAAAAACAAATATGTGTTCAGAGGATGGTTCACGCACACTGACGACCTGTTCATGCAGACTCTTTATCAGCAACCTGACGAACTGAGGGAAACATTCAAGGTGATGAATTTCGATTTCCAGCAGCAGGCAGGACTCATGGCTGCAGTTCCGCTGAAACTTGGCAAATGGTACAGCGCCAACCTTACGGCCTTGGGTGTATGGCTCAGACAGAAAGACTCCGACTTCTACGACATTCCGTTCGACCGCGACATCGTGTACGGAATGTTCACGCTGCGCAACGACTTCCACATTTCGTCGCAGCCAGAAATAACACTTTCGGTAAACGGCATGGTGCGAACCAAGGCACTTCAGGCCGACTATGATCTGCCTGCATCGGGCAACGTGGACGCAGCCCTGCAGATAAAGTTCCTGAAGAACAAGCGTGCAACGCTGAAACTCTACTGTGCTGATATATTCGAGACGGCGCAGATTAATCCCTACATCAACTTCAAGGGGCAGCGTCTTGACATGGACATGTCGAGCTATCGCCATTTCGGCGTGTCGTTCAGCTATGCTTTCGGCAACTATAAAGAAAAAGAACACAAGAAAGTTGACACATCGAGATTCCTGAAATAGCATCTTTGCCAAGTTGCACATGCTTCAGTTATGCTGACGGCACGCGCAGCTGATGCGGTCATATAGATAATATTTACAGAATCATCACGCAACAGGCATCCTGCTTCATCGTCAGTAGGATGCCTGTTTTTGTTTTACACAAACCATAATAAAGCATATGCCGTATTGCCGTTTTATCCAAAATCAGGCATCAGGATACAGTCTGTATTTTGCTTTATATCGAGCTTATTGCCGTTCGCTTTAACCCCATCGCAATATGCGCCAACACAATTTTACCTAAATGTAATTTGTTCAACATATCATTGACACATCTATTTTGCAACTTTGCGGCAGAAACATTTAGAACGTAACGAAGCGGCTGTTGCCGTCTGCGGCAGTCGGTATTCGCTCGAAATATACTTTATGACATTATGCGTCTGCGTAAATTTTATTCAACGATAGTGCTGTCCGACATACATCTTGGCACGACACACTCAAAGACAACAGAAGTTACTGATTTTCTGAAGTCGGTCAACTGCCGCCGCCTCATTCTCGACGGCGACATAATAGACGGCTGGGCACTGCGCAAGGGCGGCACGCGCAAATGGCAGCCCAAACACACCGACTTCTTCAAAGTGATAATGAAGATGATGGAGAAGCAGGGCACCGAAATAATATACGTCAGGGGCAACCACGACGACTTTATCGACAGCATGGTGCCGTTCACGTTCTACAATATACGCTTCGTCAAGGACTTTATACACGAGAGTCACGGCCGTCGCTATTATGTTACCCACGGCGACATCTTCGACACTGTCACTACCAACATGAAGTGGCTTGCCATGCTCGGCGACGTGGGCTATACGTTTCTGTTGTGGCTTAACAAGATATACAACAACTACCGCACCGCCCACGGCAAGCCTTACTATTCGCTGTCGCAGGCAATCAAGCAGAAAGTGAAGTCGGCTGTGTCTTATATATCCGACTTTGAGCAGGAGCTTGTAAGGCTCGCGAGGGTACGCCGCTGCGACGGAGTTATTTGCGGACACATACACCATCCGGCCGACACATATTATGGCGACATCCACTATCTCAACTCTGGCGACTGGGTTGAAACGATGTCGGCACTTGCCGAAGACGAAAACGGCAACTGGTCGGTGATAAGATACGGCGACATGCTTGCCGGCAACCGCATGCCTGAAAGGCAGATAGCATCGTGACGGATGCGCAGTGGGGCTGTCCGTGCGCAGAAGATGCTGCGCGATAAGCAATATTCAGAATCTTTTCCTCCCGGCTGTGACAGTCGGATTATCACTATACTGATTTTTTATTGGTACAAGACTTGTGGCTGATTGCATGTTCTTGTTATGACAGACGGCCGTGCCCCGCAGGATTTTTCCTCGGGGCACGCCTTTTTCTTGCCGTTTCTGTAACGGCTTTTTCCCTCTGTTTTTTCCCTTTTATGCAAGGCTTTCCACGGTCAGCAAACATTTTTCTGAAAAAATGCGGAAACAGGATAGGGGTATTTTGTTGAGGCTGCGTTATAGGGGCAAAGAGAGATAAAAGTAAATAATATTAACAATAAAAAATCGAGCATTATGAAATTTAAAGTATTTGTATTATCTTTGTGCATTTTCGCAGGTGTCAACATGGCTAACGCCCAGGACAACAGACATGAGATACGTGTTTCGGTGAGTGACGGACTGACACAGAGCGCCGTCGATGTACTTGGACTCGGACTTGCAGACGCCGTTACCGGCAGCAAGCGCACAGACGAGAAAGCCTCGATAGTTTACGGTCTCGGCTACCGCTATGCCGTCGGACGCTTCCGCGTAGGTGCCGACCTCGGCTTCGCCCACACAACAAGCAAGCTGACGCTATCGGGCGACAAGATGCCTTCGATAAAAGAACGCGAGCTCAACTTCATGATACTGCCCACGGCAGAGTTTGTTTATCTTAAAAGCAGACTTGTTGAGCTTTACGGAAATGCGTCGGCCGGAGTGAGCCTGAAGCGCCACACCGAGACCGGACTGACCGAAGCCGGAAAGGCTGCTGCCGCCAAAGCCGACCTTAACACGTCGTTTGCATATCAGGTTAATCCTATAGCGCTGCGTGTTGGCAACGAGACGATAGGTGCGTTCGTTGAGGCCGGACTCGGTCACAAAGGCTTCGTTACAGCCGGCTTGAGCTTCAGATTTTAGTTATTTGTAATTATATGCGTACGCAATGATGAAAGTCAGTAGAAAAGAGCTTTTTAAATCGAGATTTCTGAAACATTATCCGAGGCTATGCTGCATAGCCTACGGATATGTTTCCGACAGGGCCGACTCTGAAGACATTGTTCAGGAGCTGTTCGTAAGCGTGTGGGACAAGAATCTCGACGACATGCCTGAAAATGAGTTTGCCGCATACATAACCACAGCCGTGCGAAACCGCTGCATTTCGTTCTTGCGTAAGCGTACATGCGACATTGTGCCGATTGACGGCCGGCAGGTAAGCGCCGAGACAATGACTGCCGACGAAGGCCATTGCAGCGATGAGCCTACTATGGAGGAGAGGCTCGAGGCGGCCTTGGCTACGCTGCCCACGCGGTGCCGGGACATCTTCATGATGGCCAAGCTTCACGGAATGAAGTACCGCGAGATAGCCTCGAGCCTTAACCTGTCGGAAAAGACTGTCGAAAACCAGATGACAAAGGCTCTGAAGCTGCTGCGCCAGTATGCCGCCGCCAACAGTTTTGTAGTGACGGTTCTTGTAACAATCATTTTATCAATTATTTTAAATCGGGAATAAAGATGAACAGCAATGAAGATATCAACGGGTTGCTTGCGAGGCATTTTGCCCATGAAGGGCTTACGCCGCGGCAGCAGAGCGTGCTCGACAGCTGGATAAAGGCTAATGAAGGAGAGTATGAAAAGCTGAAGAAGCTTATGGGTGCGCCTGTTGCCACGCCCGACCCGGCCACATTCGATGCCGGTGCTGCATGGCGCAAGGTTGAGCCTCGGCTCAGCGGCAGCCTTTTATGGCACGGTCTGCACCGCAGGGCTATGCTTATTGTGTCGGTGGCGGCTGCGCTGCTGCTCATGGTTGTCCTTGCGCTGCCGTATCTTTCGGGTAGCCGCGGCTCGGACGTTATGCAGTATGCCAACAACGGAACCGTGGAGCAGCACATCATCCTGCCCGACAGTTCGGAGGTGCTGCTCTATCCTGAAGCCACGCTGGCCTACAGCGACAAGGGTGTCGACAGGGTGCGCACAGCCCGCCTGAGCGGCAAGGCCTTCTTCAAGGTCAAGAAGCTGCACGGCGCAAGCTTTAAGGTAGAGACCGGCATGATGAACGTTACGGTGATGGGCACCTCGTTTCTTGTAGACGCCACTCATGGCGGCCACGCCGGAGTGTATGTCAAGACCGGAAAGGTGAAGGTTGCCACAGAGCGCGCAAGCGTTGTCATAGAGGCAAACGAGAAGGCCGAGCTCATAGACGGAGAGCTGCGCACCGGAGTGATAGGCTCGCCCGCTGCGCGTTTCGGCAGCGATGATGCCGACGTGTCGATGGTGTTCAGCAACGAGCCTCTGCCAAAGGTGGTGAGCGAGATAGAGAGCAACACCGGCATACGCATTGACCTCGGTGCTGGCCTTGACGACAACTTCATAACAACCCGCATCGACGGTGCCGACGGCGACGAGATAGTGAAGGAACTGGCATTTGTCTGCGGATGCAAGTATAAGACGGTGGTGGCCGGTAAACATTACATGCTATATAAATGAACATACGAAGAATACTGTGGGTATTAGTCCCTATTCTGTTTCGGATAACTCTGGCGCACGCGCAGACAACGGACAATGCGCGTGCGCTTACCGAAGAGACAATGCGCGTTGAAGCCTCTTCAGCCACCGTGCAGCAGTGGCTGTCAAGGATAGAGACCGGCCTCGGTATCGTCATTTCATATAACCCCGCACAGATCGACGTCGATAAGGTCAGGCGCATCGACCGTCCGGGCGTCTACACCGTGGGGGCTCTGCTCTCTAAGGTGCTCGACGGATATAAGGTGCGCACGGCCTTTGTGCCTCCGCGCAAGCTGCTGATTCAGGCAGAGAAGATAGAGAACGTATGCCTTGGCGGAACGGTGCTCGAGGAGGAGAGCGGCGAGCGCCTTTACGGTGCCGTCGTAAGTATCGACAACGGCGGGGGCAGGCGTACGGCTGCCATTACCGACGCCAACGGCGTTTACCGCCTTTACGTTCCGCCTGGCACTTATGTGCTCAATGTTTCTTATATGGGATATGCCCCATCGAGCCGCCGCATAAGTGTGAGCGGCAATTGTCATATTGTTACGCATCTTAAGCCTTTGCCGTTTGAGATAGAAGAGATAACCGTAGAGACATCCAAGCGCGACGGCGAACTGGGCGAGACAACGCCCTCAAGCATGCTCTCGTTCAGCCGCAACGACCTGTTCTCGCAGATATGGATTTTGCCCGGAGTGATATCGTCGATGGCAGGGAGCAATCTGCAGGTGGACGGCGGCAGCAACGACGAAAACCTGTTTCTGCTCGACGGCGTGCCCGTGTTCCATCCGGGACACCTCAACTCGCTGCTGCCCATATTCAACGGCGACGCCGTAAAGAATGTGGTGTTCCATAAGGGCTTCTTCTCCACTCGCTTTGAAGGGAGGCTCTCGTCGGTTACTGAGGTTAATCTTAAAGACGGCAACAAAAACGAATTTGTCAACACCCTCTCGCTCGACATGCCCGCCGCATCGGTAACACTTGAAGGACCGATCGTGAAGGACAAACTTTCATATATGGTGGGCGCACGGAGAAGCTGGCTCGACTTCTTCGACAACATGCGGTCGGAAGACGACCGCCTTAACCATTCAGCCTACGACTACAACGCCAAGCTGTCTTATTCAATATCGCCGCAGACATCGCTCAGCGCCATGGCCTACGGTGCGCGCGACGACTATCACATGCCGCTGTACGACGGCGAGACCGGCACGGTGCTCAGATGGAGCAACGACATCTGCCAGCTTTCGTTCAACACGCAGGCGGGAAAGCTGGGCAACACCACGTCGCTCTTTTACTCCGGACACACCAACCGCGCGCGCATAGACTTGCTCGGAGTCGACTCTACGGGCTACGTCAGAAGCGGCATACGCTCGTTTAACGCCTCTACAGAGTTCAGCTACACCCTCGACAACGTTTACAGTGCGCGCTGGGGCGCCAAGTATTCTTACTACACCTACCGCATTGCGGCCTTCGGCAGCGACGTCCGCACCCGGTGCGAGCTTATCAGTCAGGCGTCAGTGTTCTATGACAATCACATACGTGTGTCGCAGCGTCTCTCGGTTCAGGTGGGTGTCCACGGCGTAGGCTATTTCCCTCACGGCAGCAAAGACTATTACAGCATACAGCCGCGCCTGTCTGTCAGATATTTTCCTACAGACAGCGACCTGCTCTATCTGCATTTCTCAAAGATGGAGCAGTTTTATCATTGCCTGCGGCTTTACAACTGGGACCTGCCTACCGACTTCCGCATGCCCAGCATAGACGGCTACAAGCCGCGTTCGTCGGAGCATTATGAGGTGGGGTGGAAGCACTTCCTTACCGGCGGTCTGTTTGAACTGTCGGCTTTCTATAAGACACGCCGCAACGTAGTGGCCATGCGTCCTGATATTTTTGTTGACGACGGCGGCTGGGATCAGTATGTCATGGTGGGCAGCGGCGACAGCTATGGTCTCCGTCTTTATCTCAACAAGAGCTGGAGGCGCTGGATGCTTCAGTTTTCGTATGCCTTTTCGCGCAGCCGCGAGTGGTTTGACGACATGCCCGACCGCGGCCGCATGCCGTCGCTCTATGACGTTCCCCATCAGTTGGCTGCAGCCTTGTCGTATAAGCTCAATGCCCATTCGCTCGTTTCCGTCGGCGGCATGATGCGCTCCGGCAAGGTGCTTGAGTTTGGTGATGATTTCAACACACCGCCCGAGGAGCAGTTCCGCACCATGCGCGAGCCGCTGGTTTATCGTGTCGACGTGGGCTATTCGTTCGAGAAAGCCTTCGGCCGCAAGCTCCTTGCCCTGCGCTGCGGTCTGTATAATGTGGTGGGCCGTCCGTCCGACGAGGATGTCCTCAGCTTCTATTCTGCAACATGGCACGGCAACTGCCTGCCTTATGCGAGCATCAGCTTTAAGTTTTGAGCCTTATTATGTGCTTATTCCGTTATGTTAAAATGTAAAATAAACGGATTGTTTCCGATCGTTTGACGCTCTCAGAATGCCGTCCTTCATCACGGTTCTGTCTTTTCCTTCTTAAAAATGTCATAATTTTCATGTTTTAGTTAAGCTGTTGATTTACAGCTGATTATGTCGCTTTAAGAAGAAAATGGCAACAGTTAAAAAATATTACTCTGCCGTTTACGATGCAAAAGTGGCCCGTTTACGTTCTGAAATAGCCCCTTTTGTTAGTCAAAATCCATTGATTTGACCAACAAAATCATCCTTTTTATGGCAAAATAGCGACATAAACGTGAATGTATGTTAATGGAATATCGCTATAAGTATACACATATTAACATCCATTATACATTCATTTTCTATTTTCCAAAAATCTTTTGTCCTGATTTTTCCGTTAAAAATCTCTTTGTCTACAAAGACATAATTAAAGTGAAAAGTGAATAGTGAAAAACCTGTAGCAAAAGGTATCTGTTCCTGTTGGTCGTAGAAATATTGGTCATTCATGCACTTATAATGCTGTACTTTCATACGGATGATTGTTTTCTTACCGCCGATTGGAAGACCGACAAAATCCCTTATTCGATAGCCGTTCTTGACCAGATGCGTATGACCGCATAACGGACAAGTCTTTTAACGTTCTTTTGTTTCCACATGTAAGATAATTGTAGTACCATTGTATTCCTCTTTGGTACATTTATGGGAATAGAGACCGCACGCATGATATAGAAAACAGCTGTTCATAAGGATATATTTGTTTGTGGTTATTCAGATATACTATAGGTTTAGCGGTTTTCTTCTTTTTTTAGACATAATTTATCACTCGAAATGTCGGATGAACCATAAATAGTGACTATTATTCGGATTTTTTGTGTTTTTCTCAAATTATTTCCTAATTTTGTACCGTACATTGGTTGTTTTTATTATAACAAATAATATTAAAAGGTCTAAAGTCTCAAAACTGGAAAATTAGTATAGAAGTATGTCTATAGAAGAAATCTTGTTCGCAATAGTTGTCTTTTTTGCTGGAGTAGCTATGGCAATTTGGGCAATCAAAACAGCGGTTGAAGGTATAATATGGCTTGCTATATATATATGGAGAGGAATAAAGTTTGTTGTTCGCTTTATTTTACGAGTTTTATATTGGATTTTTATAGCACCTTGGTATTATGTTTTTATATGGCCTTTTTATCGCCTATTGATTAAGCCATCTGAATGCATCATTGAAGATGGACTCTTTAATTTATCTGTAATAACTCCCAAAGAACGTTGCGCAAAAAGGAAAATAAATTTTAAATATAGGATAAATCATATATTTAGGGGTAATTATAATAATGAAAGGCGATATAAAATTAAAATTGGTGAAGTTATTTATATCATGACTCAAGAATTTTATAAGGATAACAATGTATGCGTAGTTAATTGTACGTTTGAAAATGACACTGTCTTTTTTAAGTGTACAATTCTATTTTCTCATGTCAAAAAGAATAATCCTGGATATGTTTTATTGCCATTAATTAGTAATAAAGAAGATTTCGATGTGGAAGAATTAGCAAAAGTTCTAAGATATAAAGATATTACATCTACCTCTTTCATGAGAAATTATCCATATTTTGCATCATTGTTAATGGCAACATATGCAAAAAAATATGACCAACCATTTCTCAGTTCTCTTTTTGGTTCTTTATTTATCGCTATACCTATTCACAGTTTTAATGTCAGTCGTGCTGTTCGAAATAACGATTTTTCATCCCCAGTTATTCTAAACGCAATAAATACAGGAGTTGAGATATGTAATAATGTTAATCAGGAATATCCAAGGCTTGTTAATATGGTTTACAACAAACACCGTTCATATGCAAGCAAACAAAATAAGGCCGATTATGAATGGTTAAAAAATGTAGCAAACATTGCATTAAAAGTAGGTTGTAAGTTACTTGTATTTGCTGCAGGTGCCATGGTCGGAGCTTGTGCGGATGTTGACATTTCCATAGGAGATTGTGATTTTGGCGACAGTGATTTAGGAGATGATAATAGTCTCGGGGATAATACCTATATGAATGATTCTGAGCATCATATTTCCTATTATGACAACTATACCCCACAAGATGTATCATATATTAACAACATTCATGATATGGACCAATCTATAGATTATTATGATGAGTCCTACATTTCATTTCAAGGAAAAGACACCTTACCATCAGGAGCAAATTCAGATGGTTATGTACGTAAAGGTGAAATAGAATTAGAAAGAGATGTCTCTGGTCTAGACAAAAACTTTAAATATTATACAAAAGGTGGTAATGACTATATATTGTATAATGGTCAGTATATTCAAATTAATGGTACAGGAACCGTGTCAATAGGAGGAATTAAATATAAAAAAGTTTGATACTACTCTATATTAAGTCTACAAATAATTTATATAAAATTTGGTGCGTATTTTTTTTCATATAAATATGGCTAAATAGTCGTCCCTTAAAAAGCTCATTTTTACGAGATATTGTTCTGACACCGTATCTCGCAAATTTTTTGAAACATGCAGCAAAGAGCTTTCATTGCTCTTTGAAGTTATAGGCCGCTGCCGCCAGAAGCACGTTCACAGTATCTCCCACCACACCATTATAAAAGTTGCGGCCTAATCGGTAATCTGACTTTAAGTGACCTATTGTCGGTTCTATACCTGCACGCTTGCAGAAGAGTTTATGTTTTTTATAACGGCTGTCTGATTTCTTGGGTACATCGGGAATCACAATCCTCGTCCCGTTAATTTCCTTCTTGCCACTGTATCCCCTGTCACCTGCCAGCACTTTGATTTTTCGCCCGGTTAACCGTTTTATCTGCTCCAGGGAAGATCCGATGGTGTGACCGTCATATTCCTTGTGGAAGGACATGGCGCCAAGAATAATGCCTGTGACCACATTAGCCTTATTGCGACCAACTTCTTATAGCTGTTATCCATTGTTTAGAATCTACAAGGCATTTGTCTTTTTTCGCTACGCTCAAGGAACTTCTCCTTAACTTCATAACTCCTTAACTCCTAAATAATAAAAAATTCCCTTTCCTTTCTCAATTATTTTTCTTATTTTTGCGATATAAGAATAATTTATTCACAACACCCTTGAAAGCAAAACTGTTAATTATACTGATTATTATGGCAACACACATTTCTCAGTCATGCTCACGCAGTGCAGACGATATACGTAAGCCGGCCGTTGCCGGGCAGTTTTATTCAGCCTCGGCAGACACGCTTGCCAATGATGTCGACGGCTTCCTGAAGTCAGCCGGAGTAAGTCATGCCGACGATGTGCGCGCCGTCATAGTGCCCCATGCAGGCTATGTCTTTTCGGGAGCTATGGCGGCAAAGGCATATATGCGCATAAATCCGGCAAGAGAATATAAGCGGGTGTTCCTGTTGGGACCGAGCCATAAGGCAGCCTTCGACGGCGCTTCGGTCGACAACCAGTTCGGTGCTTATGCCACTCCGCTTGGCAACGTGGAGATAGACATCGACGTGTGCAATGACCTGTTGCGTGCCGACAGCGTGTTCTGCTGTCTGCCCAAGGCACACGACGGCGAACACTGCCTTGAGGTGCAGTTGCCTTTCCTGCAGCGCCATCTGGACAAGATGCCGCCTATAGTGCCCATCATAATAGGTACGCAGGACCTTGACAAACTGCAGCGCGTGGCCAAGGCCCTGCAGCCATACTTCACCGCCGACAATCTGTTTGTCATAAGCAGCGACTTCTCTCATTATCCACGTTATGACGACGCCGTTGAGGTGGACGGCATCACGGGGCGAGCCATAGAGAATGCCTCGCTGACAGAGTTTGTAGGTGCGATTAACGACAACGCCTCGCGCAACATTTCCAACCTCTACACAAGTGCCTGCGGACAGTCGCCCATAGCCGTGCTGCTCATGATGATGAGTGATGGCGGCGGTCTGACCATGGAGCATCTGGGATATTGCAACTCGGGCGACTCACCTTACGGCGACCACGACGGCGTGGTGGGCTATCATGCCTTTGCCGTTATGGGCGGAAAAACCGAAGGCGGCGGAGCAGAAAAGGATGCGGCGTTCGGCCTTACGGCAGACGAGATGCGCACCCTGCTCGGCATTGCGCGCCGGACAATAGAGAATACGCTTAACGGAAACGGCGGACAGCCGTGCGACACAACCAAACTTAGCGAAACGCTGAAGGCACGCTGCGGAGCCTTCGTAACGCTGACGTCAGGCGGCCGTCTGCGCGGATGCATAGGCAATCTTGTAGGTTACCGGCCGCTGTATGCCACGGTTGAGGAGATGGCTAAGTCGGCAGCTTTTGAAGATCCGCGCTTTTATCCCGTGCGCAAGGATGAGCTTAATGACATTAAGATAGAGATATCCGTGCTGTCGCCGCTGCGCCGCATATCGTCGATAGACGAGTTTCAGCTCGGCCGCCACGGTCTGTATATTGTAAAGGGTGCCAGCTCGGGCACGTTCCTGCCGCAGGTGGCAGATGAGACTGACTGGACTAAGGAAGAGTTTTTCGGCCACTGCTCGCGCGACAAGGCCGGACTTGGCTGGGACGGATGGCGCGATGCCGAGCTGTATGTTTATGAGGCCGAAGTGTTCGGCGAGGCCGACGGCGAATAAATATTAAGGATATGGAGCACGAAGCAGAATTTTATGAAGCCGCTGAAGGCGGCAGGGTGGTGTGCCGCCTGTGCCTTCATGGTTGCCGTCTGGCAGAGGGCGAGCGCGGAAAGTGCCGCAGCAGGGTATGCCGCGGCGGGCGTCTCGTGGCAGAAAACTACGGTCGTGTGTGCGCATTGCAGATAGACCCGGTGGAGAAGAAGCCGCTGCTGCATTTTCATCCCGGCGGCAGCTGTCTGTCGCTGGCTGCGGCGGGCTGCAATCTTTCGTGCCTTAACTGCCAAAACTGGGACATATCGCAGGCGTCGACGGCCGACGTGCCCTACAGACAGCTTGATGCGGCCGACGTGGCGCGGCTGGCTGAAACGAACGGATGCCGTATGGTGGCATATACTTACACCGAGCCGCTGACATGGCTGGAGTACACGCGCGACTGCGCCGTGGCGTGCCGTGAGCGCGGACTGAAGAACATACTGGTTACGGCAGGCTATGTCAACGCCCGTCCGCTGGCAGGTCTGCTGCCGTATATCGACGCCGCCAACGTAGACCTCAAGTCGTTCTCCGACGACATCTACCGTTCTGTCAGCGGTGTGCGGCTTGCCCCTGTCCTGCATACGCTCAAAAGTATGCTCGATGCCGGCGTGTGGATTGAGATAACCAACCTCTTGATACTCGGCGTCAACGACGACATGGACATGATAGCCCGCATGTGCCGATGGCTTGTCGACAACGGCTTTGCCGACTGTCCGCTCCATTTCAGCCGTTTCTTTCCGCAGTATAAGATGCAGGGCTCCATGTCGGTGCTTGCCGTTACGCCCATGGGCGTTAAGGATGCCGGCGCGAGCTTTGTGCCAACGCCCCTGCCGCTACTCGTTGAGGCACGCCGTGTGGGCATAAGTCAGGGCATGCGCCATGTCTATCTCGGCAATGTCTCGCTTCCCGGAGCCGAAGACACCCTTTGCCCCCGTTGCGGCTCTGTCCTCATACGCCGCACAGGCTATGACGTGGATCTTGGCAACTTCAGCGGCGTCTGCCCTAAGTGCGGCAGCAAGATTGCCGGGGTGTGGTGATGCATCAGCATTAGTTTGCGTAAAGGACAGAATAAGAGTTAAAAGAAATAAAACAAGATGCATAGGTGTATGAAAACAATATAGGAAAAAAGAAAAAATATGATATTTATATTGAATTAAAAATATAAATATGATATCTGTTAAACTTAAATTCAGACCTTCTGTAAACATTGACAAAGAAGGTTCATTGGTGTTTCAGCTTATTCACGGACGTTTAGTCCGCAGAATAACCAGCAAGTACAAGATTTTCAGCAGCGAATGGGACGGGCGCAACGGTTGCATCGTTCTCCCCATGAAGTCATCGCCGCGCTATGAGCAGCTAAGTCTTATCCGCTTTAATGTGGAATGGGAACTGCGGCGGATAAACAGCATCATCCGGGACACTGTCGTTGACGGCAGTCAGTTGTGCGTTGACGATGTCATCAGCCGGTTTTTGCTTTGTGACGATATTAAGCAAAGCGTGTTTAACTTTATCCGTACACAGATTATGCATAAACAGAAGCTGGGCAAGATACGTTCAAGCGAGACCTATAAGTCGACGTTAAACAGCTTCATGCACTTCAGGAAAGGTGTCGACCTGCCTTTCAACATGATTGATTCAGAGCTGCTTGAACTTTATGAGGCGCAGATGAGATACCGCGGCTTGTCGCGCAACACGACATCGTTCTACATGAGAATTCTGCGCACCAACTATAAGATGGCGGTAGAGAAAGGCCTGACTAAAGACTGCCACCCGTTCAGGCATGTCTATTGCGGCATGGACAAGACCATAAAGCGGAGCATATCCTTTGTTGAGATTAAGAGGATAAAGGACCTCGATCTGTCGAGAAAACCCATTTGGGACTATGCCCGCGACATGTTCATTTTCAGCTTCTGCACCAGAGGCATGTCTTTTGTAGACATGGCATACCTGAAGAAGAAAGACCTGCGCAACGGTTATCTTACTTACCGTCGTAAGAAGACGGGACAGTTGCTCATAATAGAGTGGACACGCCAGATGCAGGATATTCTTGATAAATATGAACCTAACAAGACAAAATATCTGCTGCCGATAATAATGCGTGAAGACGGAAAAGAGCGGCAGCAATACCTTAATCAGATGATGAGAATAAACAGACATCTGAAGGAGATTGCCGGCTTGGCCAATCTGTCTGTGCCATTGTCTTTATATTACAGCCGTCACAGCTGGGCAACCATAGCACGCGGCAAGGACATACCCCTGGCTGTGATAAGCGAAGGACTGGGGCACGAGTCGGAAGCTACCACCCAGATATATTTAGATTCGATTAAATCTTATGAGGTGGATGAGGCAAACAGGAAAATATTAAACGGTCTCTAAAACTTATTAAACATTGTGGAGGGACATTGGTGTGTGTCCGTGCTGTTTGTGCTGAAGGCAAAAGCAGCATCGCCTAATAAGCATCATTGTCCGAAAATAAAGTTAATTCTTCGATTTATAAACCTCACCATATTTTACGCTTTTCAGTAAAGTAACAGACGCAAATACTATTCTTAAAGTCATTCGTTTTTTTGAATGATGTAATCCAAAAAAGACTTGATTCGTTTCACGAAAAAGACCATCTCCTAATAAGAGATAGTCATTTACGTGAAACATTTTTATTTACGGGCTTTCAAACATTTTATTTGTAAAGAAAAAATCAGCAAATAAACATTTGCGGTGAAATAATCTAATAAAATTGTTAAAATAATTGCATAAGTAATTATTTTTTGTACCTTTGCATACAAAAGACCGTCTCTTATTAGGAGATAAGCAAAAATAACCAGGTGATAAATAAGCTTTACACTGATAAAGTCCTTTAAAAAAGCGTTTTAATAATGCTTGACGAGAATGAGAGAAGTCTAGATGCAAAAACTCATAACTGCTTGTTGTACTGCAATTTACGTTAACTCGCAGGACTAGAGAGTATGCCTTTAAGGCATTAATATTAGTAACCAACACATTGCTGACTATGACTAAAGAAGAGCAGATTATAGCTTTTTCTAGGAGTGACGCGCCCCAATGGTTCGTTATGCGCGACCTGAAGCGAAACAATGCCAAGCTTCCTGCGTATAAGATGCTTAGCGAGATGAAAATCGAGATATTCACTCCTATGAAGTGGAAAATTGTGACCAAAGAGAAAAAACGCATCCCCCAGAAAGTTCCTTTTATGCAAGACTTGCTGTTCGTGCATGTCACCAGAAAAATTCTTGATCCTATCGTCGAGAGAACCAGTACACTGCAATACCGCTACTTGCGCGACGGATTTAGAACCACTAGTGTTCGAAAGATTATTTTATTCATGTTATGTTGCAATGGCTAAAATCCG
>ENA-ORSI01001446-ORSI01001446.1-human-gut-metagenome-genome-assembly--contig:-NODE-1446-length-20312-cov-6.769808_pt1 | contig 20312 bp, 19 predicted proteins | sample MGYA00242187_ERZ509154 | MGnify/ENA primary metagenome ERZ509154 (study PRJEB26280, sample SAMEA2338627) | human gut metagenome | biome: human gut; feature: human-associated habitat; material: faeces...
CAATAACCGATAAAGACAATCATTTATGGACATACAGACAGCAAAACAAATCAGGTTGGAAGAATACCTTCACAGCTTGGGATATAGCCCGGTGAAGCGGCAGGGCATCAATCTATGGTACAAATCACCGTTCAGGGAAGAAACCGAAGCCTCGTTCAAGGTGAACACCGAGCGGAACCAATGGTATGATTTTGCGCTCGGCAAGGGCGGCAACATCATTGCGCTGGCTTCGCACCTCTATGCAACGGACAGCGTGCCGTACCTTTTGAAACGCATAGAGGAACAGGCACCGCACGTGCACCCCGTTTCTTTCTCTTTTCGCAAGCAGTCATTTACAGAGCCGAGTTTCCAACAGTTGGAAATCGTGCCGCTTTCTTCCCCTGCCTTGCTCGCTTACTTGCAGGAAAGGGGGATAAATCCGGCACTGGCGAAAAAAGAATGTAAGGAAGCGCGGTTTACGCACAACGGCAAACGGTACTTCGCCATTGCGTTTCCCAACATGTCGGGCGGCTATGAAATCCGCAACCGATATTTCAAGGGCTGTATCGCACCGAAGGAAATATCCCACATCAGACAGTCGGGAGAGCCAAAGGGCACGTGTTTCGTTTTCGAGGGATTTATGGACTACCTCTCATTTCTGACCCTACGGCTCGAAAGCTGTCCGCAATACCCTGAATTCGACAGGCAGGATTACATGGTTCTGAACTCTGTTGCCAATGTTTCCAAAGCACTTTATCCATTGGGAAGCTATGAGCGAATCCACTGTTTTTTTGACAATGACCGTGCAGGAATGGAAGCCCTTCAGCAAATCCGCAAGGAATACGACAGCACCCAGCATATACGGGACGCTTCACAAATCTACAGAGGATGCAAAGACCTGAACGAGTATTTGCAGAAACGCATGGCGGATGGAAAAGAACAAATGCAATCCGTCAGAAAGAGGAATGATGCGTTACCCAAGAAACCGAAAGGCTTCCGGTTATAGCCCACTATAACTACACGCTTCGCTTTCGTAGTTGTGGGCTCTCCCGAGGGGCTTAGGACGCTGCCCTAAGAACCCGGCAAGGGTTTTCAGCCCTGTGCAACCCGACCAAAGAGTGACCCTCTCTTTGGAAACTCCGCTCATGGGTTACACCCCTAAGAACCCCTTGCGGATATGAGCGGTAGTAACAAACAAAATTAGTAAATAACCCAATCAAAATTTGAAAAGATGGCGACAAAATCAAGCATACACATAAAGCCTTGCAACGTGGCATCGAGCGAGGCTCATAACCGGAGAACTGCCGAGTATATGCGCAACATCGGAAAGTCCAAAGTATATGTGGTATCAGAACTCTCTGTAAACAACGAGCAGTGGATAAATCCGGACTTCGGCAGTCCCGAATTGCAGGCGCACTATGAGGACATCAAACGGATGGTCAAGGAAAAGACCGGTCGTGCCATGCAGGAAAAGGAGCGTGAGCGCAAAGGGAAGAACGGCAAGATTATCAAAGTGGCGGGATGTTCACCCATACGTGAGGGCGTGTTGCTCGTCAGACCGGACACGACACTGGCGGATGTGCGTAGATTTGGCGAAGAATGCCAAAAACGCTGGGGCATCACTCCGCTCCAAATCTTCCTGCACAAAGATGAAGGACATTGGCTGAATGGACAGCCTGACCCGGAGGACAGGGAGAGTTTCAAGGTTAGCGAAAGGTGGTTCAAGCCGAATTACCATGCGCATATCGTATTCGACTGGATGAACCACGATACAGGCAAGAGCCGCAAGCTCAATGACGATGACATGATGCAGATGCAGACCTTGGCATCCGACATCCTTCTGATGGAGCGTGGTAAGTCAAAAGCCGTAACAGGCAAAGAACATCTGGAACGGAACGATTTCATCATTGAAAAACAGAAAGCCGAACTGCAACGCATAGAAGCCGTAAAGCGGCATAAGGAACAACAGTTAAACCTTGCAGAACAGGAACTCAGACAGGTGAAATCGGAGATACGCACGGACAAGCTCAAAAGCGCCGCCACCGATGCTGCCACGGTCATAGCAAGCGGAGTGGGTTCTCTTTTCGGCAGCGGAAAAATGAAGAAACTGGAGCAGTCCAATGAAGAATTGCGTCAGGAAATTACCAAACGGGACAAGGGAATTGATGACTTGAAAGCCCAAATGCAGCGTATGCAGGAACAACACGGCAATCAGATACGCAACCTGCAAGGAATACACAAGCAGGAACTTGAAGCCAAAGACAAGGAAATATCACGGTTGAATACCTTGCTTGAAAAGGCATTCAAATGGTTTCCTATGCTCAGGGAGATGCTGAGAATGGAAAAGCTGTGCGCTGCCATCGGTTTCACCAAAGAAATGATAGAAAGCCTTCTGACCAAGAAAGAAGCTATCAGGTGCAACGGCAGGATTTATTCCGAAGAACACAGACGGAAGTTTGACATCAAGAACGATATTTTCAAGGTAGAAAAGAATCCGACCGTTGACGGCAAACTGATACTGACCATAAACAAACAGCCGATTGGAGAATGGTTCAAGGAACAGTTTGGCAAGTTGGGGCATGGTTTCCAGAAAACGCCTGATGAACCGAGAAAAAGAGGAGGATTTAGATTATAAGAATAAATAAGTGCAATCTATTCAAGAAATAGATTGCACTTTTATATATTTGCACTTGAATTTTAATCTTTATAGTTATGAAATATTTTATTTTAATAGTTGCATGTTTTATCGGGAATTCAATTCTTGCACAAGACAGAAATATTTGTGAAGGAATAGTAGGTATTGCTGTCGAAGCCGTCAACAACCGTTCTACCGATGAATTGAGGAAACATTTAGCGTCTGATTTTACATGTGCAGGCCAGACAGGAACAGTAGCCATTGCGGTAATGGAACAGTTAGTTGCCCAACTGAATGAACATATCTCGGACATTAACGAAATAAGTGAACAGCAGGACAATGGGACATTGACATTGGTTTATAACTTCAATTACAGCAAGAAATTGGGACACAAAACTGCCACCTTCGTGTTCAACGCCAATAACCAATTGAAACAAATGGATTTGTTGTCCGTGCAAGTCAAAAAGATAGATACAAAGACCGATTTTAAGGCTTCGGCACAAGACTTCATTTCTGTTCCAATGGAAATACATGATGGCGTGATAATCGTAACCGCCAAACTGAACGGCCTTGAACGGAAGTTCATCCTTGACAGCGGTGCACCATCCCTCTACTTAACCAGCCGGTATTTTACAAATGACAGCATTACTTCAATGAGTACGGCGCAAAGTGTAAATTCCAGTATTTCCGGGCAAAATATCGTCCGTGTAAAGTCTTTCGACTTCCAAGGTATTCAGATACACGACACGGATTTTGTGATGTCCGACCTTTCCCACTTGCTTGAAGACGAAGAAATATACGGGCTGATAGGCTACCAAGTTATCAAAGACTACGACTGGCTTTTTGATTATGCGAATAAAACATTGACATTGATTAAACCAGACAAAACCACTGATTACATTAGCCAAATGCAATATGCTACTTATGAAATCCCCCTCCAAATGGCATCCAAAACATCGCATATACCCTGCATTAAAGGGAAAATAGGCACAGAGGAAATATGTTTGGGCATGGATAGCGGAGCATCGACAAACTTATTGGATATTGCTTTGTTTGATAAGCTTAAAAACAACTTGACCGACATAACCACGACCGACTTGAAAGGCGCGTCCAAACAAAAGGCGAATGTGCAAAAAGCCATAGTGAAATCATTGGCGATTGGAGATAAATCGTTTGAAAATGTAGCAACGGTATTCAATGACATGAGCCATTTGAATGCCCGTTATGAAAACAAGATTGACGGGCTTATCGGTTATGAAATCTTCTCCAAGCAGAAAACCATTGTCAGCATTACAAACAAAAAACTTATTTTTATTGAGTAGTTATGAAAACACCCGACTTTACATTCTTGGGTGTAAAATCGGGTGTTTGTTTTGCAAAACATTGATTTCCAATGTTTATTGCGGTGCGTACGGTATCCGAACTCTCTGCAAATAACGAGCAGTGGATAAACCCGGACTTCGGTAGTCCCGAATTGCAGGCGCACTATGAGGACATCAAACGGATGGTCAAGGAAAAGACAGGTCGTGCCATGCAGGAAAAAGAACGTGAGCGCAAAGGCAAGAACGGCAAGATTATTAAAGTGGCAGGATGTTCACCCATACGTGAGGGAGTGTTGCTCATCAGACCTGACACCACACTGGCAGATGTGCATAAGTTTGGCGAGGAGTGCCAAAGACGCTGGGGCATCACACCGCTCCAAATCTTCCTGCACAAGGACGAAGGGCATTGGCTGAACGGACAGACTGACCCGGAGGACAGGGAGAGTTTCAAGGTAGGCGAAAGGTGGTTCAAGCCGAATTACCATGCGCATATCGTATTCGACTGGATGAACCACGATACAGGCAAGAGCCGCAAGCTCAATGACGATGACATGATGCAGATGCAGACCTTGGCATCCGACATCCTTCTGATGGAGCGTGGTAAGTCAAAAGCCGTAACAGGCAAAGAACATCTGGAACGGAACGATTTCATCATTGAAAAACAGAAAGCCGAACTGCAACGCATAGAAGCCGTAAAGCGGCATAAGGAGCAACAGGTGAATCTTGCCGAACAGGAACTCAGACAGGTGAAATCGGAGATACGCACGGACAAGCTCAAAAGTGCAGCCACCGATGCCGCTACGGTTATAGCAAGCGGAGTGGGTTCTCTCTTCGGCAGCGGGAAAATGAAGAAACTGGAACAATCCAATGAAGAATTGCGTCAGGAAATTGCCAAACGGGACAAGGGCATTGATGACTTGAAAGCCCAAATGCAACTCATGCAAGAGCAGCATGGCAAGCAGATACGCAATCTTCAAGGAATACATAATCGGGAACTTGAAGCCAGAGACAAGGAAATATCACGGCTGAATATCCTGCTTGAAAAGGCTTTCAAGTGGTTTCCGATGCTCAGGGAGATGCTGAGAATGGAAAAGTTGTGCGCTGCCATCGGCTTTACCAAAGAAATGATAGAGAGCCTTCTGACAAAGAAAGAGGCTATCAGATGCAATGGCAGGATTTATTCTGAAGAACACAGACGGAAGTTTGACATCAGAAACGATATTTTCAGGGTTGAGAAACATCCGATGGATAGCGAGAAGCTTATACTGACTATAAACAGGATACCGATTGGAGAATGGTTCAAAGAGCAGTTTGATAAATTACGGCAAGGTTTACGAAGACCGATAGAAGAACCAAGAAAAAACAGAGGATTGAAGTTTTAACTTAATAGTTTATCTTATCACATGAAAAAGTTATAATTTTGTTGCCGTATTTGTTTGGAGGACATGAATAACAATATTTCACTCTATATGAATCTACGCTCAAAACAGATTGTGCGTGTACTTGCAGGCATCGGACCGTTCCGGTGTCTGTTTCTTATCGGTATTGCTGCCATCCTGTTTTATGCCTTCACAAAAGTAACGAGTGTATGGATATTGCCAGTGTGTTATCTGCTTATACTCTGGCTGTATCATAACAGTAGAAAAGACAAGGAGTTTCTGTTTTTGCAGGTGCATGGAATCAAAAGATTGTTTATGGCAGAATATTTATTGCTCGGTTTGCCGTTTATTATTTCAGGGATTATTGCTGCAAATTATATTTCTTTGTCGGTTATCATGCTGACTGCGATAGTTCTGCCGTGGATTCATCCTGTCAGGTTTCATTCTATAGTTCTGCCAATGCCTTTATTATACAGAGGAGATTTGCTGTATAGAAGGATGTTCCGAAAACAAGTACCACTGTATGCGGTATTGCTTTTTCTGTCTTTTATGGGGGTACTGCACGGCAATATCAATCTCTGTAAAGTATGCCTGATATTGTGGGGAGCTATTCAGGGAACGGCATACATGGTGACGCCACCGAAGCATGAACTTTCTGTTTATAACAGTTACGGAATGTATCAGCTGATACTGGTAAAATCAGGCCTGAGGAATATCTTTATAACCATGTTCCCGTTCATTGTACTTATGCTTGTGCTTATACACGATGCAGAAGCTATACTTTTCTGTCTTGTATTGTTTTCTTCTGCATTACTATATCTTTGGAACATGGGAATAGCAAGATTTTCCTTTAAGACACAAATTGTAATGGAAATATACTGGCTACTTCTCTCATTGCCGTTGTTTATAGTTTCTATTTTGAACCCTGTCATACTAATTCTTTATTTGGCTTTGAATATAGGCCTTACACTTTCAATCAAGAAAAAATATATACATATATGGAATTGATATTTATAAAAGAATTAAGCAAGGCATATGGTAAAACGAGAGTGCTTGACAACCTTTCCGTTTCTTACGAATCCGGGAAGATTTATGGACTGGTGGGAGAAAACGGAGCCGGGAAAACTACACTCTTCAATTGCATTATGGGGGTAACTGATTATGAAGGCGAGATAAGGAAATCCTCCAAAATGGCCGTTGGCTATATGCCAGCTGAAAGCTTCTTCTACTCACTTATTACAGGAAAAGAATATCTTGAATTCTGTATTAAAGCCAAAGGGAAGAAGATGGATTCTAAAGCCATAGATTCATTGAATAAAGTTTTTCAACTGCCACTGGAAAGATTCGCTTCGGACTATTCCACAGGAATGAAGAAAAAACTTGCACTTATGTCCCTGCTCTTTCAGGATAATGACCTGTACATCCTTGACGAACCTTTCAACGGAGTAGATCTTTATGGGTGCATTCAACTTAAAAGAATCATACGCGAGCTGAAGGGAAAAGAGAAGACTGTCATAATATCATCGCATCTCATCAATACGTTGCACGAACTATGTGATGAGATTGATTTTCTGAATAATCACACTATTCGGAAAAGATATATTCAAGTATCAATTGATGAGATAGAGCAGGATATTCTTGAGAGTAATAACTACATTGAAAAAATGCATTGAGCCAATGAAAACATTAAAAACTGTTATAAAAATTATTGGTGGAATACTATTGTTTTCCTTAGTTGTACTGTCGATACTGGGCTATTATCTGACACGAAATGATTTTTCAGATCCTCCTGAACATTATGTGCCTATCGGGAAACGTGTCTATACAACAACGCCGGCAATGATGATTGATGCATCATACGATTCATTGAATCTAAGTGGCCGTGGAATTAAAATCGGAGTATTGGACACAGGATTCGGTGGATTACGGCAACGCTCATGGACGAAAAATATGCATGTGGCAGCTTATGCCAATTTCATAGACGGCGACACAACCGATTTCTTCGTTCAGAAAGCTGGGCGGGAGCGAGACCACGGAGCCTATTCCTGTGCCTGCATAGGTGGCTATCTTTCATCAGGAGACACAATAAAAGGGCTCGCATGGAATGCCGAATATTATCTGGCCGAAATTGACGACTTCGATACGGAGTTGCGATTAGAAGAAGATCGTATGATGAATGCCATACATTGGTTATTGTCGCATAATGTAGATGTGATAACAAGTTCATGCGGTTATACGGTGTTTGATGATTATGACGGCTATACACCTGCCATGCTTGACGGGCATACCTCGCGTATTTCCCAATTTGTCGATAGCGTACTGCAAGCTAACCCAAACCTAATATATATACAAAGTATGGGCAATGAGGGCGACGAATCCTGGCGTTACTCAAATTTTCCAGCCGATGTCAGGGAGGTAATATCCGTTGGGGCCATTGAATCCGACAGCACAACCCGTGTCAGTTTCAGTTCAATAGGTTATGAGGGAGTCGATTATATAAAACCCGATGTATGTGCTTATGCACCACCTCCACGCCGAGGGACATCATATACAGCTCCTGCCATTGCCGGATTATGTGCGTCTCTTTTGGAATACAAACGAATGAGTCGAATAGAACTTATCAATTTTTTACATACATCTGGATTGAACAGTTCTGCTCCTAACCGTGAAATTGGTTACGGTGTTCCTCAAACCTCAAGAATGTTATTACAATTTAATTGATTAAAGAACAGATTTTAATTGTATGATAAAAAAATATTTTCGCTATTTATTCCGCATACTGTTGATTTTATTTATCTGTGTGCTTATATATCTTGTTTACATAATCTTTTGGCTTAGATATTTCAATGCAGAACAGAGCAAGGCTGTTGAAAATATAAGTGTAGATTTCCATCAGACCTTCCCGATAATTCGTGACCCAAACGGTTGTTTTGGAGTCGTTGCTACGATAAACGGGCAATATACTGATACACTCTTATTTGACACACAAGCATCTACTTCGCTTGCAAAGCAAGAGACTCTTGACAGATACAAGGCGGAATATTGGAAACAAAAACCTATGCCAACATTTAATTTCTACAAACAAGTCTATTTCTCAAAACTGTATAAAGTGAATGATATCACTCTTGGAGATGGTAAACTGGAAGGAGTTATTTTCACGTCAGTCCCGAAAGATAACGGTATGTATAATGCGCTTTACAGACCGGTATTAGGACGGGCCATCATGGAAAACATAGGTTGGAAATTTGACTTGGATAGCAATGAAATAGTTATGTTTGCACCAGACAATGAACAGTTGTTGCAACATGAGAGTAAAGAGTTCACACTTGCAAAAGAAGGCGTAAATGATTTACAACTGTATAGTGAACAGACCGATACTTTGAACGTGATGTTTGATTTGGGTTCGAATTATGACATCATAATAGACAAGACCGTTTATGAGAAGCTACGAAAACGACAAACACCGAGAATGTATACCAACTATCGTAGAGAGGGGCTAACCGATACCATTGCGGAGTTTCATGACATTACCGTGTTTTGTAATGGGATAGCCATACCAGACTGTACGTTAAGTTACATACCATCGATTGACAGAAATGTTGCCGGGAACATCTTTGCCGGGAAGATCAATTTCATACTTGCTAATGGTGACCTATATATCAAAAAACGTACTGATGGGGCACTTCAGCCCATTAAAGACGGGCTGCCTTCACTCGGTTTACGCCTTAATGTCCGCAACAATACTATTTGTGTTACGGCATTGGAAATAAATGGGCAGGCAGAAAAAGCAGGGTTAATGTTAGGTGACAAGGTTATTGCTGTAGATAAAGGGGCAATCGAATCCGATATAATGTCCGTTTCAAGCGGCAGATTAGAATCATATATCCGACAAGCAAAGAGCCTTACTTTGGAGATAGAGCGTAATGGGGAAAAGAAGATTTTTAGCGTCATAAAGGAAACAAAATAACGACTTCTAATCGTAGCAAAGAGCAAGAGGTGTAAACATATATTGCTCTTTGCTCAAAACAATACATTAGGTAAGACTATATTGCAAAAGTACTCGAATTGCTTTTTTGGGTGTAAAAAAGGGTGTAAATCTCGTAATTGCTTGATTTACACCCTTTATTGCGGAGAGAGAGGGATTCGAACCCCCGGTACCTCTCGGTACGACGGTTTTCAAGACCGTTGTAATCGACCACTCTACCATCTCTCCTTTGAGAAAAATCTGTAATGTCGTACCAATCTTAAAGCGAGTGCAAAGGTAATGATTTTTTTTGAAACTGCAACTATTTTAGTTGTTTTTTATTTACCTAATGGAAAATTTAGGTGAAGTTGAGTGGTGATGATGGGCTGACATTTATTAATTCAGTCAATTACAGATATATTTTAAGACATGCCATATCAGATTTCATGTCTCACACATCATAAAACCGTTTGTCAAGAGGTGATGCATTATTATATATTGTGTAATAAAGGCATAGCTTTTTGTGCTGAACATAGAGCGATACTCCGACAAGACTGTGTCAAAATAAAATGCATACCGAGTTTAAAATATCCTCTTTGAATATACTGCTTTATTTGACACCGAATGATATTCCATGCCAATCTTATGTACTGGATGGCGATGCGGAAGATTTCGAGCCATTGGTAAAGTTGCGGTCTGAATTGTCGTCCAAATCATAACGCACTGCTGACGGGGTTCTTACCTATGTACACATCGCAATGAAGTAAAATCATGCTGTTTTAGCTTCAGTCATGATGTCTTGTAATCTTGTCGCCACCTGTATAAAAGAAATAAGAGAAGCGTATTGTGATGATGCGCTTCTCTTATTTATCATGGTTATGACGTGTATTTGCAGTTATTCTTTATTTTCGGTGTTCATTGTAACCACGTCATCATTCTTTATGCAGATGACGTTATCCGCTTTTTTATCAAGATAAAAGGTATGTCTCATCCTTTTGCCGTTGGATGCCGTGTAGCTCACGCTTATGAAATGCAGTTTCTGCCCCTTTGTTCTTTCAGCGTATTTTAAGCCGCTTCTGAACAGTCCGGAGCGTTCTGCGTCATTACGCATGATGCCTATTACACTGTCGCTGACGTGTGATGTGGAGTCAACTTCGGAAAACGTCACCTGCGAGATGTTGTTTTCTTTCAGGTTTTTGTTCAGGAAATCACTTACGAGCTTTTCTTCTTTATTTCCGCTGCCGCAACCCGTCATCAGGATTGCGGCGCAGAACAAAGAAAGCGTTTTCGCCAGTCTCATACTTTATTTCACGTTCTTAAGTATGTCAAGCAGATGATTCCATACCATTTCCACAGTCGGAATGAGCAGACTTTCGTCAGGTGTGTGCACACCGCGTAGTGTCGGACCGAACGAAACCATATCAAGGTTAGGATAACGTTCTGAGAACAGTCCGCATTCAAGTCCTGCGTGTATGCCTTTAACGATTGGTTCTTTGCCGAACAGCCTCTTGTACGATTCTACAGCGGTCTTTGTCAGTTTGCTGTCCGCCTTCATCTTCCATGCAGGATATCCGTCACCCTGAACGACTTCGGCTCCTGCCAGTTCGAACACGGCTTTTATCGTATTGCACTGGTTTTCGAGGTTGCTCATCACGTTCGAACGCTGTGATGCAACGATCTCCATGCTGTTGTCTGCTGTCGTGACGCTTGCCACATTGCTTGATGTCTCCACCATCCAAGCCAGAGCCTCGTCCTGGCACATTGCAAATATGCCGTTGTCGATGCCCTGCAGAGCCCGTATTATTCTGGTGCCTGTCTCTTTTGGAATCACTGTGCAGCGTTCTGTGCTTTCCATCATGAACACCATATTTGTGTCGGTGACATGGAATTCTTCCTCAATCTCGCTTGTGAAGATGTTCCAGTCTGCGCGTACGGTCTCCTTCGCACTGTCAGGTACGGCAAAGACAATGCTTCCGTCGCGAGGTATCGCATTGTGCATTTTACCTGAATTGAACTGTGCCAGTCTCAGGTCTGTCTTTTCCTGTTCTATGTAAAGGAATCTTGTGAGAATCTTTATAGCGTTTGCGCGTTTTTTCTCAATATCGTCTCCAGAGTGTCCTCCAAGCAGTCCTTTTATGGATGCCTTAATGAAGAAATGTCCTTCAGGGGCGTTCTCCCTTTCAAATCTGAATGTTGCGTGTGTTGTTCTTCCTCCTGCACACGAAACGAAAATCTGTCCTTCGTCCTCAGAGTCAAGGTTGATGAGCATGTCTCCTGTCATGAAATCAGCTTTCATGCCTAACGCTCCGGTCAGTCCTGTCTCCTCGTCGCGAGTGAACACACATTCTATCGGACCGTGCTCCACGTCGTCGCTGTCGAGCAATGCTAGCTCAATGGCGCATCCTATACCGTCGTCTGCTCCCATTGTCGTTCCTTTTGCTCTGAGCCACTCGCCGTCCACGTAGGTCTGTATGGCATCCTTATGAAAATCGAAGTCCACGTCCACGAGCTTGTCGCACACCATATCCATGTGGCTCTGCAGTATCACTGTCGGGCGGTCTTCATAGCCTTTCGTGGCAGGTTTGCGTATGATGACATTCCCGGTTTCGTCCACTTTGGTTTCCAGATTGCGTTTTGCGCCGAATTCTTTAAGATATTCTATCATTTTCTCCTCGTGCTTTGACGGGCGTGGTATACTGTTGATTTTGGCAAAGTGCTCAAAAACAAGTGACGGTTTCAATTCTTTCATTTCCATATTCTTTAATGTTTTTATATTGTGGTTTATTAATGATGCCGCAGTGACAGGTGTGGTATGCTTTACATATTTGTATGCCGTCCTGACGAGCCACGCAGGCATCAGAAGATACAAGATAAGCGGAACAAGGGCTAAAAATAAATAAATAATTTTGTTCTGTCCGTGTTTTACATTATCTTTGTAGGCACAAAATTAAATAAAAATGATAAAAACATTGCTCCTTTGCATGTTAATTATTGCTATTGCCGTGGCATTATTGTGTGTAAAAATAATAATGAAGAAGAATGGTAGATTCTCTTCCCAGCATATACATGACAATCCGGCTTTGCGCAAGAACGGTATACACTGTGTTATGGATCAGGACCGTGAGGCGCAGGTAAAGGGCAAGGCATATTGACGAGATGACAGAACTGAAATAATAATTAAAAACAATAACGGATAAAATGAATAAGAAAAACTTTTTCGGTACGCTTGCTGTCGCTGCCGTCGCTGTTTTTGCAGCCACCTCATGTGACAAGTCGCAATCGCAGGTGGACGACAAGTCGGAAAGCGGCAAGGTCGCTCCGACCGAGACAAAGATTGCATTTGTCGAGGTAGACAGTATCATGACACAGTACAAATTCTGTAAGGAATATTCTCTCATTCTGCAGAAGAAAGGACAGAACATACAGAATACTCTCGGACAGAAACAGCAACAGCTTGAGACTGCTGCTGCCAATTTCCAGCAAAAGTTGCAGCAGAACGCTTACACACGCGAGCAGGCAGAAAGAATAGGTGCGCAGCTGCAGAAGCAGAACACCGACCTGCAGGCTCTCAACCAGCGGTTGAGCAATGAGTTCCAGACGGAGACCGAAAAGTATAACAATGCCTTGCGCGACAGCATACAGCATTTCCTCGCTGTGTACAATAAAGACAAGAAATACAGCCTTATTCTCAGCAAGGCTGGCGACAACATTCTTTATGCCGACAAAGCTCATGATATAACAAACGAGGTTATCGCCGGACTGAATAAGGCATACAAATCTTCCCCTGCCAAGGAGAAGGATACTGACGAGAAGAAGAAATAATGATATTATGTTTATGAAAGCTATCCGTAACGGTAGCGTGCAAGACATACGCTGTATGAGGAAAAGGCTTTCGTGACAGAATAAATAAAGGTGTTATCCTTTTCGGATATTATGCTCTAAGCATAAGCACTGGACAAATGTATGGATGCTCCGCTGATATTACCGGGTCAGATATTTTCGGTAATGTAGGCGGAGCATTTGTTCCTTATAAAAGCCTTGTTCCGATATGGGCATAGCACGACCGGATGGATGTTTCATCGTGGCGGATGCCTACAATTAATAGAAGTATCTTATTAAATTAGAGAAAACGTTTTTGTTACCCTATATAAGACCGAATGTACAGAAAAATGGTGTTATGATATTTTGCAATATGACTATTTGTCCTCGCTCGTTGTATTTTGATTTAATGAAAAGAATCTGAAATAATCAGATTTTTATGAAAACTTTTAGTTATATGAAGTATTCAATATATATTATTTTTATTCTCATATGTCATTCAGCATTTGGACAAAGGTTAAGTGTTGAGCAGCAAAAAGCAGACTTTGATACTTTGTGTGCTATTTTGGAATATGTACATCCCAATCTTTATATTTATCAGTCGGTAAAAGAATATGACAGCAATAAAGCGAAGATAATAAGTTCTTTTACCGATTCTGCAAGTATATCTGATTTTTATCTGAAAATTGCGCCTTTTGTGGCTAATATAAAAGACGGCCATAGCATGATGTTGCCGCCTGTTACAGACGACCTCATTTCTCATGTAAAGAAAGATGGTAGAACAATGCCATTGAGAATTAAAGCATCCGGAGATGTCTTTATTGTAGATTATCCGTTGGTCGATAATTCCGGGATTAGCGAAGGAGACACTATCCTCAGTATAAATGGCGTCAACTCAAGAGATATACTTAAACGGATGTATAGTCTTTGGGGTGCAGAAAAAGATAATGGTATTAAAGAAGGCAGCGTAAACACCTATTTGTCTCAATTGTTTTGGTATATGTACAGATGGAGCGAGTCGTATGTGTTTGAAGTAAAACATGGTGATAAGATAGATGATATATGTTTGGATGGGATACCGCAAAGCGTGGCTTTGAAGGTAATTAAGGAACGGCTGTCTGAAAATAAGCCTGAAAGTTTCAGCTGTAGGTTTTCTTCAGATTATACAAAGGCTATCCTCATCATTCGCAACGTGTTTCAGGAAACGGAACTAAAAGAGTTTTGTGATTCTGTTTTTAAGGAAATTAATCGCAGAAAAGTACCGGAGATAATAATTGATATGCGAAATAATACAGGTGGTTCAAGCCAGTGTGTGGAAAGACTGATTTCCTATTTTCCACATCCTGACTATTCGCTATATTCCAAAAGCCATTTAAAGGTCAGCGCATACTCTAAAGCTTATAACAAAGGCAGGCATCCGGAGATATACAGTAAGATTTGTGAACTGTCTGATGGAGAACTTTTCATTATAAGAGATACTCCTGTCAAAGGCAATATGAAGGATACCGATTTATATTATGGAAAGACAACAATTCTTGTAAACAGCAAGACTTATTCCGGTGCTTCTACTTTTGCACATAAAATGAAGGATTTGGGCATTGCAAGTATAGAAGGTGACACGGGTTGCCCGGATGTATATTTTGGCAATTTCCTGCATTTTACGTTGCCAAATTCGAAGATAGATTATTATATTACTTTCGCAGAATTTCATGAATAAGAAACAACTTACGCTATAAAAATAATATGAATATCATCATACGTTTGGAACAAACTAAGGATTACCGTGAGACAGAAGAAGTAACGAGAGAGGCTTTTTGGAACTGTTATTCACCCGGATGTATGGAGCATTACCTGCTGCACATCATGCGCCATTCGCCACGCTTTGTACGGGAGTTGGATTTCGTAGCTGTGGCAGACGGTAAGATCGTCGGTGCTATAGCTTTTATGAAAGCATGCGTTGTGGATGACAACGGTAACCGTTGCGAGGTATTGACACTGGGTCCGATAGCAGTGTTGCCTTCATTCCAAAACAAAGGCATCGGCAGGATGCTGATAGAACATGCCCGCACCGAAGCCCGAAGGCAAGGTTATCGCGCCATCTTTCTGTGTGGCGACCCCTTATATTATAAGAAGGTAGGTTTTACTATGACAGAAAATTTCGGCATACGCACGTCTGATAATAAATATTTGGCAGCTCTGCAGGTATGTCCACTTTACAACCATGCTATGCAAGGACTGTCGGGGCGATACTTTGAAGATGAGGTATATGCGGTGGACGAATCGGCAGCAGAGGTATTTGACCGGCACTTTCCACCCAAAGAACCTGTTGCCGGCACTCCTACGCAACTGCGCTTTCAAGAGTTGTGTACCATGAAAAAAGATTATACGGGATAAGTTATATTCTTTATTTTCACGAAGTAAAAAGGATACGATATGGAGATACAACTTTTAGAAAAATTTCATATTGAAGCATGTTCTCAATTGTTTGTAGAGGCATTCTCATGTGAACCGTGGAACGAACAATATGAGTCGGACAGGGAAGTGATCGGATACTTTACCACTTTCCTTTCATTGGACAGTTTTTTAGGGTTCGTCGGGATTGAAAGCGGACGTGTTATTGCCCTTTGCGTCGGGATGCGTAAGCCTTGGCTGAAGGGCGTGGAGTATTATATCGACCAGTTCTGTGTTGCTCCTGACTTTCAGTGCAGAGGTATAGGCAGCCTATTCCTTGCTGGGATAGAACGTCGTATTGCGGATTTAGGAATGAAAGGCATTCTACTAAACACGGAAAGAACCTATCCGGCATACGGATTCTACCGCAAGAACGGATTTACGGAGATTGAGGGATTGACCGTAATGGGAAAGGAATGAATTGTCTTGCAGTGGAGCAGCCTTACTCTTCAAATTGCCTGTTTTTGCAAATAAAACGAAAGAATATGACGTCCATAGATTATCTTGAGAAAGTAACCATAGGAAGTATTGCCGAACTGTCGGGGCAAATCATCCTGCACGAATACAACCCGCATTGGGAAGTTGATTTCCGCCATGAAAAAGCCCGAATAGAAAAGGCTTTGCGCAGCAAAGGCATTATTGTCGAACATGTAGGCTCTACTTCCGTACCCGGTTTGTGTGCAAAACCGGTTATAGACATGCTTCTTCTTGTAAAAGATTCGACGGATGAAGATTCATATGTCCGTCCTTTGCAAGACATAGGATATACGCTCAGAATACGGGAACCGGAATGGTTCGAACACCGAATGTTCAAGGGAAAGAGTCCGTAAGTTAACCTGCATGTGTTTTCCGTAGGATGTGAGGAAGCCAAGAGAATGATTGTTTTCCGCAACTGGCTGAGGAACAACACAACCGACCGTGAACTTTATGCTGCTGCGAAAAGGAAACTGGCAGTACGGAATTGGAAATACATTCAGGAATATGCCGATGCCAAATCGGAGATAGTTCGGGAAATATTCCGTCATATCCGCGGATAGCTTGTCTTACTTCTTGTTTTTTTCTATCTTTGCATTAAGATAAGCTGCACTTGGCAATATAAGGGCAAGTTCTTATTGTACTCGTTTGCACTATCTTTGTAAATGATTTATTTATCGCCTTTGTTATAATGGCATAGGCAATAACCGTTTTAATGATTGAAAATATGACGAAAAAAGAAAGATACAGATACGTACTCGATTATTTCCGTGCCAGAACACCGGAGGTCACTACCGAACTCGAGTTCGGCAGCGTGTTCCAGTTGCTTGTGGCTGTTATACTCAGTGCGCAGTGTACTGACAAGCGTGTGAACCAGATAACACCTGCTCTGTTCGAACGCTATCCCGACGCCGCAAGCATGGCGGAGGCAGATGCTGACGAGATTTTCGAATATATAAGGAGCGTTTCTTATCCCAACGCCAAGGCTAAACATCTTGTAGAGATGGCGCGCATGCTTGTGAACTGTCATGGCGGAGAGGTGCCCGATGATTTCGACCAGCTGCTTAAGCTTCCGGGAGTGGGGCGTAAGACTGCCAATGTGATGCAGGCTGTGGCGTTCGGACGTTCGGCTATGGCTGTCGACACGCATGTCTTCCGTGTGAGCCACAGGCTCGGGCTTGTGCCGCGCACTGCCAACACGCCGTACAAGGTGGAGCAGGAGCTTCTCAGGAATGTGCCTGCGGACGACGTACCGCGCGCCCATCACTGGCTGCTTCTTCACGGACGCTATGTGTGCACGAGCCGTTCGCCCCACTGCTCAGAGTGCGGACTGTCGGATGTATGCCCCAAGCGCATGGAAGGGTCACGGCTGTGAGCGGACGCGGTGTCGCTTGTGCTTACTGTCAGCTCAATACCGCAGTCTGACGGAAATACGAATACAAATTTAAAACAACAGACAGACAACAATGGATGCAAAGAGAATACTTCAGTTTCTGAAAGACATTTCGGCAAATAACAACCGCCAGTGGTTTGCCGAACACAAGGACGAATACACGGCGGTGAGGACAGATTTTGAGAACGGTGTGGCTCAAGCCATCACGCGGATAGCCGCTTTCGACCCGAGCATCGCCCACATAACGGTGAAGGACGCCACCTACCGCTTCTATCGTGACACACGTTTCTCTGCCGACAAGTCGCCTTACAAACGTCATCTCGGCGCCTATATAGCGGCTCATGGCAAGAAGGCTCTGCACGGCGGATATTACATTCATCTGGAACCGGGACACTGCCTCGTGTCGTGCGGCAACTACTGGCTGCCCACCAACATCCTCACTTCGTGCCGCAATGAGATTATGGGTAATATCGGGGAATGGCTTAAATGCGTGGAGAACGACGCTTTCCTTAAAATGTTCGGACGTCCAGGATGCGGCGACTGGGACTCTGCCAGTGGATTCGGACTGGAGCATCTGAAGACTTGTCCTTCCGGCTTTCCGCGCGACTACGAGCATATAGAATATCTGCGCATGAAAGACTTCTGCTGCTGGAAAGCCGTGCCTGACACTTTCTTCGAGGGCGACCGGTGGCTTGAAGAAATGGAGAAGATATTGAAGGTCGGCAAGCCTATGATGGACTTCATCAACAATGTGATTGATGATTACGAATGAAGCCGAACGGTAGGATACAGCAGTTCCCGCTGTTGCGTGTGGCTCTGATGCTCGTTGCAGGCATAGTCGCGGGCGATGCGCTGTATGGAGCGGTGGGGCAGTCTGTATGGATGCTGTCTGCCGTGGCGTTGCTTCTGTTGTCATTCACGCTCTGGCACCGGCCCATAACGCAGAGTTGTGTCATCATGGCAGTCATTGTTCTTGCCGGTGCATGGCGTGTCACGGCGCGGTGCGGTGATGTCTGCATGACGCTGCCAGACAAGCCTGTGTGCTATGAGGCTGTAGTGGCGTCCAGACCGGTGGCGCACGGTAAGGTTGTGAGATGCGACCTTCTTGTCTCCAACGGTGCGCTTGTCCGCCGCAAGATAAAGGCAAGCATACTTTGCAATGAGCGTGACGGGCGTGCCCGAAGACTCACTGTCGGTGATGGCATGCGTATAGTGTCCGAGCTGCGTGAGCCGGAGAATTATCATAAGGACTCGAATTTCGACTACCGCAGATGGATGTCGGTCCATGGATTCGTGGCGACAACGTTTCTCCTTCCGTCCTCATGGCAGAGCCTTCCTGTGAGTCTTGACAGTCTGTCGCGTACGGACAGGATCTCGTTGAGAGCCATGCGCATGCGCGAGTCGCTTCTCAGCCGCATACACTCATTGCGCGGCATGTCTGCCGAAGAGCGTGCTGTAGTAGCCGCGATGACTCTCGGCGACAAGTCAGGACTTACCGGTGAACTGAAAGAAACCTACTCCGTGACCGGTGCGTCTCACGTCCTTGCCCTCTCCGGACTGCATCTCGGCATAATATACTTCATTCTCACACTCCTCTTTTCCCGCCGCCGGGTTCACGCCATGGGGCAGGCTGCCGTTGTGGTGACCATCTGGGGCTATGTCTTCATGGTGGGTCTGCCGGCGAGCGCGGTGCGTGCCGCAACAATGTTCAGCCTGTGTTCGCTCGTCTCCATGCTCAACCGCGACCGGATGTCGCTCAACACCATTTCCTTCGCAGCCGTAGTCATGCTTGCGGCAAATCCTCTTTATCTGTGGGATGTAGGCTTTCAGATGTCTTTCATGGCGGTCATCGGCATATTGGTTTTCTACAATCCTTTCTACCGTTGTCTTTCCGGTCGGCGTGTGTGGGGCGTCCGCATGTTCCGCAGGCTGTGGGCATTGACGTCGGTGTCAGTGGCGGCTCAGTTGGGTGTCGCGCCTCTCATAGCCTATTATTTCGGGCGTTTCTCGTGCTATTTCATTCTTACCAACATTATCGCCGTCCCGCTCACGACTCTCATTATCTACTTCACTTTCATTCTGTTTGCCCTTACTCCTCTGCCTGTTTTGCAGGGGTGGGCAGGCGAGGTGCTTCTCAGGCTTGTGTCGTGGCTAAACGGCGGATTGGAGCTTGTTGCCTCTCTGCCCGGCGCCTCGATAGACGGCATACGCATGAGTGTGCCGCGTGTGGCGTTGGTGTATGTCATCATAGCCTGCACCTATTGTCTTGGCATATATGCGGCGCGCCTTCACCGTTCCGCCTCCTATATGCGGAAATAGTCCTCCAGTTCCTTTTCGGCACTTCCGTCGCTGTTTGACAGGTCTTTTATTATCACTCCGTGCTCCAGCAGCACCACCCGTGTAGACAGGTCTACCGTGTGCTGGAGGTTGTGGCTTGATATGAATATCGTTGCACCGCTTTCTTGATTGTAGTCTCTGATAATCTTTTTCAGCATCATCTGACTGCTCGGGTCGAGGAAGTTGAACGGTTCGTCGAGCACGAGCAGCTGCGGGCGGTTGAGCATCGCCGCTATTATTCCTATCTTCTGTTTGTTGCCTGCCGAGAAGTCGCGTATGAATTTCTTCTGTCCGAGAATCTCGTTGCCCATGAACGCCTCAAAGCTGTCTATGCGTTCCTGTGTCTGCTCTTTCGTCATGTCGCATACACGGCCTATGAAGCCGAAATACTCCTCCGGTGTAAGGAAATCTATGAGGAAGCTCTCGTCTATGTATGCTCCCGTATACCTCTTCCATTCCTCGCTTTCGGAAGGGTCAATCTTCAGCGTGGCGTCCGTGCTGCTCTCTGTTGGAGTGTCGAACGTCATGCAGACGCTTCCTTCGTTTGCTTCTGTCAGGT
>ENA-ORSI01001450-ORSI01001450.1-human-gut-metagenome-genome-assembly--contig:-NODE-1450-length-20274-cov-8.647114_pt1 | contig 20274 bp, 20 predicted proteins | sample MGYA00242187_ERZ509154 | MGnify/ENA primary metagenome ERZ509154 (study PRJEB26280, sample SAMEA2338627) | human gut metagenome | biome: human gut; feature: human-associated habitat; material: faeces...
GGCAGCCAGACGGGCCTCGTTGACCATCAGACCGGTGGCGATAATGGCAATGTCGCTGCCCTCGGTGATCTGCTCGCCCTTGCCCAGCTCAAAGTGGTAGGTAGCCTCATCGTGGAACACAGGCACAGCCAGACGGCCGAAGCGCAGGTAAACAGGGCCCTGCATGGCGTAAGCGGCACGCACAGCGGCACGGGCCTCCACATCGTCTGCGGGGCAGATCACGGTCATGCCGGGCAGGCTGCGCATCAGGGCAAAGTCCTCGCAGCACTGGTGGGAAGCACCGTCCTCGCCCACAGAGATGCCGCCGTGGGTGGCACCGATCTTGACGTTCAGGCGGGGGTAGGCGATCGAGTTGCGGATCTGCTCAAAGGCACGGCCTGCGGCAAACATGGCAAAGCTGGAAACAAAGGGCACGTAACCCATGGTGGCCAGACCTGCGGCCACGCCCATCATGTTGCCCTCGGCAATGCCGCAGTCGAAGTGACGGTCCGGGTACGCCTTACGGAACATGCCGGTCTTGGTGGCGGCAGCCAGGTCAGCGTCCAGCACCACCAGGTCGTCGTGGCCCTCGGCGGCCAGCTCTTTCAGGGTGTTGCCGTAGCTGTCACGGGTAGCGATCTTCTTCACTTCTGCCATCTTACTTGTCCTCCTCTTCCAGCGCGGCGTAAGCTGCATTCAGCTCCTGCATGGCCTGTGCGTATTCCTCATCGTTGGGGCCCTTGCCGTGCCAGTCAACGGAGTTCTCCATAAAGGAAACGCCCTTGCCCTTGAGGGTATCCAGAATGATGCAGGTGGGCTTTTCGTTCTCAGCGCGGAAAGCGGCGATGGCGCTCTCAATGGCATCAAAATCGTGGCCGTTGATGGTCAGCACGTTGAAGTTGAAGGCCTTCAGCTTCTCCTCCAGCGGGGCGCTGTTCATCACGGTCTCGGTGGTACCGTCGATCTGCAGATGGTTGCGGTCCAGCATGACGCAGAGGTTGGACAGGCCGTAGTGAGAAGCAAACATAAAGGCTTCCCAGCACTCGCCCTCTTCCACCTCGCCGTCACCCAGGATGGTGTAAACATTGATGGGCTTACCGGCGTGCTTGGCCCCCAGTGCCATGCCGCAGGCGGCGCTCACGCCCTGACCCAGACTGCCGGTGGACATATCCACGCCCGGCACACTGTTCATGTTGGGGTGGCCCTGCAGGTAGCTGCCGATCTTGCGCAGGGTCTTGAGGTCCTCCACCGGGAAGAACCCACGCTCAGCCAGCGCGGCGTACAGCGCCGGGGCCGCATGGCCCTTGGAGAGCACCAGACGGTCGCGGTCAGGGTTCTTGGGATCCTTCGGATCCACCTTCATCTCTACGAAATAGAGGTACGCCAGCACCTCGGCGATATCCAGGCTACCGCCCGGATGGCCGCACTTGGCGCTGTGAGTGCCCTCGATCACGCCCATGCGGATGTGGCAGGCGTGTTTTGCCAGGGTAAGCTTTTCTGCATTTGTCATCTTTGGTCCTCCCGTATGAACCTCAGCGTTTGCATCGGATATGGTACGCACCCGGGCCGTACGCCCCGATGCGCTATTTCTCAAGTCTATATTATCTATTCTATGCAAAAACGTCAAGGTTCTTTCGTCAAAATGTACATCCCTTGGCAAAATCGCTTGTAAATGTCCCCGTTTTTGTTGAAAATGCAGGGCCATTTTGCCCCCGCAAAACATTTTTGCAGCTTTTGGCCGGCTTGCTTTCTGATGCCGAATTGAATGCAGCCTCCGACAATGGTTATTCTCACACCAATGTCTGCAACAGTACATTTGCAGAAGGCCCCGGTGAAGATTCCTTTTATTACATCTACAAATTTCAAAAATCCGCAAACACCGCCCCGTAACCATCCTCATCCGCTGAGCTTGACAAGGCGGCTTTGCATCTGCTATACTTTTTGCACAATTCCCGGCTGAAGCCGGGGCTTTGCGGGCCGAAGCCCGTGTTTCTCCCCGCAAACATTATTTTGGAACAGACACCATGAAGGGGTCTGCCGCTGGCGCGTGTGCTGGCGGCAGGCCCTTTTTGTCTGTGCATTTTCAGGAGGAATCATTGATGAATACCAAGACCCGTTCCGCGACCCATGATCTGGTGCTGGCCGCACTGTTTCTGGCACTGGCCTTTGTGCTGCCCATGATCACCGGCCATGTGCCTCAGATCGGCAACATGCTCTGCCCCATGCACTTCCCGGTGCTGCTGGCTGGCTTTGTGCTGGGCGGCCCCTGGGGCCTGGCGCTGGGCTTTGCCGCCCCGCTGCTCCGCTCGGTACTGTTCGGGATTCCCCCGATGTACCCCATTGCCATCGCCATGGCCTTTGAGCTGGCCACATACGGCGCTGTGGCCGGTTTCATGTACCGCAAGGTGCAGCACACCCTGCCCATGATCTATGCCACCCTTGTCACCTCAATGGTGGCAGGCCGCCTTGTCTGGGGTGCGGTGCGCTTTGTGCTGGCCGGTCTGTCCGGCTCCAGCTTCCCGTTCAGCGCGTTCCTGTCCGGTGCGGTGCTCACTGCCGTGCCCGGCATCGTGGCGCAGCTCATCCTCATTCCGCTGATCGTGGCTGCACTGCAGAAAGCAAAGCTGACGGCTTAAAACCCCTGCGCTGACCGAACCCACACAGCAAAAAAGCCCGGAACCGTACCTGCTATGGCGGCAGGTGGTTCCGGGCTTTTCAGTTCATATTACAGTGTGGCAGCAGCTGTAACAAAAAAAGAAGGAGAATCTTCAACCGGCAAATTGGAGAAGATCAGCCGGCAAAGCTTGCATTGACAGCGCGGCGGTTGCTCTGGTTGACAAAGTTCTTCTTTGCGCTCTCGAGCAGGCTTGCAAAAGCCAGGCCAATGCCGCAGTTATCGGACACGCCCTCGGTGACAGTCAGGTAAGCGTCCATCATAGTGTTGTCCAGAATAGCAGTGTTCTTGTTCATCATAATAAATATCCTCCGTATATCGGTAAATGTCATTGTGTTTTTTGGCAGGGCCTCTATCTCCCTGCATCCTCAAAGCGGAACCGTTCAGAACCCTTCGTTCTTTTGTTCCCCTCTCTGAGGATGGCCATATTATGCCACTCAATTATGAAATCGTTTTATAAATTCTATGAACAAACTATGAATTTAGTGATACATTTTTAACGTTCTTTCGTTCTTTGCGCAACTAGCACAAAACGTTTTTTATGAAAAATAAAGTTCTTGTATACATGGACGATTGAAACCTTGTTTGGAAAACTTTTTCAGATTTTCTCTCCGTTTTGCCCAGAATTTCTTCTACAAAAAGAGTTCTTGTCGTGCAAAATCCGTCAGAATCCGTCAACTTCCAACAGGACGAGGGCTTTCCTGTGCAAAATGCCCAGAAAAAAGTTCCAAACAAAAAGGCCGCCGTGCCAGCAGCACAGCAGCCTTTGAAAAGCCATTTCAGTTTTGCATCACTTGCACAGGAACGCCGGCAGGGGCTTGCCCTCCTTGCGCCACTGGTGATATTCCGCAGTGGCGGCAAATTCCACGTCACCGGCGGAGTTCAGGGCAGTTTCCACGGAATCCTGCACCACGCCGATGATAAAGCCGACACCGACCACCTGCATGGCGATATCATTGGAGATGCCGAACAGGGAGCAGGCCATGGGGATCAGCAGCAGGGAGCCGCCAGCCACGCCGGAAGCGCCGCAGGCACCCAGAGCGCTCATCACCGAAAGAAGGATGGCGGCGGGCAGGGACACCTGAATGCCCAGCGTATTGGCCGCAGCCAGCGTCATAATGGTAATGGTGATGGCGGCACCATCCATATTGATGGTAGCGCCCAGGGGGATGGAGACGGAATACATATCCTTATCCAGCCCCAGCTTTTCGCACAGATCCATATTGACCGGGATGTTGGCGGCAGAGCTGCGGGTGAAGAAGGCGGTCAGGCCGGATTCACGCAGGCAGCGGAACACCAACGGATACGGGTTGCAGTGCAGATACACAAAGATGATAAAGGGCGAGACGACCAGTGCCATAAAGAGCATGGTGCCCACCAGCAGGAGCAGCAGCCTGCCGTACTGGGTAAAGATGGACAGGCCGTTGCTGGACACGTTGGTGTACACAAGGCCCATGATGCCGAAGGGTGCCAGATTGATGATCCAGCGGACGATCTGGGAGACTGCATCCGCTGTGTTCGCCAGGAACAGCTTGGTGCTGTCCGCGCCGTACTTCTTCATGGCCAGACCGAACAGGCAGGCCCAGAACAGGATGCCGATGTAATTGCCGTTCAGCAGGGCACTGACGGGGTTTGCCACAAAGTTGGTGAGCAGGGTGTTCATCACCTCGCCCAGACCCTGGGGCACCACCCCGGATTCTGCCGCCTCGGCCAGAACGATGGTCTGAGGGAACAGGAAGCTGGTCGCCGCCGCAATGGCGGCGGCCAGGAAGGTGGTGAGCATGTACAGCCAGATGACCGTGCCAAAGCGCCGGTCCAGCCTGGACGTACCCTGCGCCAGCGCACTGGCCACGATAACGAACACCAGCACCGGGGCAATGCCCTTCAGGGCACCCACGAACAGGCTGCCGAACTCTTCCACCCAGCCCGCACCGGGCACCGCCAGTGCCAGCACCGCACCGACCGCAAGGCCGATGACGATGCGCAGGATCAGGCTGGTGGCATTGTACCTTGCCGCAACCGCTTTCAACGTTTTCATAACTTTTCTACTCCCCTATCCAGATTGTGCGCCCATCGCGCACAGTTTTCCCATTCCTCTACACGGAACAAGTACGATTATACGCCTTGCAGGCCGAAAAGTCAAAGATTTTACCCGCTTTTTTGTTTTTCATTTCAACATATACAGACACGAGCTTTTTTCACTGTCCGTATATGAAATACAGATTCACAAAAAGAGACCGCACCCCGTGTGTTTCGGGATGCGGTCTGTTCCTGTTTTAGTCGAGATAGGACACCTTGCCGGGCACAAAGCCCTGAATGCCCATACCAGGCGCGTCGGAGACGGTGATGTTCTTTTCGTCGAACACGGCACCGCCGAGGATGTGGTCCTCGCTGCAGAGCACCGGGCCGTCAAGGTCGATCTTGGTGATGATCTTCTTGGCGCAGGCCAGCTCCACAGCGGCGTTGACCGAGATCTTTGCTTCCAGCATACAGCCGATCATGCACTCCACGCCGTACACCTCAGCGGCGGCGGCAATGCGCAGGGCATTGGTGATGCCGCCGCACTTCATCAGCTTGATGTTCACCAGGTCGGCCGCGCCGGTCTGCATGATCCGCAGGGCATCTGCCGGGCTGAACACGCTCTCGTCGGCCAGCACGGGCACATCGGCATGGCGGGTGACATACTGCATCCCCTCAAGGTCTGCGGCGGGCACGGGCTGCTCCACGAACTCGATATCCAGCCCCTTCTCCTGCATCTGGTTCAGGATGCGGACCGCCTGCTTGGCGTTCCAGGCCTGATTGGCATCGATGCGGAGCTTGATGTCCCGGCCCACGGCCTGCCGCACCGCGGCAAGGCGGGCCACATCCAGCTCAGGGTCAATGCCAACCTTGACCTTCAGGCAGTCGTAGCCGCGCTGGACGGCGGTGCGGGCATCCCGGGCCATCTCCTCCGGCGGGTTGACACTGATGGTGATATCAGTCACGATGTTTTTGCGGGCACCGCCCAGCATCCGGTAAACAGGGGCGCTGTACTTCTGGCCCAGCAGATCCCACAGGGCCATGTCCACAGCGGCCTTGGCGCTGGTGTTGTGGACAAGCGCCTTCTGCACAGCGGCGGTCAGATCCTCAAATTCATCGAGGTCGCGGCCCAGCAGGGCAGGGGCGATATGATCCTGAATGGCACCGAGGATGGCCCCGGTGGTGTCGCCGGTGATAACACCGGTCGGGGGTGCTTCGCCGTAGCCCACCGCACCGGTATCGGTGTGGAGCTCCACGATAACATCCTCAACGCTGTTCACAGTGCGCAGTGCCGTTTTGAACGGCACCCGCAGCGGGGTGGAAATGCGGCCCAGCCGCACCTGTGTGATCTTCATAGTCCCGTCCTCCTTCTTATTTCAGCGGCAGGTTTGCCAGCTTGACAATGGCGTTTGCAATGATCTGGGCGTTCTGCACCAGACGTTCCAGATCGATGCATTCATCGGGCTGATGCTCTGTGACCGGGTCACCCGCGAACAGGGGGCCAAAAGCCACCACGTTGGGCAGCATCTTGGCGTAGGTGCCGCCGCCGATGCACTTGGGCGGGGCATTGTCGCCGGTGGCATCCCGGTAAACCTCCAGCAGGGCGCTGACCAGCGGGGTCTCGGCAGGGTAGTAGAGCTTTTCCTTGTGCACCTGCCCATCCAGCGCCCAGCCTGCGGCCTCAAAGGCGGCCTGCACAGCGGGCTGGCAGTCTGCCTGTTCCATGGTCACAGGATAGCGGTAGTTCAGCTTGACCCACAGATGCTGCGCGTCGCCCTCGATCAGCCCCCAGTTGCAGCTCATGGGACCGGAGAGCGCATCCTCCAGCCGGTGGCCCAGCAGGCGCTCGCCGTAGGGGTCGGTGCCCAGCTTCTCGGCCAGAAAGTGCACGGCCTGCTTGGCATCCCCTTCCAGCGGCAGCCGGTCAAGGTAGCACACCAGCCGCCCGATGGCATTTTCGCCCTGCTCCGGGTGGCTGCCGTGGACCGAAACGCCCACCGCTTCCACCTGATAGCCGCCGGGGATGGCTGTCACGGTGATGTGCTCCGCATCCGGCAGGGAGGCCCCCGCCGGGGCGGTCAGCGCAGCGCAGGCGTAGTCCGGCACCACATTGCCGGCCACGCCGCCCTGCACCCTGCTCAGCTGCCAGGCACCGGTCTGGTGCAGCTGCACGGCATAGCTCTCGTTCAGGATGCCCTTTTCGCCGTTGATGAGCGGATACTCACCGTCCGGGGTGAAGCCCAGCACCGGGATCTCCCCGCCGTGGGCCTTGTAGTACAGCACGTCCCGGTCGTTGGTCTCCTCGTTCAGGCCGAACAGCAGCCGGACACGGCGGTTGAGCGGAATGCCCAGATCCCGGATGGCTTTCAGCGCGAACAGGCTGGCCACCACCGGGCCTTTGTCATCAATGGAACCCCGGCCATACAGCCTGCCGCCCTCGATCTCGGCGGCGTAGGGCGGGTGATGCCAGCCCTCGCCCTCGGGCACCACGTCCAGATGCCCCAGCACCGCCACCATCTCGTCCCCGGTGCCGATCTCGCACCAGCCGATGTACCGATCCATGTCGGTGGTCTCAAAGCCCAGCTCATGGCAGAGGGCCAGCGCCTCGGCAAAGCAGGCATCCACTTCCTCGCCAAAGGGCTTGCCCGGCAGCGGGTCGGCCTCCACACTGCGCCTGCGCACCAGCCGCTGGAGCGCCGCCACCATCTGGGGCCGCAGCGCCGCCACGGCCTCGTTCAGTTTTTTGTCCATACGTTCCACCCCTTTTGTGATTCATTTCACAGCTTGTATTATAGAACGATTGCCCCCGCTCCACAAGCCCCAAGTTCGGCAAAAAAGGTCTTGACACCGCGCAGCATGTACGCTATTATGTACATAAGAGGTGATGCACGATGACGACCACTAATATCACGAACTTTCGCAAGAATGCTTTCCAGTATGTAGAGCAGACCGTAAAGTACAATGAACCGCTGAACATCTGCACCAAAGACGGCAACGCTGTTTTGCTTTCGGAAGAAGATTACAGCGGCATCATGGAAACGCTTTATCTCGTCTCCGTGCCGGGAATGCGGGAAAAGCTCATGGCGGCCAAGGCCGAACCGCTGGAAGATTGTGTTGACGAATCGGCTGTGGAGTGGTAAATGTACAAGATTGTTTATACGAAAACCGCGCTCAAGGACATTCCAAAGCTGAAATCCGCCCATCTTGACGAAAAAGCGAAGGCGCTGATCTCCGTTATAAAAGAAAATCCGTTCCAGAACCCGCCGCCCTATGAAAAGCTGGTGGGCGATTTGAACGGCTCGTACAGCAGGCGCATCAACGTACAGCACCGCCTTGTGTATGATGTTTTTGAAGAAGAGCAAACCATCAAGATTTTAAGCCTTTGGACACATTACGAAAGATGACCCGAAAACGGACTGTTTTGCAGTTCGTTTTTTTTTTTTTCAAATTTTTTTGAAAAAGGGTGAAAGGATTCCGCGCGGCGTGTATTTAAGGAAGTAAGAGCATCCATTTTTGCCGGAGCTCCACTTCCGGCCCAAAGAAAGTGAGGGACCCCCTATGAAGAAACGACTACTCAGCCTGTTGGTGGCAATCAGTATGGTGCTGACGTTCCTGCCCGTGTCGGCATTGACCGCAGCAGCAGCGGAGGATAGCAGCAACGGCGAACTTAAAATCGGACAAAACTGTTATCCTGTTCTGGATAATATCCCTCACCAAACAGTCAACGAGCATGATATCTACACTGGTGATGGCTGGACTTACGATGCCGATGAAAATTGTAAAATTCTGACCCTGTGCCCCAGTGCGCCAACAAACTATGATTTTTTTGCCATACACACAGGGCACTCCATCACAACCGACTGTAACCTGGTAATTGGCAAAAATGCAACCGTTACGGATGGAAATTTTATAGCCTCTGTTACGAACAATGACACTATCAAAGGCGGCATTTTTAAGGATGCTGTTACAAACCATGGCACAATAATCGGTGGCCGTTTTTTCTCTTCGGTCACCAATGAATTGGATGGCATCATTGAAAATGGTCAGTTTGGTGATTGGGCTTCTTCGTACACCGTTACAAACAATGGCGGCACGATCAACGGCGGCACTTTCAAAGAGATGTCAAGCATTATCGGTACCGGTTCCGTAGCATCAGGTTATACCCTCGCAGCAGAAACGCCGTCCGTTTTTTCTTCTGTTTCGGTCAATGGGTATCACAATTCATGCTATATCATCCCGAATCAGGCATCCGTTTCTGTTGATATAAGCTATCGTTTTGATGATACTATGTACGATCTTCCACCCCTTGATGTAACCATTGATAATGCACCGCCTACGCTTCTTTCCGACTGGTGTGGGAGTGATCTCAAGATTGAGTTCGATGATATCCGCGGAGTTTATGAAGTCACCTTCACCGCACCGCCTGCAAATGGCTCAACCGTAACCATCAGCCCACTGACCCGGCTGGTGATTGACAAGGACGGCTTCCCTGTCACTGCACAGGATTGGAATGGCAACCGGGCGAATTATACCGGCAACGGCTGGAATTTTGATGCGAGAAATAACACGCTGACGCTGACAAACGGCAGTTATGATTTTTCCGGTGAGGAAAACGCACTGTGCCCCCTGAACCCGGATGTCCATTTGGTGGTTGTCAAGCCCGATGCAACGCTGACCGGCGGCGCAGCTGGAGATGGGTCTGGTGTCACTTGGCAGCTGACCGAAAACACGGATGACCCGAGTACTTATACGTTGACGATTCGCGGCAGTGGTGCAATGGAAGATTATCTAATAAGCGGTCATCAACCATGGCGCAGTTTCCGGGATCAAATCACCTCTGTTGTCGTTTCTCCCGGTGTAACTTCAATTGGTAATCTTGCTTTTACTCGGTTTAGCAAGCTAATTCATGTTGATATTGCAGATAGCGTAGTATCTATTGGCGAACAGGCTTTTTCTGATTGCTCCAGGCTTACTGACATTACAGTTCCACAAAGTGTCACATATATCGGTGTGAAAGCCTTTGATTCTTGCACCAATTTAAGCAGCATAACACTTTCAACAAATAACATAACTTCTATCAGGCCTCATACTTTTTCTGGTTGTTCTGAATTGAGCAGTATTGTAATCCCCGACGGCGTAACTTCTATCCAATCGGGTGCTTTTTTTAACTGCACTAAGCTCACCAGTATCACGATTCCCGGCAGTGTAACTTCAATTGGATCGAATGTTTTCGATGGTTGTACTAGCCTGAATGACATCAGCTACTCTGGCACAAGTGAAAGCGTTATTTTTGCTCTTTCTGGCTATGTCCCCACTCTTGTCACCTTTAATTACGGCGACAAAGTGCCTGAAGCAGAGCGAATGATAAAAGTGTTCGTCAAAACGGGCGGGACATTGACAGCTCCCACCACAATTCCCCCCGTAGCTGGCTATGAGTTCAAGGGCTGGCTCACAGAAGATGGCGAGCTGTATGATTTCCCTGGCGCTCCTACCGGCCAGCTCACCCTTTACGCCAACTGGGAAAAGATTCCCGACCCGAAGCCCGAACCCAAACCTGACCCCACTCCCGAAGCCCCCACCTACACCCTGACGGTGAAGGGCGGCACGTTCACCTACAACGGCGGCGAAGCCATGACCAGCGCCAGCGTGCCGGTGGATGCCGAGGTCAAGGTGACGCTGAACCAGAGCGCCGTGCCCGAGGGCATGGTGTTCGACCTGTGGGCCATGGATGAAGCCAGCCTGCTGGGCAACCCGGCGGTCGCCTACAACGAGGAGAGCTTTACCATCCCGGCGGGCAGCGTGGCCAAGGGCAGCACCGTGACCGTGGAGGCCCAGTACCGGGATGCCACCATCGAAAGCGAGCCCAGCATTCTGGGCACTGCCGCCATCATCGGCGTGGCCGGTGCAGGCACGGCGGTCATCGTGTGGCAGGGCTACCGCATCGGCATGGAGCTGTACGAGAAGTATTTCCAGCCCACGCCGGAAGAAACTGCGGCAGAGCAGCCCGCCCCGGAAGCTCCGGCAGCAGCTGCCGCTTCCTGAACGCAGGCGCACCCGCTCCCTTCCACGCCTGACAGAACTGCATAAAAACAGCGCCGCCCCATCGTTTCCGGTGGGGCGGCGCATTTTTGCGGTTCAATCCCGGCGCAAAGGCAGGGTAAGGGACATTTTCTGGTAGGCAATGCGGGGCGTGCCATCCTCCACATGGATGATGCCGCACTTGGTAAAGCCGTTTTCTTCCAGCAGGTGCTGCATGATCTTGTTGTCGGCGTGGGTGTCGGCCCGCAGGCTCTCGCAGTGCTCCAGACACCAGGTGATCACAGCGGCGGCAACGCCGGGGGGCCTGCCCGCCGAAGCCAGCCGGTGGATGGTGCCGTAGGGCAGGGTATCGTTCAGCCACTTGCCATCCTCGATCCGGGCATAGGTGGGGTCCGGGCCAAGGATAAAGGCAAACACGCCCTCCAGCTCGCCGTTGACAAGGTAGAGGAACAGCCGGTTGGAATCAATGTCCTCTTCCAGCAGCTCCTGCGGCGGGAAATGATCTCCCCACTGGGTGGGGTTGCCGGAATCCGCCATCGCCTGCCGGGCGCGGGCATAAATTTTCAGGATCGCATCCAGATCTGCACGTCTTGCTCCACGAAACATCTTCATCCAACCTCTCTTCCGGCAGGCCGCTGCCCGCCCTGATCGTTCTGCCTTAATATAACACAAAACGGCCCTCTCCGTCAAAGCCTGCTGCAAAGGCGGAGAGGGTCGTTCACTGATGCGCTTATGTGCGCTGGCTGCGTGCCCGGCGGTACTCCCGGGGGCTCTGGCCATACCGCTCATGGAACAGGCGGTAGAAGTAGCTGGTGTTCTCGTAGCCCACCTGGGTGATGATCTGCTGGATGTTCAGGTCGCTGCGGCGCAGCAGGCGGGCGGCGGTCTCCATCCGGTGCTTCTGCAGCAGTTCCTTATAGGTCTTTCCGGTCTGGGCCCGGACGCACTCGCTGACATACGCCAGCGAAACGCCGTAGCTGCGGGCCACATTGGAAAGGCTTGCTTCACGGTAATTCTGGGTGATCTCCTGTAATGCCGCCTGGACCAGTGCTTCGCGGCTGACCGCCTCGCCGCGCGTTTCCAGCGGGAAATTCTTGGTCTGTACCATAGCGTTAAAACCCTCCGTTGCGGCAGCGGCGGGCGGGGACAGGGGGATGCCGGACACCCGCCGCAGCCAGTTCATCAGGCTTTCTGGGGAAGCCTTTCTGCCTATAATACGGGCGGGTCACAGAAATAATTGCAAATGGCTCAAATTTTTACAGAAACAAAAGATCAGAACATATTTTTGTTATGATAACGCCCGCTGCGGACGAACTCCACCCACTCGGCCAGGTTCACGGCGTGGTCGCCGATGCGCTCCAGGTACTTGATGACCATGAGCAGATCCAGGGCGGCATCCACCTTGCCGGGGTCGGCGGCGATCTCCTGCGCCAGCGTATGCTTGATGGCGTTGAAATCGTAGTCCACCTCATCGTCGGCGGCAATGACCCTGAGGGCAGCCTGCTCGTCCTCAGAGGTCAGGGCATTCAGGGCATCCAGGATCATCTTGTGCGCCTTCTGGCCCATCTTGATGGCCTGGCTCACAGCAGGGTCGCCCTCCTTGCGGACAGTGACCAGATGGGGGATGATCTCCGCGATATCGGAGGCATGGTCGCCGATGCGCTCCACATCCGTGACCACCTTCATGGTGGTGGAAATGCGGCGCAGGTCGCCTGCCACCGGCTGCTGGCGGAGCAGCAGGGTCATGCAGCGGTGCTCAATGTCCCGCTCCATGTTGTTGATGCGGCCATCGCCCTGCGCCACGGCGGCGGCAGCCTCGGCATCGGCAGTGCAGAGGGCTTCCATTGCAGCTTCCACGGCATCGGCGGCGCTCTGCCCCATCTCGGTCAGGGCCGTTTTCAGGGCGGCAAGGTCATTTTCGTATTGTGTGCGGTTGCTCATTGCGTTTTTCTCCTTAGCCGAACCGGCCCGAAATGTAATCCTCGGTGCGCTTATCCTGCGGGGTGCTGAAGATCTGCGCCGTGGGGCCGGCTTCCACCAGCTCGCCCAGCAGGAAGAAGGCGGTGCGGTCGCTGATACGGGCTGCCTGCTGCATGTTATGGGTCACGATGACCACGGTGTAGTTCTTTTTCAGCTCGTTCATCAGCTCCTCCACCTTCATGGTGGAGCCGGGGTCCAGGGCGCTGGTGGGCTCATCCATCAGCAGGACTTCGGGCTTGACAGCCAGGGCGCGGGCAATGCACAGGCGCTGCTGCTGGCCGCCGGAAAGGCCCAGAGCACTCTTTTTCAGGCGGTCCTTGACCTCGTTCCAGAGGGCGGCACCCTTCAGGGAGCTTTCCACCAGCTCGTCCAGCTCTGCTTTGTTGTGCACACCGTGCAGCCTGGGGCCGTAGGTGATGTTATCGTAGATGCTCATGGGGAAGGGGTTGGCCTTCTGGAACACCATGCCCACCCGGCGGCGCAGCTCGGTGGGCTGCATCTCGCGGGCAAAGATATCCTGCCCTTTCAGGCGGACATCACCCTCGATGCGGATCCCGGGCACAAGGTCGTTCATCCGGTTCAGGGTCTTCAGAAAGGTGGACTTGCCGCAGCCGGAGGGGCCGATAAGGGCCGTGATCTCCCGCTCGCCCATGTCCAGCGAAATATCTTTCAGCGCCTTGAAATCCCCGTACCAGAGGTTCAGGTTTTTGGCTGTGATAATGGGTGATACGTTTTCCATAGTTTTCCTCTTGTATTGACTCCCTCAGTCGCGGCTATGCCGCGCCAGCTCCCTCTGAGAGGGAGCCTTTTGCGTTGCGGGCAGGATAAGCCTCCCTCCGTGAGGGAGGTGGCATCGCGCAGCGATGACGGAGGGAGTTATCTACTGCTTCTGTTTCAGTTTGGTTTTGGCCAGCCGGGCTGCCAGATTGATGGCAAGCACCAGCACCAGCAGCACTGCACCAATGGCCCAGGCGGAGTCGAAATCGCCGTCCTCAAAGGCACGGAGGTAGAGCAGCACCGACAGGGTGGCACCGTTGGAGGTGTAGGCCTTGAGCACGCCGTTGGCAATGACCTCGGCGGCACCGGCGGTGAAGAGCAGCGCGGCGCTTTCGCCCACGATGCGGCCCACGGCCAGGATGCAGCCGGTCACGATGCCGTCGATGCTGCAGGGCAGCACGATGGTGCGGATGATGTGCCATTTGCCTGCGCCCAGACCCAGCGCGCCCTCACGGTAGCCCTGGGGCACCGTTTTCAGGGATTCCTGGGTGGTGCGGATGATGGTGGGCAGGTTCATGATCACCAGCGTCAGGCTGCCGGAGAGCAGGCAGGTCTGGAAGCCCAGCGTCTGGGCGAACACCAGCATACCCACCAGACCGTAAATGATACTGGGGATGCCCGCCAGCGTCTCGTTGGTGAACTCGATCACCGAGATGACCTTGCGGTTCTGGGCGTACTCGGTCAGGTAAACGGCCGCGCCCACACCCAATGGCAGTACGATCAAAAGCGTCAGCAGGATAACATACAGCGTGTTGAGGATCGCAGGCAGGATGCCGTCCGTGCCCTTGAGCACACTGGCGGTGGTGGTCAGGAATTTCCAGCTGATGTGCGGGATGCCGCGCACCAGCACCATGCCCAGAATGCCCGCCACCAGTACGATGACCAGCACAGCCGAGGCCCAGACCAGAGCGTTCATCACTCGGTTCCAGGTGCGGCGGGAGGCAGAAGCACTGTTATTCATCGCGCTTTCCTCCCTTCAGCACCACATTGAGCAGGATATTGATGCCCATGATAAAGACGAACAGCACCAGCGCAATGCTGAACAGCGCCTGTTTCTGCAGGCCGCTGGCGTAGCTCATCTCCTTGGCAATGGCGGTGGTCAGGAAGGTGACGCTGCGGAACAGGCTGTCCGGCATGTTGGGGCTGTTGCCAGCCACCATCATCACGGCCATGGCCTCGCCGATGGCGCGGCCGATACCCAGCACGATACCGGCGGCAATGCCGCTCCTGGCAGCGGGGACGCTGACCTTGAACCAGGTCTCGGCATCCGTTGCGCCCAGAGCCAGGCTGCCCTGCTCATACTCCGGCGGCACAGCGTTGAGCGCTGTGACCGACACCGACACGATGCTGGGCAGGATCATCACCGCCAGCACCACGATAGCACTCAGCAGGCAGGCACCGGAGGCCTTGCCAAAGGTCTTGGCCACGGCGGGCACCAGCACCTGCATGCCTAGCAGGCCGAACACCACGCTGGGGATGCCGCTCAGCAGCTCAATGGCGGTCACGACCACGGTGCGCACCTTCGGGCCTGCGGCTTTGGAGAGGAACACCGCCGTCAGCAGGCCGATGGGCACACCGATCACGGTGGCACCCAGCGTGCCGTAAACGCTGGACAGGATGAAGGGCAGGATGCCGTAGGCCGGGTCGGCAGCGGTGGAAGCCCACCGGGTGCCGAACAGGAACCGGAACAGCCCGATCTTCTGGATGGCAGGCACACCGGAGATGACCATGTACACCGAGATCAGAAGCACACAGCCCACCGCCAGAATGCCGCAGAGGAAGAAGATGAAGTTCATCACCGCTTCCAGCCACTCAGCAGGGGTTCTGGGGAGAGAAATCTTTTTGTTGTTCATAGCATCATTGCTTTCCGCAATTACTCATTCACAGGAACAGCACCGGCAGTGCGGATCAGGTCAGCAGCATCGGCACTGGTGGCAAAGTCGAAGAAAGCCTGTGCCTGCTCAGACAGGGTGACAGACTTGTTGGTGACGAACACGAAGGGACGCTGCACCTCGTAGCTGCCGTCCTTAACGGTCTCCTCGCTGCACTCCACACCGCCAACGGTGACCATCTTCACGGTGTCGCCCACAGCGGACAGGGAAGCGTAGCCGATGGCCAGAGGGTTGGCCTCCACAGCGCTGATGACAGCGCCGGTAGCGGTCAGCTCCTGCGCGTACTTGCAGCTGTCCTTGACATCCACGATGCTCTCAAAGCCATCACGGGTGCCGGAGCCAGCCTCACGGCCGATCAGAACGATCTCGCCGTCGTCGCCGCCCACCTCAGACCAGTTGGTGATCTCGCCGGTAAACATCTGCTTGAGCTGGTCAACGGTCAGATCCTCCACCTTGCTTGCATTGTTGACGATGATGGCGATGCCGTCCAGAGCGATGGTGGTGCCATCCACGTCAGCCTTCTCGTCGTCCTTCAGGGCACGAGAGGACAGGCCGATGTCCAGGGTCTTATCGGTAGCACCGGTGATGCCTGCGCCGGAACCGGTGGGGTCGTAGCTGACGGTGACACCCGGCTCAATCTCAGCAAAGCCTTCGGTCAGGGCAGCGATAACGTTCTTCATGGAAGTGGAACCACCGGTAGCAACGTTGCCGGACAGGGCAGCAGCGGTGGAAGAAGCAGTGGAGCCTGCAGCGGCAGAGGTAGAAGAAGCTGCAGCAGAGGAAGCAGAACCGCCGCAGGCGGTCAGGGCAGCAGCGGCAGCAACTGCACCGCAGACAGTGAGAAACGAACGACGCGTGATCTTTTTCATAATATTGTCCTCCAAATATCCGGGCTTTCCGTTCCCGGCTCTTGTTTTCGTGTTTTCCTTGAGTACGGCACTATTGTATCCCAGTCGGAGAACCGCTTCGACCACAAGCGGGAAAAATCGAGGTAAATTGTTTGGACATGTTTTTGCCCCAATGTAAAATTTGGGCGCAAAAAAGCCCGGGGTGCAGGTGCACCTCGGGCTTTTGGGGGATATTATGCTTTTTCGGCAACTAGGGAAGCACTTACCTTTCCGTCACTGGTCAGGATAAATTCAGCTGTTTTGCTTTGCAGGGTCACGCGCAGTTTCAATGTGCCACCTGCTCTGAACGCACCATCTTCAGCAACGGTGAATACAAATTCCGGCTGATAAGTTGCCGTGTTACCAAGCGGAATATCCACACTCTTGATAAGAGCGCTTCCGTTTCGCGGCTTTACTTCTTTCTCTGTGATCTGGGCCGTGAACGCATCCTTAAACGGAATAGCAATTGCACCATTTCCGTTATACTTAATTTTCACTTTGGGAATGTAGATATAGAAGAGATTATTTTGTCCAAAGTCCTCTTTGCTATCGCGGCCCATATCTGCGGTCATGGTCACTTCAAACTCACCCAGCCCGATGGTTGCGGACGGGATCTCGCTGCCGCCCCCATCGCAGCCGGTGAGGACACCAGCGGCAGAAGCGGCCAGCACAGCGGCGGCAGATGCTTTCAGAAAATCACGGCGGGAAAAAACATTGCGCATCAGAAATTCCTCCCATTTCAGATCTGGTTTGTTCCTATCATCATAGTACCATATTTACCCAGACTGTCAAGGGACAGAATTCAACCTCTCAGAACTGCACCTCCACGCCATCGGGGCGGTAGAAGGTGACGTTCCTGCGCCACTGGGGCTCGCCCATGGTGCGGCGGTAGCAGTCTGCCAGCTGCCGCACGGCTTCCTCGGGGCTGTGCACCTTTCCGCCGCAGCAGGGGAGCACCAGCACCCGGAACCAGGCATCAAAGAGATGCTCTGTCCAGCCGGTGTCCTTGGCCCCGCACCGGGCGTAAAAGCCCAGGCGGCGCACAGCCATGGCCTCGTCCTCGGCTTTTTCAGGGCACTCCGCTTCAATGAGGATGGCCTGCGCGCCCTTCTCGTGGTCAGGCAGGGCGGCAAGCAGAACGGCTCCGATGCCGCCGGCCCGGTATTGGGGCAGAACGGCAAAGTAGTCCAGCTGGCTCACCTCACAGCCCACGGGCCGCACCATCAACAGATACGCCACCAGCGCGTCGTCCTCATACACGCCCCAGGTGTGGGCGGTACCGGCGGCCTCGCTGTTCAGGATCATGCTCAGGGGCTTCAGCTCTCCGGCAGGAAAATCCCGGCGCATCTCGTTCAGGTAAACGTCCGTCAGCTCTTCGGCGGTCAGCAGCCGCCAGGTCAGGCTCTCGGGGTTCATACGATACGGGTTCCTTTCTGGTAGACAGCCTGAATATTCAGTTCCTTGTCCGCCAGGATCACATTGCCGTAGCGGCCTGCAGCCAGACTGCCGTAATCATTGTCGATGCCAATGCTCTTGGCGGGGTTTTCGCTGGCGGCGCGGACAGCGCTTTCCAGCGGGACGTTCATCTCCAGCACGGCACGCTTCATGCAGTCGTACAGGCAGGTGGCACTGCCCGCAATGGTGCCGGGGTGCTCGGTCAGGGTGGCGCGGGGGCCGCTGACCGTGACCGCCTGACCGCCCAGGCTGTACTGGCCGTCGGGCAGGCCGCAGGCCATCATGCTGTCGGCGATCAGGATGACATGGTCATCCCCGAAGGTGTTGAAGGTGAACCGCACCATGGCCGGGTGGATGTGGACATTGTCGGTGATGAGCTCCACCTCCGCGCCCCGTTCCAGCGCCGCAATGATGGGGCCGGGCTCCCGGTGGGTGATGCCGGGCATGGCGTTGTACAGGTGGGTCATGTGGGTCGCGCCTGCGTCAAAGGCGGCGTTGGCGGTGTCGTAGCTGGTGCAGGTGTGGGCAATGGAGATGCGCACCTCGTCATGGCAGGCAGCAATGAACTCCAGCGCACCCGGCTCCTCCGGGGCGATATCCACCAGCTTGATCAGGCCATTTGCCCGCTTCTGCAGGCGGCGGAACATTGCAACATCCGCCTTGTGGAGATACTCCGGGTTCTGGGCACCCACCTTGTTGGGGCTGATGAAGGGCCCCTCCATGTTGATACCCACAAGGTCTGCGCCTTTGCCGTTTTGATGGGCGGCGGCAGCATCCATCACACCGTTCAGGATCTCTTCCGAAAAGGTCATGGTGGCGGGGCAGATGGCCAGCACGCCCTTACCGGCCTCAAAATCGGCCAGGGTCTGGATGGCTTCTTCATTGCCGTCACAGAAATCCTTGCCCATAGCACCGTGGAAGTGGATATCCACCAGGCCCGGCAGAGCGTAAGCGCCCTTGGCATCCACGATCTCTTCGCCTTCCTCCGGCTGTGCAAAGGGCACGATGCGCCCCTCCCGGATGGTCAGGCTCCCCTCCTCAAAGGTGTGGCGGGGGGTATAAATCAGAGCATTTTTGATGATCATTTTATTGCCTCCTAAACCTCTCCGTCTGCGAAGCAGACGGAGAGGTTTTGTCTTACAGCAGGCTCAGTGCTTCCTCATCGGCCACAAGAATGCAGTCGGGGTGCATCTGCAGGATGGAGCCCGGGCACTCGGGGGTCACAGGGCCGGAGACGACCGCCTTGACTGCCTTGGCCTTTGCCAGACCGTTGGCCACCACCAGCACCTTGCGGGCCTGCATGATGGTCTTGATGCCCATGGTGTAGGCCTGCTTGGGCACCAGATCCTCGTTGCCGTCAAAGAAGCGCTTGTTGGCCTCGATGGTGGCAGGGGTCAGATCCACGCAGTGGGTCTCCAGCTCAAAGGCCTCGCCCGGCTCGTTGAAGCCGATGTGGCCGTTGGGGCCAAGGCCCAGCAGCTGCAGGTCGATACCGCCCACGCTGTGGATGATCTCGTTGTACTTTTTGCAGGCATCCACAGCATCGGGGTTGGTGCCGTCGGGCAGGTGGATGGCCTCGGGGCGGATGTTGACCTTGTCAAACAGGTTCTTGTGCATAAAGCTCCAATAGCTTTCGGGATGCTCCTTGGGCAGGCCGCGGTACTCGTCCAGATTGACGGTGGTGACCTCAGAGAAATCCAGGTCGCCCTTGTTGTACCAGTCCACCAGCTGAGCGTATGCGCCAACAGGGGTGCCGCCGGTCGCCAGACCCAGCACGCAGTTGGGTTTCATAATGACCTGTGCGGAGATGATGTTGGCAGCCTTGCGGGACATGTCCTTGTAATCTTTTGCACGAATGATCTTCATAATGGGGAACCTCCTGTTATTTTGCTTTGTTGTTTTCAGTATAGCATATTTTCCGGCCAAAAGGGTAGCCGGTTTGTGAACAAAACAAAATGCCGCCGAAAGCGGGGCGTAAACGCCCGCCCTCAGCGGCATTTTTACAGTTTGGGAATGGATGCGGAAGCAACCAGCCTTCCGCACGGAAACGTGCTCAGAAGGATGCTTACAGCATCTTCTTCAGCTCATCATACACGAACTGCACCTTGGTGCCGATGATGACCTGGCAGGTGGTCTTGTCGGGGCGGATGACACCGGCAGCACCGGCAGCCTTCACAGCCTTCTCATCCACAGCGGTGTAGTCCTTAATGGTGAAGCGCAGGCGGGTAGCGCAGTAGTCCACGCTGGAGACGTTCTCCTTGCCGCCGATGGCCTTCAGCACACCAGCAGCAACCTCAGTGTAGTTGTTGTTGGCCAGAACGACCTTCTTCTCAGCCTCTTCGGCATCCTCGTCCTCACGGCCGGGGGTCTTCAGGTCGAACTTGGTGATGGCGAAGTAGAACACGAAGTAGAACACCACGAATGCAGCGATGCCCAGAGGAATGATCATCCAAGTCTTAGCAGCTGCAGGCAGAGAAGCGGAGAACACCAGGTCGGTAGCACCTGCGGAGAAGCAGAAGCCAGCACGGAAACCGGAGTAGTAGGTGATGATGGTGAAGATGCCGTACAGAGC
>ENA-ORSI01001460-ORSI01001460.1-human-gut-metagenome-genome-assembly--contig:-NODE-1460-length-20157-cov-16.538305_pt1 | contig 20157 bp, 16 predicted proteins | sample MGYA00242187_ERZ509154 | MGnify/ENA primary metagenome ERZ509154 (study PRJEB26280, sample SAMEA2338627) | human gut metagenome | biome: human gut; feature: human-associated habitat; material: faeces...
CGCAAAAAAACTGTCGTGTCATGAGAGGATAAAAGAGTTGCGGAAATGAGGGATATCAAAAATTAATGGTTAATGATTAATGACTAATGGTTAATGATTGATGGTGGATAAAGAGGTGCACTAAATTAAAGGGCCACTCTCATTGATCATTTACCATTGATCATTAACCATTACCGATTATTTTCTGTCCTTCTTCAGGCGATCGGCCATGGCACGCGCCAGGTTCTCGCACTGTTCGTAAGTAATGTCTTTCATGGCCTGCTTCATCTCAACAGGGTCACCTACTATCTCCAGCTTGCTCTTCTCGGCAAATTCGGCCATACGTTTTACGGCAGCACCGGCCCAGGTAAACGAACCGAAATAGCCGAAATAACGGCCTTTCACCTCACGCAGCAATATTTTGGAAAGCAACGAATCGACTTCGGGATATATCTGGTTGCTGTACGTAGGACTGCCGACAATGAGACCACGGTATTTGAATATATCCATCAGGATGTACGAAGGATTGCTCTTGCTGACGTTGTGCATCACAATGTTCTTGATGCCCTGTGCGGACAGTTCGGCTGCAATGGCTTCGGCCATCTGTTCTGTATTTCCGTACATGCTACCATAAGCGATGACAACACCTTCTTCAGCTTCGTAACGGCTGAGACGGTCGTAAACGCCTACCACACGGGCAATGTTTTCTGTCCATACCGGTCCGTGAGTGGAACAGATAGTGGTGATGGGCAGATGACCAAGCTTGGCCAGTGCTTTCTGCACAGGATTGCCGTACTTACCCACAATGTTGGAATAATAGCGTACCATCTCGTCCCAATAGCGGTCCAGATTGATGCGTGTGTCCAGGAAACCGCCATCCAGCGTTCCGAAACAGCCGAAAGCATCGCCGGCAAACAGAATACCGTCAGTCTCGTCGAATGTCATCATCGTTTCGGGCCAATGCACCATTGGTGTCAGATAGAAACGCAATTTGTGATGTCCCAGGTCGAGGTATGACTCATCTTTCACCTCGTAACGGTCGCCCGTCACGCCGTAATAGCCTTCAATCATGCCGAACGTCTGCTTGTTGCCCACAATCACAATGTCGGGATAATGTTGCTTGATCAGGCGGATCGAACCGGAATGGTCAGGCTCCATGTGATTGATGATGAGGTATTGAATAGGACGGTCGCCTATGATACAACGGATCTTGCGCAGATAAGTCTCGAAGAAACAGGCATCTACCGTATCGACCAGTGCCACGATATCGTCGTCTATCAGATAAGAGTTATAAGAAACGCCGTAAGGCAGCGGCCACATACCTTCGAAAAGATGTTTGTTGCGGTCGTTCACTCCTACGTAATGAACTTTTCCTTTAATCAATGTTTTCTGATTCATAACATTATATAATTAGATGAATTCTACCTTCAAAATGCCACAAAAATACAAAAATTTTCTCATATATCATATTTCTTTCCCTGATAAGCCCCCAGCTGACGCATTCTTTTTTGCAGGCGGTGGTTGAACTCGTAGTTCTTCAGCCCCCAATCGGGGGCTACCAGCAGTTCCTTGGGCGACTGTGAAACAAAACGCTCCAGTACCAGGTCGGGACGCAAATGTTCTACATAATCGACAACCAGCTCCACATACTCGTCTACATCAAACAGATGAAAGTCTTCAGGCGCGTGTTCGTATTCGGCTGCCATACGGGTACCGCGTATCAACTGCAACTGATGCATCTTCAGCGTAGTGAGAGGCAAAGATGACACGGCAGCCGCCTGGGCTACAATGTCGGCATGCGTCTCGCCCGGCAAACCGAGGATGACGTGTCCTCCGGTCAGAATGCCACAGGCAGCCGTACGCTCCACCGCATTACGGGTCACTTCGAACGTATGTCCGCGGTTGATGCGACGCAGAGTGACGTCGGACGTCGACTCGATGCCATATTCAACAATCAGGAACACCTGACGGTTCAATTCTTCCAGATAATGCAACAGAGAATCGGGCATGCAGTCGGGACGGGTACCGATCACCAGCCCTACTACATCATCCACCGACAAGGCTTCCTCGTACTTACGCTTCAGTGAGTCCAGTTCGCCATACGTGTTGGTATATGCCTGAAAATAAGCCAGGTATTTCATTTCGGGATATTTATGCGCAAAAAACACCTTCCCTTCTTCCAATTGCCGGGTAACACTTTTCTCTGTCCGGCAATACTCAGGATTGAACGTCTGGTTGTTACAGTAAGTGCAACCGCCATAGCCAACCGTTCCGTCACGGTTGGGACAAGTGAAGCCGGCATTCAGCGAAATTTTCTGTACCTTATAGGGAAAATAACGCTTCAGAAACGTGGGAAAATCATTATAAAGGACTGGCATATTCTCTGTATTATTCATTATCTGCGGACAAATGTAAGAAATACCCTGCAAACAGGCAACCTTCAGCATGCGGTGTTGTTATTCATCGCATGCAAGCTTACTATAAAATGATTGTATTTATCAGAGGGAATCAGTATATTTGCAAAAAACTAAAAAACGTATCGTATGGCACAAAGCAAGTATATCCGTTTTGACTGGGCTATGAAACGCCTGTTACGCAATAAAGTGAACTTCGGCGTACTCGAAGGTTTACTCACCACTCTTTTGGGAGAACGCATCACCATACAAAAGCTGCTAGAAAGCGAAAGTAATCAGGCTGACGAATACGATAAATATAACAGAGTTGACATCCTCGCCGAAAACTCTAAAGGAGAAATTATACTGATAGAAGTACAAAACAACAATGAATATGCTTACTTCCAACGTATGTTATTCGGCACCTCCAAACTCGTAACAGAATATATCAACCGAGGAGACGGATATGACAAAGTGCGCAAAGTATACAGTGTAAACATTGTATATTTCACATTAGGCCACGGAACAGATATAGTATATCACGGAAAAACTGAATTCAGAGGGATACATAATGGTGAATTACTGGAACTAAGTCCGTTTCAGAAACAGACTTTCAAAGTGAACGAAGTCAGCCAGCTGTATCCAGAATACTATATTTTAAAAGTTAATGACTTCAACCGTGTAGCCAAAACGCCATTAGAAGAATGGATTTACTATCTGAATACAGGAGATGTGCCTGAAGGTGCCTCTGCACCCGGATTGGAAGAAGTCAAAGAAAGATTGAAACTGGATCGTATGACCAAAACAGAACTGGATGCTTATTATCGCCATCTGGACAACATTGTCATTTTACGAGATAATATTTTTACAGAAAGAGAAGAGGGAAGAGCTGAGGGAAGAGCTGAGGGAAGAGCTGAAGGAAGGGCTGAAGGAAGGGCTGAAGGACGAGCTGAAGGAAGGGTTGAAGGAAGGGTTGAAGGTGAAAGAATAAAACAACTGGAAATAGCACGTAACCTGAAAAAACTAGGATTAAACACAGAAGCTATTTGTCAAGCCACAGGTTTATCTCCCCAGGAAGTAGAAGGTTTGTAGTTACAAATCTGATACAGACTCAAATAAAGGAAGCCAATATCATCATTGATAGAATTTACGTATTCCATCCCATAAATATTCAACAGGAGATAACACTTCAAAAGGGCATCTTTGCCAAAAAGGAGCTTTGCGGCTTGCTTTTCGGCCAAGAATGTGTACCTTTGCCCTTGTCAACCCTAAAGGAAAAACTATCATGAGACAAATAAGTATCGTATTTCTCCTCTGCCTGCTCACACTGACAGGCTTTGCCCAAAACGGCCAAACAAATATCGAACTAAAAGATATCGTGTCCGGACAATATCGCGCCGAAAATATTTATGGCGTTATCCCCATCCCGGGTGATGGCGAACACTATTCGCAGATGAATGCTGATCGGACACAAATCATCAAATACTCCTTTAAAACCGGCAAACAGGTAGAAGTACTGTTTGACGCAACAACTGCACGTGAGTGTCCGTTCAAGACATTCGACAGTTACAGCTTCTCGCCAGACGGAAGTATGCTGCTCATTGCTACAGAAACGACTCCCATATATCGCCGTTCGTACACAGCCGTACACTATCTGTACAGTCTGAAACGCAACATCGACGGTAAAATCAACAACGTTGTAGAACGTCTTTCGGACGGAGGACCGCAACAAGTACCCGTATTCTCGCCGGACGGAAGTATGGTAGCCTTTGTGCGCGACAACAACATCTTCCTCGTGAAACGTTACTTCGGCAACAGCGAAAGCCAGGTGACAAAGGACGGCAAACGCAACGAAATACTGAACGGTATCCCCGACTGGGTTTATGAAGAGGAGTTTGCCTTCAACTGTGCATTGGAATTCAGTGCCGACAGCAAAATGTTGGCTTTTATCCGCTTCGATGAAAGCCAGGTACCCTCCTACTCTTTCCCCCTCTTTGCCGGACAGGCTCCGCACATCAGTGCTTTCGAAAAATATCCGGGTGAATACACCTACAAATATCCCAAGACAGGCGAAGCTAACTCGAAAGTAAGCGTACACACTTTCGACATCAAGACGAAAGTAACCCGTAAGATGCAGGTTCCATTGGACGAAGATGGATACATTCCCCGCATCCGCTTCACACAAGACCCGAACAAACTGGCCATCATGACACTGAACCGTCACCAGAACCGTCTTGACCTGTACTTCGGCGATCCGCGCAGTACGGTCTGTAAACTGGCTTTGCGTGACGAAAGTGATACCTATATCAACGAAAGCGTATTCGACAATATTGTTTTCTACCCCGAACACTTCAGCTTTGTCAGCGAACGCAGCGGTTTCAACCACCTCTATTGGTACAGTATGGGAGGTAATCTGGTAAAACAGGTGACCGACGGACAATATGAAGCAAAAGAATTCTTAGGTTATGCACCCGAAGAGGGAGCCTTCTATTTCACAAGCAATGAAGAAAGTCCGATGCGTACAGCAGTCTACAAAATAGACCGTAAGGGCAAGAAAATCAAGCTGTCTACTAAAGAAGGAACCAATAGTGCACAATTCAGTACGGACATGAAATACTTCATGAACCGCTATTCGAATGCCAATACTCCTACCGTAATCACTTTGAACGACAATACAGGAAAAGTACTGACCACCCTGGTAGACAATGCTTCGCTGAAGAAGAAACTGGCAGCCTGCCAGATGCCACAAAAGGAGTTCTTCACTTTCCAGACTTCGGAAGGAGTGAAACTGAATGGCTGGATGCTGAAACCCGCCAATTTCTCAGCTTCCACAAAGTATCCTGTCATTCAATACCAATACAGCGGCCCTGGATCGCAAGAGGTGAAGGATGCCTTCAACATCAGTTGGGAGAATTATATGGCTTCGCAAGGATACATCGTAGTTTGTGTAGACGGACGTGGCACAGGTGGACGCGGTGCTGAATTTGCCAAATGTACTTACCTGAACTTAGGTGTAAAGGAAGCTCGCGACCAAGTGGAAACAGCCCTCTATCTGGGTACGCTGCCGTATGTAGACAAGAATCGTATCGGCATCTGGGGATGGAGCTTCGGAGGCTACATGACACTGATGAGCATGAGCGAAGGCAGACCGGTGTTCAAAGCGGGTGTAGCAGTAGCAGCCGTCACCGACTGGAACTATTATGATACCATCTACGGCGAACGTTTCATGCGTACTCCCAAAGAAAACGGAGAAGGTTACAAAGCCTCTTCGGCCATTACACGTGCCGACAAACTGAGCGGAAACCTGTTGCTGGTACATGGTATGGCCGATGACAACGTACACTACCAGAACTGTGCTGAATATGCCGAACAGCTGGTTCAGCTGGGCAAGCAGTTTGACATGCAAATCTACACCAACCGGAACCACAGTATTTTCGGCGGTAATACACGTCTGCACCTGTACACCAAACTGACTAATTTCTTCAAAAATAACCTTTAAGATTAATGGAGAATGAATCATTCTCCATTATCTATCATCAATCTTAATCATCGAAATGGAAAGAGTACGCAAGCCCGAATGGCTGAAAATAAATATCGGTGCCAACGAACGCTACACCGAAACCAAACGTATTGTAGAATCCCACTGCCTGCACACCATCTGCAGTAGCGGCCGTTGTCCCAATATGGGCGAATGCTGGGGAAAAGGGACTGCCACTTTTATGATAGGCGGCGACATCTGTACCCGAAGCTGTAAATTCTGCAATACGCTGACCGGGAAGCCTCTGCCCCTTGACCCAGGTGAGCCGGCACACGTAGCCGAATCTGTTTCGCTGATGAAACTGTCGCACGCAGTTGTCACCTCGGTAGACCGTGATGACCTGCCCGACCTTGGAGCTGCTCATTGGGCAAAAACCATTCGGGAAATCAGGCGACAGAATCCGGAGACAACCATTGAGGTGCTGATTCCTGACTTTCAGGGACGAAGAGAGCTGGTAGAACAGGTCATAGAAGCCCAGCCCGATATCATCTCACACAACATGGAAACGGTACGGCGTATCAGTCCACTGGTACGCAGTGCAGCACGTTATGACACGAGCTTGGAGGTATTGCATCAGATAGCCGAAAGCGGCATCACTACCAAATCGGGTATCATGGTCGGTTTGGGAGAGACACCGCAAGAAGTAGAAGAACTGATGGACGACCTACGCCGCATCGGATGCCATATCCTTACCATCGGCCAATACCTGCAACCCAGCCATAAACATTATCCGGTGGCCGAATACGTCACACCGGCGCAATTTGCCGCATACAAAAAGACAGGACTGGATAAAGGATTTACGCAGGTAGAAAGTGCTCCGCTGGTACGTTCGTCTTATCATGCCGAAAAACAGATATTGGCTATGAAGAAACGATGAAAGTACCACGAAACCACTTTCCACCCTCAATCTTATTCTTCAACAACCAATACCCGGCTATTGGGTAAATCCGGGATATAAATTTTTTCCCCATCGACAGTAATATCGGCTGGTCCTATCAATGGATTGGCAAGCTTCAGCTGGACGGGTACTATCTGGCGTGTCCGGAGGTCAATCTTACTCAGCTGTGCAGGTGTCCAATTGGTTATATAGATTGATTTTTTGTCGGAAGAGAAAGCTATCCCATCGTACTGTCCCGGGGTCTGAACAAATTTTTCTGGTTGAGGAGTATCTAAATTATCTATACGATAAATGATATGTTTGTCCTGCGTCTTGCCGTCTGCTGGATACGACGCTACATACATCACTCCGCTGTCTACCAGCAAACCGTTAGGACCAGGAATAGACGTCCATTCTACCGGAGCACCCGGATTGGCAGGATCGCTGATATCTATCCGGTAAATCTTGTCTGTATTGGTTACAGAAACGTACAGCATATTGCCCGAAGCAGCCAGGTCGTTGACAAACAAATCTCCCTCGGGAAGACGGATAATCCGAGGATGTTCACCGGGAACAGACAAATGGTAAACTACAATCTTATTGACATCGCAGACAAAAAGATAACCGTCTCTCTCGAACATGCCTTTCGGTGCGGATAGGTTTCCATCAGCAGGAACAATTATTTCAGTCTTTCCATCCTTGTGCCAGACAATATATCCCTTTCCTTCCGAATTAAGCGGATTCAATTCTGACGTGCCAAAATTGGCGATCAAAATACCACCGTTATAGGGATACGTACTTTCACAAAACCATATGCCATCCTGCACTATCGCAACTGGTTCGATTTCCTGAGATACATTTTCGCGTGAGGCCTGCGCCTGTAAATTCACCGACAGCCCTATCAGAGCCATCCATAAAAATCCTTTTCTCATATAAAATTCATTTTTTAAATTGGTAATAAACAATCTGTTTCTCAAACGATTAATCATATACTGAATCATTAATTGCGAACTACTTGTACGCGAAATCGCGAATACCATACGTGTGCAACCGGAATAAGGGCAACGACCAATGCTATGACGATCAGCACCAGCAACAATTCGACAAACAGGTTCCATCCATATCGGGTAAATACGATACCCGTCAGCGAACCAATCAGACTGGAACCTGCATAATAGAACAGCCAGTAAATGCTGGTAGCAGTGCTTTTGGCAAAAGCAGCATGAGCCGATACTATACGGCTAGCCATCGTATGAGTACCGAAAAAAGCAAACGTAAACAGTCCTAATCCCAGGATCAGCACGCCCAGGTGCATCACCAACAGCAGTACAAGCCCTACACACATCAGCAAGAGTGCCCATTGCAACAACATCCCCGGATTGTACCTGTCGGACAAACGGCCGGTAACGAGTGAACCGGCTAAACCCCTGCCGTATACATCATAAATATCATGGCCACCACCTCGTGCGAAAGCCCGAATGCAGGTGAAACAAGCAAAACCGACAAATAATTGTACACACTGACAAAGGTACCCATTGACAATGCAGCAACTAAATACATGCAGATGAGTTGCGGATGAAGCAGCAAAGACTTCATTTGCCTGATTTTCTCTTTAAAGGATACAGGAACTACTGTCGAATGACCGGATGCGGGTATCTTGCGGATAAAGAAATACCCTAATACCAAACTTACTCCGCCAATCACAGCCACTGCATACTGCCACCCAACCCATCCGGACAGAAGAGTTCCTGCCACACGCCCGGACATGCCCCCAATGGTATTACCACTTAAATATAGGCTGATTGCCAGTCCTATCATCGGTTTGTCCACCTCGTCCGTCAGATAGGCCAAAGCCACAGCCGACACAGCAGACAAAGCCATGCCTTTCAGAAAACCGACAACAAGCAGCAAGGGGAATACGGTAATAAAGGCAGATGCCAAAGTCAGAACGGCAGAAACCAGTAATCCGATTCCCATCAGCCGCTCACGTACAAAGTCATCCGCCTTAAAAGCAAACAAAAACAAACCAACAGCCATCCCTAACGTAGAAGCTGACACCGCAAGACTGCTGTTGGCAAGATCGGTATGGAAGAACACACACAACTCGGAGAGCATCGGCTGAAAAAGATACAATTGTGCAAAGACAGACAAACCGGACAGAAACATACAGTTTCGTATGGTCCGGAATCTCTTACGGCTATCCGTAGCTATAGGTGTGCGAAGCATGGCTTTCATATTATGTCCTCCTCTTTTCAAGTTTTGATGCAGCAAAAGTAAACCATTAAACAAAAAAGGCATATATCTAAAAAACTCATATTTCCGATAGCATCTATCGGTAATAACGATAAGCCTATACAGCAACACGCACCCAAAACAATAGAGAAAAGATACTCACCAGCATCCATATATTACAATATCCTAAAAAGAATGAGTTTCTTCTTATGAAAAATTACTTTGATGCAGTCTAAACAGAGAAAAAGAAAAAACAATTGTCCCTTTGCTTGTGTTATACGTAAAAAGCAGAATCATACGAGTTATGGGTCAACAAAGAGTCTTATCATCCAAGTTCAACATGTCCGTAGGATTTCTTCCAGCCGTTATAGCCATATTGCTCAGCGGCTTCGCCTCACAGGACATATCGGTATACGCCGGTGCTGCAATGGGAATAGCTGCCAGTCTGCACAGCTATTTCCGGAAGGGAGCGTATATTCCTCAAATCATATTATATGCTACCACAACCATGCTGACACTGTTGGCCGTTATCGGTATTTTTACTGCCGACTATTGTTCCGACCTTTTATTCCCACTCATGATCGAAGGATGCTGCCTGCTAGTTCCTTTCCTCATATTTCTGAACCGCAAACGTTTCCTGAGGCGTTATCAATGCAAGTCGTCAGAATGTTGTAAACAGTTTTATGCGCAAGGAGCCGAGGCCGCCATCGTATCCTCCAGAGTCATTCTGCTTTTCGGTTTTCTGCATTTTCTTGGTCTGTTTGCCGCTTATCTGCTAAACAGTCCGGCCCACAGTGCCACAGGGTTCTTCCTGTTGCGCATCACTCCCCCGGCCGTGTTCATAGCCGGTATGCTGTTCAACCAGTTCGGCATCCTCTATTTCAACAGAATGATGCAGCATACTATTTTCCTCCCCATTGTCAACATACGGGGCGATGTAACCGGAAAAATACAGGCAGCCGATGTAGTCAACCGCCGGCGCGACTTCATTGTCCCCGTAGTGCGTATAGCCGTAGCGTCGCACGGCATGCTGTTCCTCCGTCCGCGTCCGCAATGCAGCAACTACGATGCCAACAAAACTGACCTGCTGATGGAAGACTACCTGATATACGGCGAGACACTGGAACAGTGTGTGCAACGCATTCTTAAGAAGAACGTTCCGGAATCCTGGAAGAAACACCTTTGCTTCAACCTGAAGTATCACTACGAAAACCAGCAAACCAACCGTCTGGTCTACCTCTTCCTGCTCGATGTAGAAGACGACTCGGCCTTGTGCGACAGCAATTTCAGGGGAGCCAAGCTATGGACACTGTCCCAAATAGAGCAGAATCTGGGAATGAACTACTTCAGCGAGTGCTTCGAATACGAATACGAGCACCTGAAAGGCATTATTTATACAAGAGAAAAATACAAGGAATCTTAGACAGATCGGGCACCTTGCCGCGCCATTCGTTTACGGTACGTGTACGGATGTACTCGCCTTCGCAGGTAATGTTGGCTGCGATGCAGAGCTTCGTCTGCGGACGGCAATTGTGCAGAATATCCTCGACCATCTTGTTGTTCCGGTAAGGGGTCTCGATGAACAACTGTGTCTGGTGTTCGGCATATACCCGCTGCTCCAGAGCTTTCAGCTTTTTAGCCCGTTCGGCAGGTTCGATGGGCAGATAGCCGTTGAAAGCAAAACTCTGACCGTTGAATCCGGAACCCATGACAGACAGAATGATAGAAGAAGGCCCCACCAGCGGAACCACCTTCAGCCCCTTGCGCTGGGCAATGGCTACCACGTCGGCTCCCGGATCGGCCACAGCCGGACAACCGGCTTCGGAAATGACTCCCATGGACTGCCCTTCGGCAAGTGGTTTCAGATAGCCCGATATGGCTTCGGGCGATGTATGCTTGTTCAGCGGATAGAATGTCAGCGAATCGATATCGATACCCTTATCTACCTTTTTAAGAAAACGGCGTGCCGAACGCACATCTTCGACGATAAAGTGGCGTATCTGCAAGATAATCTCCTTATTATAAGCCGGCAACACGGTCTCGACCGGTGTATCGCCCAGCGTGACGGGCAAAAGATAAAGCGCTGTATCCATTCTGATTCAACTGAAATAAAGAATAATAATAAGAAAAAAGGCTGTGCCAGGACGGACACCGGCCACCGGCCGCACCGCACACTGACACACCCTTGTTATGAAACATCCGGCGTTTAGCCGTAGATGATATTTCCGTTTGCGTCCTTATACTCATCCAGGCCCTTCTCATAGGTAGCCATGGCGCGCAGACTCATACCTACGCTGGAGAAACCTCCGTCGTGATACAGGTTCTGCATGGTCACCTTGCGGGTCAGGTCGGAGAACATGACAATACAATAGTCGGCACATTCTTCGGCTGAAGCGTTGCCCAGCGGAGACATGCGGTTGGCAAAGTCGAACAGTTTGTCCATACCCTTCACACCCGAACCGGCTGTAGTCATGGTAGGCGACTGCGAGATGGTATTGATACGTACATGATGCTCGCGACCGTAGATGTAGCCGAAGCTACGGGCGATAGACTCCAACAGAGCCTTGGCGTCGGCCATGTCGTTGTAGCCGTAGAATGTACGCTGTGCAGCCACGTAGCTCAATGCCAGAATCGAACCGTATTCGGCTATGGCATTCATCTTCTTGGCTGCCTGAATCATTTTATGGAAAGAGACGGCTGAGATATCCAGCGTCTTGCTCAACATGTCGTAGTCCAGGTCGTCGTACGTACGTTTTTTACGCACATTGGGAGACATACCGATAGAATGCAGCACAAAATCAATCTGACCGCCCAATACTTCCATCGAACGTTTGAAAACATTTTCCAGATCTTCCACGTTCGTGGCATCGGCGGGAATCACTTCGCAGTGCAGCTTTTCGGCCAGTGCGGACACTTCGCCCATGCGCACGGCAACAGGAGTGTTCGACAACGTAATAACAGCACCTTCTTCTACTGCTTTTTCTGCTACTTTCCAGGCAATGGACTGCTCATTCAGAGCACCGAAGATAATGCCTCTTTTTCCTTTCAACAAATTGTAACTCATACTTACATTAATTAAATTGAGGGCACAAAGATAGGAAGTTTATCCGTAAGTCTGACGAAAATTATTGAAAGAAAGCACCAAAAGACAAAAAATCCACCTAAAACTTCAATTTATCCACCTAAAACTGTGCGGATAATGATACTTTTGTAACAGGATTCCATGCGACGGGCAACCGGCAAGCCGTTGAAAAAACAGGCCAAAGTGCAGGATGCCCCGGCAAAGGAAGACCGTAACTGATAGCATACATCCGATACCATGAAAAGAAGAAAACTGATTCTACTGTGCCTCCTGTGTGGCACATCGCTCTACTCGGCTGCCCAGGAAAGCCGCAGTTTCCGACTGGAAGTCAGAAACACGTGGACGCACGAACAGACGGACGCACCGGTCGTCGTAAAACTGAGCGACCTGAAAACCGGCTTCGACGTACTGTCGGCCACGGTGACAGACGGCGTACGCGAAATACCGTCCCAGCTGGACGACCTGGATGGCGACCGGAAAGCCGACGAGCTGGCTTTCGTCATCGACATGCCTGCCCAAAGTACCCGACAGATCGACATCACCTTGTCCGCAGCTCCGGCACAGAAGACCTATACGCCCCGCGTATCGGCCCAGTTGCTGATACGCGACGCCAAGAAGGGGAAACACGCCCCGATACAGTCGGTCACCGTGCCAGGCACGACTAATTTCTATAATATGGTATACGGTCATGGCCCCATGTTCGAATCGGAACTGGTAGGCTACCGCATCTACTTCAACGAGAAGCAGACCATCGACCCCTACGGAAAGTTCACCCCAAGGCTGGAGCTGACCGAGAGCCAATTCTATCCCACCGACGAACAGCTGGCACGAGGCTTCGGCGACGACGTGCTGATGGTGGGCAACAGTTGCGGCATCGGCGCCCTGAAGGGATGGGACGGGCAGAAAGCTGTCCACATCGCCCCGGTGGCCTACCGCACGGAGCGCATCCTAGCGTGCGGACCGGTGCGTGCTGTTGTCGAGGTGGAAGTGCAGGGATGGGAGTATCAGGGCCGCCGCCTCGACATGACCCACCGTTACCTGCTGTATGCCGGACACCGCGACCTGCGCATCGAGACTTCTTTTTCGCGTCCGCTGGACGAAGAAGAGTTCTGCACCGGCGTACAGAACATCATGGGCAACGAGACCGTTTCCTACAGCGACCACCACGGACTGGTGGGAAGCTGGGGACGCCACTGGCCCGTGAACGACACCGTGAAATATGCCAAAGAGACCATCGGCATTGCCACCTGCATTCCCCAGCGATACGTCCGCCAGGAAGTGGCGGACAAGGATAACTTCCTGTATACGCTGGCGGCTCCCGGCGAACGAGGCTTCTGCCACTACACCATGTTCACCTCGCGCAAGGAGACTTTCGGTTTCCCCGATGCCGAGGCTTGGTTCGGCTACATGCAGGAGTGGAAAGACAGGCTTCAGCATCCCATAGAAACCCGTCTGCTGCCATGACCCGAACCTGATATACATCCGAATTTTACGTAAGGCAGACCGACGCACACACGCGGCCGGCTGCCTATTCACCAAACATAAACAGTCTATTTTCCATGAACATCGTAAAAACACTATTCAGCCTGGGCTTGCTGGCAGCCTTGCCAATGGCGGCTCAGCAGAAAGAGTACGTATCGCAAGTATGGGTAGCCGACCGGGGCGACGGCACCTATCAGAATCCCGTCCTCTATGCCGACTATTCCGACCCCGATGCCTGCCGCGTAGGCAATGACTTCTACATGACCAGCTCCAGCTTCAACTGCCTGCCGGGCTTGCAGATACTGCATTCCAACGATCTGGTCAACTGGCGCATCATCGGTGCAGCCATCCCTTACCGCCTCACTCCTGTCAGTACCCCCGAACGCCCCGAACACGGCAACCGCGTATGGGCACCCGCTATACGCCACCACAACGGCGAGTTCTACATTTTCTGGGGAGATCCGGACCAGGGAGTCTTTATGACCAAGGCCCGCGACCCGCAGGGGCCGTGGACCGAACCCGTACTGGTGAAGGCCGGACAGGGCATCATCGACCCTTGCCCCCTGTGGGACGACGACGGACAGGTCTATTTAGTGCATGCCTATGCCGGCAGCCGCGCCCAGCTGAAGAGTGTCATCGCCGTCTGCCGGCTGAACGAAGAGGCCACGCAGGCCGTCACCCCGTCGCGCATCGTCTTCGACGGGCACGAGGCTCACGCGACGTGCGAGGGGCCCAAGTTCTACAAGAAAGACGGCTATTACTACATCTTCCATCCGGCGGGCGGAGTGCCTACCGGCTGGCAGGTGGTGCTACGCTCGAAGAACGTCTATGGCCCCTACGAGTGCAGAACCGTGCTGGCACAGGGCAACACCTCGGTCAACGGGCCGCACCAGGGCGCGTGGGTGGACACCCCGACCGGCGAGGACTGGTTCCTGCACTTCCAGGACGTAGGGGCTTACGGGCGGGTGGTGCACCTGCAACCCATGAAGTGGAAGGACGGTTGGCCCGTCATCGGCACCGATCCCGACGGCGACGGGTGCGGCGAACCCGTGCTGTCGCATCGCAAGCCCGACGTAGGCCGCACGTATCCCGTCCGCACGCCGCAGGAGAGCGACGAGTTCGATGGCTACACCCTTTCGCCCCAGTGGCAGTGGCATGCCAACATCAACGAGAAGTGGGCCTACCATGCAGGCAACCGCGGCTTCGTCCGCCTGTACTCGTACCCGGTGGTGCCGCAGTGCAGAAACCTGTGGGATGTAGCCAACCTGTTGCTTCAGAAAACGCCTGCCCCCAACTTCACCGCTACGATGAAGCTGACCTTCAGCCCCACGGACAAGTACAGGGGCGAACGCACCGGATTAGTGGTGATGGGCATGGACTATGCCGCGCTGATGCTCGAAAACACGGCCGACGGACTGACCCTGTCGCAGGTGGAGTGCATCGGTGCCGACAAGGGACAGCCCGAGCAGGTCAACGCATCGGTCGGACTGACCGGAGGTACCGTCTATCTGCGCGTCAGGTTCGGGTGCGACGGTCGGAAGATAGCCCAAAGCGAAGGCGGGCACGACCTGCTCGTGACGTGCAACTTCAGCTACAGCACCGACGGCCGGACGTTCAGCCCATTAGGCACCACCTTCCGGGCACGTGAAGGCAAATGGATAGGCGCCAAGGTGGGCACCTTCTGCACCCGCCCCGCCATCAGGGCCAACGACGGCGGATGGGCCGATATCGACTGGTTCCGCATCACCCCGTAAGCAGGGATTCTGTAAAACATTATAACCAACAGACAAGGAAATCATAAAACATTGATAATCAGAAGCCTTATATATTGGCTATCTAAGTATAGGACTGAGGGGGTCTAAGTATAGGACCGAGGGTACCTCAGTCCTATACTTAGGTACCCTCGGTATAGGACTGTGACCGGAAGTCGTCCGCGCTGTCAATAATTATCCTAAACCTCCTCCCCTTCCCGGCCACTGCCCGCACGCGGCGGACACGTTGCAGATGTGCCCGAAAAGTATTACCTTTGCCGCCGGAACATAAAACCTGTGAAAATGAAGAAACTGATTATATTCGACCTCGACGGCACACTGCTCAACACCATTGCCGACCTGGCACAAAGCACCAATCACGCCCTCAGCGCCTTAGGATATCCCACCCACGACGAAGCCTCGTACAAGTTCATGGTGGGCAACGGCATCAACAAGCTGTTCGAACGTGCCCTGCCCGAAGGAGAAAAAACCGAAGAGAACGTCCTGCGGGTACGTGCCCAATTCATCCCCTACTACGACTGCCACAATGCCGACCGCAGCCGCCCCTACCCCGGCATAGCCGAACTGCTGGAACAGCTGCAGTCGCAGCACATACTGTTGGCGGTGGCCTCGAACAAGTATCACGCTGCCACCACGAAGCTCATTGCCCACTACTTCCCGCAGATACGCTTTGCCGCCGTCTATGGCCAGCGCGAAGGCATTGCCACCAAACCCGACCCCACCGTTGTGGCCGACATCCTGCGCGACACCAGTGTGCAGCCCGAAGACGTGCTCTATGTAGGCGACTCGGCCGTCGATATGCAGACCGCCCTCAACGCCGGTGTCACCGCCTGCGGCGTCACCTGGGGCTTCCGTCCGCGCACCGAGTTAGAGGCGCTCAACCCCGCCTACATCGTGGACCACGCATCCGACATACTGAAAATAGCCGACAAGTAGCAGCCACGGCCGCCGGCCGGGGCTGTAGCCGGCGACCCCGACCGCAGTCGGCCGACACCACCGTCCATCCGGAGCAAAATGCACAAACACCCTCGTCTTTTCCCCATTCGATGGCCGATAAGCCAAAAAATACACCCAAACAGACAAATTCTGCACATCGGTCCGGATCAAGGGATGTATTTTTGTCATCGGCAACCCTCGCGTCGAACAGGCGTCAGCGTTGCCGGGAAAAAATACAACCTTTTATCAATTATTACATGACCATGAATCACCAGACATCCCCCCTTTCGCACCGGCCGGCAGGCTTCTTCAGGAAGTTGTTTTCGCTTTCAGCCCTGACCGCTTTTCTGCTGACCGGCAATGCTTGTGCAGGTAACGGCTCGCCCCGTCCGTCCGCAAGTCCGGTCGCCGACATCTACGAAGGCCTTCCCTTCGAAATGCCCCGTGTGGAACGTCCCACCTTTCCCGAACTGGAAGCCGACATCACCGACTTCGGTGCCAAGAACGACGGCATCACGCTGAACACCCGCGCCATCAACGACGCCATCCGCTCCGTCAGTCAGAAAGGCGGCGGAACCGTCATCATCCCCGAAGGAATCTGGCTCACAGGCCCCATCGAACTGCTGAGCAACGTCAATCTGCATACCGAGAAGAACGCCCTCGTCCTGTTCACCGACGACTTCGAGGCCTATCCCATCATCGAAACCTCGTTCGAAGGACTGAACACCCGCCGTTGCCAGTCGCCCATCTCGGCACGCAACGCCCAGAACATCGCCATCACCGGCGACGGCGTATTCGACGGCTCGGGCGACAGCTGGCGCCCCGTCAAGAAGAGCAAGCTGACCACCTCGCAGTGGAAAGCGCTCGTCCAGTCGGGCGGTGTGGTCGATAACGACATCTGGTACCCCACCCCCGGCTCGCTGAAAGGCGCGCAGGCCTGCAAGGAGTTCAACAATCCCGAAGGCATCGAGACCGACGAAGAGTGGAACGAAATACGCCCCTGGCTGCGCCCCGTACTACTCAGCATCGCCCAGTGTAAGAAGGTGTTGCTCGAAGGCGTCACCTTCAAGAACTCGCCCAGCTGGTGCCTGCATCCGCTGTCGTGCGAGCACGTCACCATCGACAACGTGAAAGTATTCAATCCCTGGTACTCGCAGAACGGCGACGCCCTCGACTTAGAGTCGTGCACCAACGCCGTAATCACCAACTGCATCTTCGACGCGGGCGACGACGCCATCTGCCTCAAGTCAGGCAAGGACGAGGATGGAAGAAAACGTGGCGAACCCTGCCAGAACGTCATCGTACGCAACAACATCGTCCTGCACGGACATGGAGGCTTCGTGGTGGGCAGCGAAATGTCGGGCGGCGTCAGAAACATCTACGTGGCCGACTGCACCTTCCTCGGCACCGATGTGGGTCTGCGGTTTAAGAGCACCCGCGGACGCGGCGGAGTGGTAGAAGGCATCTACATCGACCGCATCCAGATGATTGACATCCCCTACGAACCACTGCTGTTCGACCTCTTCTACGGCGGCAAGGCAGCCGGCGAGGAGACCGAAGACGACCTGCAGGGACGCATGAAGGCCGAGATACCGCCCGTCACGGAAGAAACACCCGCCTTCCGCAACATCCACATCTCCAACGTCACCTGCAAGGGTGCCGGACGCGCCATGTTCTTCAACGGACTGCCCGAGATGCCCATCGATAACGTCAGCATCAGCAACGTCACCATCAGCGACGCCAAGGAGGGCATCACCATCAGCCAGGCACGCAACGTCACCTTAGAAAACGTGCACATCGGCACGCCGGGCGACGCCATGCAGATAAAGAACGCACAAGACATCCGCGTCAACGGACAGACCTATCAGAACCCCGGTTCGAAAGCCATGCCCGTCAAGATGTAAAGCCCGCCGATAACGGTACGTAACAACAGACAGTAACCGCAGCAAAGGCTGACAACCGGTCAGCATACCGCTGCATCAATCATACAAGCCATTCAGACAACAATATGAATAAGATAAACTCCAAACTGGCCGCCATCACACTGACCGCCATCATCGCTTCCCTTCCCTCGCTCAGCCTGGGATGCTCCGACGGAAACACTCCCGAAGCCGCTCCGGTGCCCCCTTCCGACGAGGAGGTACTGACCACCTATCCCACGCCCGACCGCTCCACCATCCCGGCCTTTCCCGGTGCCGACGGAGCAGGCAAATACACCACCGGAGGGGCAGGCGGAACCGCTTACACCGTAACCTCGCTCAAGGACGACAGCTCGCAAGGCACCCTGCGCTGGGCCATCAACCAGAAAGGAGCCCGCACCATCGTCTTCGCCGTCAGCGGCATCATCGAGCTGCAACAGCCACTCAAGGTGCGCAACGGCGACCTGACCATCGCCGGGCAGACCGCACCGGGCGACGGCATCTGCCTGAAGAACTATACGTTCAATATACAGGCCGACAACGTCATCGTCCGCTTTATCCGCTCGCGCATGGGAGCCGACATCGTGCAGAAAGGCGACGACGCCATGAATGCCTATCAGTCGCACCGCAACATCATCATCGACCACTGTTCGCTGAGCTGGAGCACCGACGAGTGTGCCACGTTCTACGACAACAGTAACCTGACCCTGCAATGGTGCATCATCAGCGAAAGTCTGGCCAACTCCATACACGAGAAAGGCGCACACGGCTACGGTGGCATCTGGGGAGGACAACCCGCCTCGTTCCATCACAATCTGCTGGCCCACCACACCAACCGCACGCCCCGCCTCTGCGGCAGCCGCTTCTCGGGCCGTCCGGACGACGAACGGGTAGACCTGCGCAACAACGTCTTCTACAACTGGGGCCCCACCAACGGAGGCTATGCCGGCGAAGGAGGCAGCTACAACTTCGTGAACAACTACTACAAGCCCGGTCCGTCGACCGCCACCAAGGAAAGCCTGGTGAACCGCATCTTCCAGCCCAATGCCGACGACGGTTCGCAAAAGAACGTCAAGGGCATCTGGGGAACCTTCTACGTCAGCGGCAACCATTTCGACAACACCTGTCCCGCCATCCAGAACCATGCCAAGAAGAGCAAGGTGCTCGGCCTGATCGAAGCCGTCAACGCCGACAACTGGGAGGGCATCCAGCCCAACACCAACAACGGCGACCTGCCCGATGGCAAGATTGACAACATCCGCAGCAACACCGAATTTGCGGTAGAAGCCGTAGGCACACACACCGCAGCCGACGCCTACGACCGCGTACTGGCCTATGCCGGCGCCAGCCTGAAGCGCGACGCCGTCGACACCCGCATCGTGAGCGACGTGCAGAACGGCACCTACGAATACGAAGGCAGTAACGGAAGCAGCAACGGACTCATAGACTCGCAGGCCGACGCAGGCGGATGGCCCACCTACCAGAGCGCCACCAAGCCGCAGGACAGCGACAACGACGGCATCCCCGACGAATGGGCCGCCCGCAACCTGCCCGAAGGCAAAACCTACCGCGACCTGGACCCCGCCAGCGGATATTCCTACCTCGAACTCTACATCAACAGCCTCGTGGCCGACATCATGAAAGGCGGATGCGAAGGCAGCAGCGGTTCGCCCTGCTCCCAAGACTTCTAAAGCCTCTTCCCGCCCGATACCATCGAACAGGAAAGGCCGGTCGTTTGCAATGTCTACATAGCAAACGGCCGGCCTTCTGTCGTGCCATTACCTATTTTTAATAAAAAAGTCAAATTGAAGGGTTGGCAGGATGAAAGAAAACGGTTAACTTTGCCATCGGTTTTACGATGTGGAACTACGTTTTTTTAATTATAACTAACTAAAAAGAGCTAATTATGACTTATTCACACGAAGTGGAACACATGTGTGTTGTAAA
>ENA-ORSI01001469-ORSI01001469.1-human-gut-metagenome-genome-assembly--contig:-NODE-1469-length-20027-cov-20.724014_pt1 | contig 20027 bp, 20 predicted proteins | sample MGYA00242187_ERZ509154 | MGnify/ENA primary metagenome ERZ509154 (study PRJEB26280, sample SAMEA2338627) | human gut metagenome | biome: human gut; feature: human-associated habitat; material: faeces...
TATTTGAAGGGAGCTGTCCTTAGTACGAGAGGACCAGGATGGACATACCGATGGTTTATCAGTTGTCACACCAGTGGCACGGCTGAGTAGCCAAGTATGGAAGGGATAAACGCTGAAAGCATCTAAGTGTGAAGCCCACCCTAAGATAAGATATCTCATACCGAAAGGTAGTAAGATTCCATAAAGACTATGTGGTTGATAGGTTGGAGGTGTAAGTATAGCAATATATTGAGCTGACCAATACTAATAAATCGAGGGCTTAACCACTAATATATATGTTTACAAACTTTTCTCTCTATGTATTTTTCAGTGTGCTAGTATAAGTACATAACACTTTTCTGGTGACGATAACATAGAGGTAATACCTGTTCCCATCCCGAACACAGAAGTCAAGCTCTATTGTGCCGAAAATATTTGCGGGTTACCCTGCTGAGAAAATAGGTTGTTGCCAGATTTTTTTATGCGTAAAAGTAGAAATTAGAGATAATAAAATTTATTATTTGTAATTTCTACTTTTTTATTTGTACAGAAAAAATAAGCTTTTATCTTGACCTAATATAAAATTTTTCTGTTTAATGGAAAAAATAAGTAAAGTAATATTATAAGTGATTGAAAAAATAATTACAAAATGATAAAATACTTATAATAAATAAGAAGGATAATTAAATATTTTTTAATTAGTGTAATTAAAAAGTAAGTTATAAAATACAATATAAAATAAGAATATAAAAGAGGTGTTAGATTTGAAAAAAACAATTTGGAAGTCAGGAACATTTATATATCCGTTACCAGCTGTAATGGTATCTTGTGGAGATATGGAAAAAAGTAATATTATAACTGTAGCATGGACAGGGATTATGAATACAAATCCAGCTATGTGCTATATATCTGTAAGACCAGAAAGATATTCATATAATATAATAAAAGAAACTGGAGAATTTGCAATAAATCTTACAACAAAAGAATTAGCATATGCTACAGATTGGTGTGGAGTAAAAACAGGAGCAAAAGTAGATAAATTTAAAGAGATGAAACTTACAAAACAAAAAGCAGAAAATATAAAATGTCCATTAATAGAAGAAAGTCCTATTTCTATTGAATGTAAGGTAAAAGAAATAAAAGAACTTGGAAGTCACCACATGTTTATAGCAGATGTACTTTCAATAGATGTAGCAGAAAAATATATTGATGATAAAGGAGCTTTTGATATATCTAAATGTGAACTAATTGCATATGCTAATGGAGGGTATTATGAATTAGATAAAAAAATTGGAAAGTTTGGATATTCTGTTCAAAAAAACTTGAAAAAATAATTTATAAGATATAGAATAGTAATCAAAAGAAAAAAGGAAAGGTGATGTATGTGAAAAATAATAAAGGACTAATTGCAATAATAATTATATTAGCTATTTTAGTCATTGCACTTGGAGTATATATTTTTAAGGGGGAAAGTATAAGACAATGGGTCTCTAAAGATGTGCCAAAAACAACAGAAGAAAATAATACAAAGTATGAGGAAGATGTTAATAAAATTATAACACTTGGAACAGGAATGAAAAGACCAAGTCAATATAAACCAAGTGAACAATATTATATAATAGATAATCGAAAATATGAATTAAATACACTCGTAAACTCATTAAAAAATGAAGAGCTAAAAAAAGAGATTAACACATTTATAAAAGAAAGCACAGATAAGCTCGAAAATAAAAGAAGTGATTTTCAACAATATATAGAAGAAGGAAATAAAGAAAGAGAAAAAATTGAATGGGCAGGAAATAAATTAGACTATTACAGAGTTATTTCAACGAATGGAAATTTAGGAGATGAAAGTGATCCAATACAGATTTTTACTGAATGGAAATGTACAAATGGGTATTTATCAATATCATTGTCATATAAATATGCATATGGTGAACTTATAAACAGAACTTCTAGAAAAGATTCAAAAATTTTTAATTATGGACCATATGAAATATATTGTGCTACATATGATTTGTATACTGGAAAAAGAATACAATTCAGTGATTTATTCTTTGAAGGAGAAGACTACGGCGCAGAATTGTATGAATTTATGAAAGGTAAAATAGCAACAGATATTATGGAGCAATACGTAAAAAGAGAATTTACAACATTACCACAAGATTATCAATATTTTACAATAGAAAACATTATATTTAATAAACAAAATTTGTATTTTTCTGAAGCAACAGAAATATCAACAGCATACTATTATACAATGTTTCCAACTTTAAGTATTGCTAGAGACATGAAAAATATATTTAGTAATGATGTAAAAATAGAAACAGATGATGCATTGGGAAAACCAATGGTGCAAATAACTCAAATTCAAATAAACAATAATACATATGTAATTGGTAAGATAAAACATTGGGACAAAAATATAGAAAACAAAATAAATAATAGTATAATAAAATGTGCAGAAGAATTAGATAAAAATGGTATATTTGACAAAATAAACAAAAATAATATATTTACGGTAACCTCTTGGCAATATAATTATGATGGCGAAAAAATAAGAACAATGGTTATACAACAGCTGAATAACAAAGAACAGGCAATTGAAATTCTACTAAATGCACAAACTGGAGATATTGAAGAATTATATTATAGAGAAGATGTAAGTGCAGGGGAAACTTCAAATGAAACAGTAAGAAATAGTATTTTAAAAGAACTTAATTCCATTTTACAAAAATTAAAAAAATAAAATGAACCATATAGCAAAATCTCAAGTCTTATAAATGGATTGAAAGAAATAGATAGCGTAAAGTAAAAATGTAGGGGCGATTTTAATCGACCGCACTTTGAAGAAATTACTAAAAAATAAATAAAAAGGGGGGAAACATATGAAAAAGTACAAAGTGTTTATAACAATATTAATTATTTTAATATTGTTAGTACTAACAGCATTAGGATTGTACATTTTTAAAAAAGATACTGTAAAGAGTTGGCTTAATTTAAAGGATACAAATGGTGTTACGCAAGAGCCAAAGATAGAAGAAACTAAAAAAGAAGAAACACCAGCAGAAACTGATAAAATTAAAACACTTGGAACAGGAATGAAAAGACCAAGCAATTATAAACCAACAGATTCATATTGCATTTACGAATATAAATATGAATTAGAAGATTTAGTTAACAATTTAAATAATGTTCAGTTAAAAAATGAAATAAATACATTTATAAAGGAAAGCAAAACAAAATTAGCAAAAGATGAAGTAGAATTTAAAAAATATATTGATGAAGGAAATAAACTAAAAGGTAAGGTAAAAATAAAAGGTTTAGATTCAGAAGCAGAATATTATAGTCCAGAAATAGGAGCAAGTGATTATTATAGCAGAGTTATTCCTTTTGAGGAAGAAAAAAACGCAATAGGAATAACTGTTGATTGGAAATGCGTAAATGGATACTTGTCGATTTCTCTATATTATAAATACAGATATGGAGATATAGTAAATTTTATAGGTGATAATTTTCAAAATAGTGGTATATATAAATCATATTGTGCTACATATGATTTATACACAGGCAAAAAAATACAACTTAGTGACTTGTTTTTCGAAGGAGAAGATTATAGTACAGAATTATATGAGTTAATGCAAAGTAAAATGTCAGTTGGAGGATATGGTAATTATATTAAAAGGGATTTTACAACATTAGAAAAAAACTATGAAAAGTTTACACTAAATAGCATTTTCTTTGACAAGCAAAATACAGTATTTTCCGAAGGAGCAATAATACCAACAGAATATTATTATACAATTTTTCCTGTAATAACAATAGGAAGAGATATGAAAGGAATATTTAATGACAAAATTGAAATAAATGAATTCGCAAAGTTTGGTTTTAGAAATCAAATTGTCCAAACAGAAGTAAATGAAATTCCATATAAAATACCTAAAATAAAGCATTGGGATGATAAAATAGGAGAAAAAATAAACACAAATATAGAAAAATATATGGAATATATAATGAAAAACTATAAAGACATTTTAGATACAAGTAACTTGGCAAGAGGCTCATATCAAGGCAATACAGTAGAATTAAGTTATAATGAGGAAAAAAATATAAGATATATAATTAATTATAAGAGTGCATATCCATTTATAGAAATTTATGTTGATAAATATACAGGTGAATTAAAAAGTGTAGAACCAAGTATGGGAATGTTTTCGATAAAACCTAATAGCATTTCTTGGAGTGATGCTTTAGAAAAAATGAAAGGTTTATAAATTTTTGTTTATATAAATTTAAAGGAGGAATTTTAGATGAAAAAAGCAGTAATTGTTTTAGCAGTTATATTAGTATTAATACTAATAGGTGGAGTTGGCTATATAGTATGGGACAATGCACAAAGTAATATAGGACAAGCAGAAAATAACAAACCAAACGAAACTATAGTGAATGATACAGCAAAAGCGGCAGAGTTAAGAGAAAAATTAAAAGGGAATTTTCCTAAAATGGATGGTTCAACTTCAACAATTCCATTAGAAGCAGGGATTGTAGCAGCATTTGAAGGAATATCACAAGAAGAAGCAGAAGCAAAGATAAAACATTCTACAACATATGGATCATTTGAAAACTTATTAGAAGGAAAATGTGAATTAGTATTTGTGCCATTATTATCAGATGAACAAAAAAAAGCAGCAGAAGATAAAGGGATAGAATTAGAAATAGTTCCTATAACAAAAGAAGCTTTTGTATTTGTTATTAATCCAGATAATACAGTAGATACATTAACACAAGAACAAATAAGAAAAATATACACAGGAGAAATAAAAAACTGGAAAGAACTTGGTGGAGATGATGCTGAAATAGTAGCATATCAAAGAGACGAAACATCAGGAAGCCAAAACAATATGAAAGTATTTATGAAGGGATATAATTTAATAAAAGCAAAACAAGAATTTATATTAGAAAGCATGAATAGCATTTTAGATGTTATAGCAGGATATGATAATGGAAAATATTCAATAGGGTATTCTGTACATGCATATGCAAGAAATATGTATAACTTAGCAGGAATTAAATTTGTGAAAGTAGATGGAGTAGAACCAAGTTATAAAACCATAGAAGACGGAACATATCCACTAATAGATTATAAATATGCTATATTTAATAAAAAAGAGGCAGAAGGTTCAAATGTAAGAAATATGGTTGAATGGTTGTTAACATCAGAAGGCCAAAAAGCAATGTCAAATGCAGGATATGTACCAGTAAAAGCAACAAAATAAAAAAATATTAAAAATGAAACAAGAAAAACAGTACCAAATGTTGACATATTGTAAAAAAGATGGTACAATAATTAAGCGTATGTAGTAAAACATACGCTTAAAAAAATAAAATTAATTATAAGCGTAAGAACTTAAGGTGGAGGTGTATTAAATGGCAGCAAAAGGAGCAAGAGAAGCAATTACATTAGAATGTACAGAATGTAAAAGAAGAAACTATACAACAGAAAAGAACAAAAAAAATAATACAGAGAGATTAGAAGTAGAAAAATATTGCAAATTCTGTAAAAAACATACAACACATAAAGAAACAAAATAGCTTTGTAAGGGGGATTAAAAATGCCAAAGGATAATAAGGTAAAAAAAGAGAAAAAGCATTTTTTTAGAGATTTCAAAGCGGAATTAAAAAAAGTAATTTGGCCTACACCAAAGCAACTTATAAATAATACCATTGCAGTAATAACAATAGTACTAATTACTGCAGCTGTTGTATTTGCTTTAGATTTTGTTTTTGAAAATATGAACAAATATGGAATTAACAAAATAAAAGAAACTGTTGAAAGCCATAAACAAGAAGAAAACACAGAAGGAGAAAATGCAAACGAAGAAAATGCAGAAAACTCTGAAAATAACGGCGAAACAGAAAATGGAACAGAAGACAATACAGCAAAAGCAGAAAATAAAGAAGTAGAGTAATAAAGGAGGCTAAATTATGTCTCAAGAAAATGAATTAATACCAAAATGGTATGTTGTTCATACATATTCAGGCTATGAAAATAAAGTTAAAACAGATTTGGAAAAAACAATAAAAAATAGAGAATTAGAAGATTATTTTTTTGATATAATTGTTCCAATGGAAGAACAAATAGAAATAAAAGAAGGAAAAAGAAAAACTAATTTAAAAAAAGTATTTCCAAGTTATGTATTAGTTAAAATGATAGTAACTGAAAAAACTTGGTATATAGTAAGAAATACTAGAGGAGTTACTGGATTCGTAGGTTCTGGAACAGACCCAATCCCTCTTACAGAAGAAGAGATAAGGAAAATGGGATTTGAAATAAAAGAAGTTAATGTAGACTATTCGGTAAATGACTCAGTAAAAATATTAGATGGGGCACTAAGAGATTTTGTTGGAACAGTGACAGAAATAAATAAAGAAAAGCACAAAGTAAAAGTGCTAGTATCTATGTTTGGGAGAGAGACTCCTGTAGAGTTAGAATTTTCTCAAGTTGAAAAAATTTAATTTTATAAAAACAAAAAAACATTAAACTAGTTAATAATCTAAATTTTTAGGTTTATATACATATTGAAGGAGGTGCAAAAAAATGGCAGAGAAGGAAATTGGTAGTGTTATAAAATTGCAAATACCAGCAGGAAAAGCTAGTCCAGCTCCACCAGTAGGCCCAGCTCTAGGTGGTACAGGAGTAAACATCATGCAATTCGTAAAAGAATTTAATGATAGAACAGCAAATTTAGGTGGTGTTAAGATTCCAGTTGTTTTAACAGTATACAAAGATAAATCTTTTGAATTTATAACAAAAGAGCCACCAATGGCAGTATTAATAAAAAAAGCAGCTAAAATTGAAAAGGCTTCTGGAAAGCCAAACAGAGAAAAGGTTGCCAAAATTACAAAAGCACAAGTAGAGGAAATTGCTAAACAAAAAATGCCAGACTTAAATGCAGCATCATTAGAAAGTGCAATGAGTATGGTAGCAGGAACAGCAAGATCTATGGGTGTTGTTATAACAGAATAATATAAAAATGGGAGAAACTTAAAAGTTTCGTTATTACCAAAGGAGGTTAAAATGAAAAGAGGAAAAAGATATCAAGAAGCTGAAAAGCTTGTTGACAAGAAAAAAAATTATAGTGTAGCTGAAGCACTAGAAGTAATTGAAAAAATGCCAAAACCAAAATTTGATGAAACAGTAGAATTACATGTTAAATTAGGTGTTGACTCAAAACAAGCAGATCAACAAGTTAGAGGTACTACAGTACTTCCTAATGGTACAGGTAAAACACAAAGAGTATTAGTGTTTGCTAAAGGACCAAAAGCTGATGAAGCTACAAAAGCAGGAGCAGATTTTGTAGGAGCAGAAGAATTAATACCAAAAATTGAAAAAGAAAATTGGTTTGACTATGATGTAATAGTTGCAACCCCAGATATGATGGGCGTTGTAGGAAGATTAGGTAAAGTATTAGGACCAAAAGGATTAATGCCAAACCCTAAATCAGGAACAGTAACAATGGATGTTACAAAAGCAATCCAAGAAATAAAATCAGGAAAAGTTGAATATAGATTAGACAAAAATAATATTATTCACTTAGGATTTGGAAAAGTTTCATTTGGAGTAGAAAAATTAGCAGAAAACTATGAAACAGTTATGAATGCTATAATAAAGGCTAAACCAGCAGCAGCTAAAGGACAATATATTAAGAGTGTAGCAATTTCTACTACAATGGGACCAAGTATGTATATTGACCAAAAATAAATAGATAGCCAGAGACAGTAAGCAAAAAAGTAAGTCTTACTTAGGCATAAAGTGAGCGGATAAAACCAATCCTTGTATGCCTATGGCTTATAAGATTGGTTTTAATTTTTTAAATATATTAAAGTGAGGTGAATATATAAAATGGCAAATCAAAAAGTTATAGAACAAAAAGAAAAAGAAGTAAAAGATTTAGCTGATAAATTAAAAGATGCTAAAATAGTACTTTTAACAGATTACAGAGGAATTAATGTTGCAGACGTAACAAAATTAAGAGCAGACTTAAGAAAAACATCTGTAGAATATAAAGTTATAAAAAACAACATCATTAAAAGGGCATTAGATGCTAATGGAGAATCTGGTTTAGACAGTTTATTAGAAGGACCAACAGCAATAATTTACGGAAATGAAGATTACTTAGAGCCTGCAAAGATAATATATAATTTTTCAAAAGAAAATGAATTCTACAAAATTAAAGGTGGAATAATTGAAGGAAAAGTTATGACAGCAGAAGAAATAATTACACTTGCAAAATTACCATCAAGACAAGAATTACTTGGAATGCTTGCTGGTGCATTGCTTGGAAATATTTCAAAACTTGCAGTTGGACTTAATGAAGTGTGCAAACAAAAACAATAAAAATTATTAAAAATTAAATCGGACTAAGGTCCAAAATAAATTTTAGGAGGATATTAAAATGATAGAAGAATTATTAGAAAAAATTGATGCTTTAACAGTTGCAGAATTAGCAGAATTAGTTAAAGCTATTGAAGAAAAATATGGAGTATCTGCAGTAGCAGCTGCAGCACCAGCAGCTGGAGCAGTAGCAGGTGCAGCTGAAGAAAAGACAAACTTTAATGTAATATTAAAAGAAGCTGGAGCAAACAAAATCCAAGTTATAAAAGTAGTTAGAGATGCTACAGGTTTAGGATTAAAAGAAGCTAAAGATTTAGTTGATGGAGCTCCAAAAACAGTAAAAGAAAACGTAGCTAAAGAAGAAGCAGAAGAGTTAAAAGCTAAATTTGCTGAAGCTGGTGCAGTAGTAGAATTACAATAATATTTATATATAAAAAAGAATGCAACGCTGAACTATACCACCAAAAGTGGAGTTCAATGTTGCCTTCTTTTTTTATTGTATAGGAAAAGTTCGAAGGACTTTGGCAACCAGAAACACTTTTGTACCAAAAGTGAGGTATGTCCCCAGTGTGACAAAATGTCACAAAAAGGAACGTCCCTAAAGTGACAAGTACTTGACATTGTAGAATATAAGTTATAAAATATAAAAATGTTAATATATTTTAAGCAAAGGAGATAAATAATGATTATATTACTAGATGCTATGGGAGGAGATAATGCGCCAGAAGCAACAATTAAGGGAGCTGTAAAAGCAATTAATGATATCAAAGCAGAAGTAGTTTTAATAGGAAATAAAGAGATAATTAATACTAAAATTAAAGAATTTTATGGAAAAGATGATATAAAAGAAATATCACCAAGATTATCTATACACCACACTACAGAAACAATAGAGATGGTAGATATTCCAACACAGGCTATTAAACATAAAAAAGATTCATCAATGGTGGTTGGATTTAATATGTTAAAAGAAGGAAAAGGAGATGTATTTATTTCCGCAGGTAATTCAGGTGCACTTTTAACAGGGGCTACTCTATTGGTAGGAAGAATAAAAGGAATAGATAGACCAGCATTAGCAGGTATACTTCCGTCATATAAAAATAGACTTATGCTAATGGATTGTGGTTCTAATACAAATTGTAAACCAATAAACTTATTACAATTTGCTCAAATGGCAAGTATTTATTTAAAAAACACATTCAATATGGATAAAAATCCAACTGTAGGTCTTTTAAATATAGGTACAGAGGAAACAAAAGGAAATGAACTTATTAAAGAATCATATAAATTATTAAAAGAAAAATCAGAAGAGTTAAATATAAATTTTGTTGGAAATGTTGAAGGAAGAGATGCTTTTTCCGGAGAATTAGATATACTTGTAACAGATGGATTTACAGGTAATATATTTTTAAAAACTGTGGAGGGGCTTGGAAAATTTGTAAAAAGATCATTAAAAGAAAGTATGAAAAAGAATATTTTCTCAATAATAGGTACTTTACCAGCATTGCCTTCAATAAAACGATTTGCAAAAGTAATGGATTACAAAGAATATGGAGGAGCTTTGTTTTTAGGAGTAAAGAAACCAGTAGTTAAAGCACATGGAAGTAGTGATGAAAAATTATTTGAATTTACTATAAAACAAGCAGAGCAATTTGTAGAAAACCAAGCTGTAGAAAAGTTAATTAAAGAATTTGAAAAAGAAGAAAATTAGTATGAAATTTTGAATAAAAAACTTGACAATTAAACTTATATGTATTATTGTTAGATAGGAAAAGATAATCGGATTAAAAAGGGGGTGAACTTATAATGAGTTCAGAAGAAGTATTTGAAAAGGTAAAAAATGTTATTATAGAGCAATTAGGAGTTGCTGAAAACAACATTACTATGGAAGCATCTTTTATAGATGATTTAGGTGCAGATTCTTTAGACATAGTAGAATTAATAATGGCTTTAGAAGAAGAATTTGATATAGAAATACCAGATAGTGATGCTGAAAAAGTAGTAACAGTAGGAGATGTAGTAGAGTATATAAAAGATCACGTAGCATAAGAAAAAATAAAATGAAAGGTCAAATAAAAGCCTTTCTTTTTTTTAGCCTTTATAGTATAATATAAAAGAATTAGTGTTTAGTAACTAAGTATGTATAAAGGAAAGGAAGGAAAAATGAATAATTTAGAAGAACTAGAAAAAAACATAGGCTATACATTTAAAAATAAAGATTTATTAAAAAAAGCATTAACACATAAGTCTTATGCTTATGAAAACAAAATAGAAAGTAATGAGAAATTAGAATTCTTAGGTGATAGTATACTGGAATATATTAGCAGTAAATATATTTATAATAATTATCCAAAATTAAAAGAAGGAGAAATGACTAAAGTTAGAGCAGAAGTAGTATGTGAGCAAAGTTTATATAATGTAGCTATTAAGCATAATTTTAGTGATTTCTTACAAGTTGGAAAAAGTGAAATGGTAAGTCACGGAAATAAAAAAGTAGCAATACTTGCAGATAGTATAGAAGCTACTATAGCAGCAATATATTTTGATTCTGGACTAGAAGAAGCAGAAAAATTTATAATAGAAAATTTAAAAGATGCAATAGAAATTTCTACTAAAAACGTAGGAATGAAAGATCATAAAACAGTACTGCAAGAAAAATTGCAAATTAATGGAGAGGTTAATATTAAATATGTAATAATCAACGAACAAGGTCCAGACCATGACAAAATATTTACAGCAGAAGTAAGTTGTGATAATAAAAAATTAGCAATAGGAAAAGGAAAAACAAAAAAACAAGCAGAAATGGAGGCAGCAAGAATAGCACTAGAAAATATGCATTAGGAGGTAAATTATGAAGAAAGAATATATTATACCAATATTTGTTCCACATTTGGGTTGTCCAAATCAATGTACATTCTGCAATCAGAAAAAGATAAGTGGACAATTAAAAAAGGTTACAGCAAAAGATGTTGAAGAAACTATAGAATATTATTTAAAAAATTTTAAAGACAAAAATAAATATGTAGAAGTAGCTTTTTTCGGAGGAAGCTTTACAGCCATAGATGAAAAAGAACAAGAGGAATTACTAAATGCTGCGTATAAATATATAAAAAATAAGAAAGTTAATAGTATAAGAATATCTACAAGGCCAGATTGTATAAATAAAGAAATATTAAAAAGATTAAAAAAATATGGTGTTCAAACAATAGAATTAGGTGTACAATCTTCAAATGACTATATATTAAAGCAATGTAAAAGAGGACATACATTTGAAGATGTAAAAAAGGCATCTAAATTAATTAGATGGTACAGATTTACATTAGGACATCAAATGATGGTAGGATTACCTGAAAGTACAAAGTTAGACGAAATAAATACTGCCAAAGCTCTAATAAAATTAAAACCAAAAATAGTAAGAATATATCCAGTATTAGTTATAAAAGACACACCACTAGAAGAGGAATATAAAAACAAAGAATATGTTCCCCTTACAGTAGAACAAGCTGTGGAGACATGTAAAGAGATTGTAGATTTATTTAATAAAGAAAAAATAGAAGTAATAAGAATTGGATTACAAAATACAGAGGAAATAACAGATCCTTCAGATAAAAATAGCCAAGTAGTTGCAGGACCATATCATCCAGCATTTAGACAATTAGTAGAGGGAAGATTGTGGTATGATGCAATAGTAGCGGAGATTAAAAAAATAAATGTTAAAGTAATGCAAGTAAAAATAATTGCAAATCAAGAAAATATAAATAATATAATAGGACATAAAAAAGAAAATATATCAAAATTAAAAGAGTTTTATGATGTTGACGTAAGAGTAGAAACAAGTGAAGAAATAAAACCAGGAAAATTCAAGATAGAAATTGAAAAAACATATCAAGATTTTTTAAATAATTAGCAAAGTGAATAAAAATTACCTGTTTAATAAATAATAATAATAAACAGGTAATTTTTTTAATTAAAGGATGTTAATGTTATATGGGAAATACTAATATAAAAAAGAGTGCTAATATAAGAAATTATTTAATAAATGTAACATATATAACAATTGGATGTATTATTATGGGTATAGGTACATCTTTATTTTTATTACCCAATAAATTGTCTACAGGTGGAGTATCAGGAATAGCAACAATAGGGTATTATTTATTAAATTTCCCATTAGGAACTACAATATTAGTTTTAAATATTCCACTATTCATAATAGCATTTTTTAAAGTTGGAAAAGAGCTATTTATAAATTCTATTATAGGAACTATATTATTAAGCCAAGCAATAAATTTATTTGAAAGAATAGAACCTTTAACCCAAGATAGACCATTAGCATGCATATATGGAGGTATATTAGTTGGCGTAGGCATGGCAATTGTATTAAAGGGAAATGGTTCAACAGGTGGAACAGATTTATTAACATATATTATAAGGAGATATAGACCACATTTTAAGAGTAGTAGTTTAATAGTAATAATAGATGTAATTATAGTTATACTAAATGTATTTTTCTTCAAAGAAATAGAAATAGGTCTTTATTCAGCAATAGCAATATATATAATGGGAAAAATGATAGATATAGTGTTTGAAGGAATAAATTTTACAAAAATGATATTTATAGTTTCGAATAAATATAAAGAAATAGCAAATAAAATAGGAGAAAAATATGGAAGAGGAAGTACAGCAATATATGCTAAAGGAATGTATACACGAGAGAAAAAAATGATGTTATTATGTGTAGTTTCAAGAAATGAAGTAGCAAAGATAAAAGAAATATCATTAAACATAGATCCAAAATCATTTATAATAATAGCAAATGCAAGAGAAACCTGGGGCAAAGGATTTAAAATGTCACAATAGGGACGTTCCTTTTTGTGACAAATTGTCACTAAGGGGACATAGATTTTGACAATCCATTGACACATACTTGCCTCAGAAAAAATGAAAAATATTGACATCCTTTTCTGTGACAGATATAATTAAATTATTAGTGTAGAATAGGAGTATATTAAAAGTGCAAGAGCAAATATATAAAATAAATAATATAAAATCATTTGAACCAAAGCACATATTTGATTGTGGGCAATGCTTTAGATGGAATGAAATGGCAGATGGAAGTTATACTGGTACATTTGGCAGAAATGTATTAAATGTAAAAAAGGAAAATAAAGAAATAAGGTTTAAAGGACTAGTAGATGGCAATATAGAAGATATATGTAATAAATATTTTGATTTAGATAGAGATTATGAAAAAATAAAAAAAGACTTATCTAAGATAGACAATAATATGAAAACAAGTATAAATTATGGAGAAGGCATAAGATTATTAAATCAGGACTTATGGGAGACGATTATTTCTTTTATAATATCTGCAAATAACAATATACCAAGAATAAAAGGAATAATAGATAGAATTTCCAAAACATATGGTGAGAAAATAGTTTGGGAGGGAAAAGAGTATTATACATTTCCTACACCAAAACAACTTTCAAAAGCAACTATAGAAGATTTAAGAAAACTAGGACTAGGTTTTAGAGATGTAAGAGTTTATGAAACAACAAAAATTATAAATGCTAAAAAAGTGGATTTGGAAAAACTACATAAAGAAGAAAATACACAACATGTAAGGGAAATATTATTAACTCTTCCAGGGGTAGGACCAAAGGTAGCAGATTGTATTTTATTATTTTCAACCTTAAAAAGGTTAGAGGTATTTCCTATAGATGTATGGGTAAGGCGAGTAATAAACGAATTGTACATAAAGAATGAAAATGAAGAAAAAGTAAATAAAAAAGAAATAGAACAATTGGCAAAACAAAAATATGGCAACTTGGCAGGAATTGCGCAACAATATTTGTTCTATTGGAAAAGAGAAGCCTAAAGTATAAAAATATGTAATAAGAGGAGAAAATATATGTCATTAAATGTAATATATGGAAGGGCAGGAAGCGGTAAAAGCACGTACTTATTTAACTACATAAAAGCAAATTTGAATAAAGAAAAAATATATGTAATAACACCAGAACAATTTTCTTTTACAGCAGAAAAAAAACTATTAAATGCAGTATCTACAGGAGCCATTATTAGTGCAGAAGTACTTACATTTAATAGGATGGCATATAGAGTTTTAAATGAAGTTGGAGGAATAACAAAAACTAATTTATTGGCATCTGGAAAAGCAATGCTAATATATCAAATATTGCTAGAGCAAAAAGATAAATTTAATTTTATAGGAAAGTCAAATGAAAATGTGGAATTAGTATCAACTCAAATAACAGAATTTAAAAAACATGGCGTGAATGTATCAAATTTAGAGAGCATAGCTGAAAATGTAAAAGATACTTATTTGAAATTAAAAATGAAAGACATGCAAACTATATATTCCATTTATGAACAAACCTTGAAAAACAATTATATAGATGAAAATGATATATTAACAATATTAGCAGAAAAATTAGAAAAATCTAATTTATTTAATGAAACCACTATTATTTTAGATGAATTTGCAGGTTTTACAAAGCAGGAATATGATATTATCAAAATATTACTAAAAAAGGCAAAAAATCTAATAATAACAATATGTACAGACAGTTTAAATGAAAGTGAGAATAAAGAAGCAGATATATTTTATGCTAATAAACAGACATGGTTTAAACTAACAGATATCTGCAAAGAACTAGGAATAGAAATAAAAAGCCAAATAAATGTAGGAGAGCCTAAACGTTTTGAAAATGATGAACTAAAACATTTAGAAAAAAACATTTATGCAATACCATATCACAAATATGAAAAAAAAGTTGAAAATGTCAACTTATTTTTAGCAAATAACCCATATTCAGAAATTGAAAACTTAGCAAAGCAAATTATTAAATTAGTGAAAAATCAAGATTATAGATTTAAAGATATTTCTGTTATAACAAAAAATATAGATACATACTCGAGTTTATGTAAAGCAATATTTAAGAAATATGATATTCCAGTTTTTATAGATTCTAAAAAAGATCTTAACCAAAATATCTTAGTAAAATTTGTCTTATCAGTATTAGATATATTTGCGCAGAATTGGTCTTATGAAGCGGTTTTTAGTTATATTAAAACAGGACTAATTGATATTGATATAGATGCAGTATATTATTTAGAAAATTATTGCTTAAAGTGGGGGATAAAAGGCAGTAAGTGGTATAAGGGAGAATGGAATTTTTATGATGAATCAGAAGAAGAAATACAAAAAATTAATTATGCTAGAAAAATGATTATAGAACCACTTTTAAAATTTAAAAATGATTTATCAGGAACAAAAGATGTAAAGGAAATTACTAAAAAATTATATGAGTTTTTAATTCAAAATAATATACCAGAAAAAATGGAACAAAAAATAGAAGAATTGAATAAAATTGGACAACTAGACATTGCAAAGGAATATGAAAGTAGCTTTAAAATATTAATTCAAGTATTTGATGAAATTGTGCTTGTATTAGGAAAAAGCAAAGTTACTTTTGAAAAGTATGCAGAACTTTTTAAGATTGGATTAAGAAATAGTGATTTAGGAAAAATACCAACTTCACAAGATGAGGTTATAATAGGAGATATTGATAGAAGTAGAACGCATAAAGTAAAAGCAGTATTTATAATAGGGTTAAATGATGGGGTATTTCCGACAGTAAATAGAAATGAAGGTTTTTTTGATGATAAAGATAGAGAACAATTAAAACAAGAAGGAATAGAACTAGCAAAAGGAACAACAGAAAAATTATATGATGATAATTTTAATATATACAAAGCATTTACAACAGCAGAAAATAAATTATTTTTGTCATATCCTTCGTCAGATATAGAAGGAAAGGCGTTAAGACCATCAATACTTATAAATAAAATAAAGAAGATATACACAAATGTTGAGGAGCAAAGTGATATTGTTAATAATAAAGAAGAAATATTGTTAGTAGATACTACTTTTGATGAACTTTTAGTTAATTTAAGAAAAGTGAAAGATGAAGAAAAAGTTTCAAATATATGGTTTGATGTATACAATTATTATATTAGTCAAAAAGAATGGAGAGAAAAACTATTAAAAGCAATAGAATTGTTAGACTATAATAATTCACCAGAAAAAATAAACCAAGAAAATATAGAAAAATTATATGGTAACACAATAAAAACAAGTATATCTAGGCTAGAGCAATACAGCTCATGCCCATTTTCATATTATATAAAATATGGATTAAAATTATCAGAAAGAGATATATTTAAAATTCAAACAATAGATACAGGTAATTTTATGCATGAGGTAATTGATGACTTTTTTGAAGAAGAAGAGGCTAAGGATATAAAACAAATTACAGATGAGCAAATAGAAAAGCTAGTCAATAAAATTATTGAACAAAAGTTAGAATTAAAACAAAACTATATATTTACAAGTGTTCCAAAATATAAAGTACTAATCAATAGATTAAAACGAGTAATTACAAAATCAATGAAATATATTGTAGACAGTATAAGATATAGTGATTTTGAAGTATTAGGACATGAATTAGAATTTGGAAATGGAAAAGATTATGAGCCAATAAAAGTACAATTGGAAAATGGAAAAAATATAGAGATAATAGGGAAAATAGACAGAATAGATATAATGAAAAATGAAAATGGAGATTATATAAGAATAATAGACTATAAATCTTCTGTTAAAAATATGGACTTAAATGAAGTACTGGCAGGAATTAGATTACAGTTATTAACATATATGGATGCAATGTGCAAACAAGAAGAAGCAGAGCCGGCAGGAGTGTTTTACTATAACTTAATAGAACCAATGGTAAAAGCAAGTAAAAATATGACAGATGAAGAAATAGAAGAAGAGATAAGAAAACAATTTAAAATGAGAGGTCTTATTTTAGCAGATATAGATATTGTAAGAAAGATGGATAAAAAATTAGTTACAGGTTCTTCCAATATAATTCCAGCAACAATAAATAAAGATGAAACTCTAAGTAACAAATCAAGCAATATAACGAAAACGCAATTTGAATATTTACAAAAGTACACAAATAAAATTATAAAACAAATATCAGAAGAAATATTAAGTGGAAATATAGATGTAAAACCATACTATAATACAAAAGATAAAAAAACACCTTGTGAGTATTGTACATATAAATCAATATGTCAATTTGATACAGGAATATGCAAAAAAGAATACAAATATATATCAAATTTAGAAAAAGAAACAATATTAGAAATGATGAAGGAGGAATAAAATGTTTGCATATATTAAAGGAAATTTAGAGGTAAAAACAAATGGATATGTTGTAATAGATGTTAATGGAATAGGATATAAAATATTTATGTCAGAGACAGCAATAAATAAATTAGGGCAGATAGGAGAAATAGTTAAAATACATACTTATGTAAGAGTTAGAGAAGATGATATTAGTATTTTTGGATTTAATACAAATGAAGAATTACGTATGTTTGAATTATTGTTATCTGTAAGTGGAATAGGAGCAAAGTCAGCACTTGTTATTTTGTCTAATGTATCAGTATCTAGTTTTGCTCTTGCAATTATAAATAATGATGTTAATTTATTAAAAAAACTTCCAGGAATAGGACCTAAAACAGCTCAAAGAGTTATATTAGAGCTTAAAGACAAATTGAAGAAGGAAAACGAAATTGTTGCGAATGAAGATAGAGAGGTTAGTGATACTATTAAGGCAGCAATAATTGATGATGAAAAAATAGCAGAAGCTACAGCAGCATTAAAGGTATTGGGGTATACGGGAAAAGAAATAGAAAAAGCATTAGAAAAAGTGGATGCAAACTTAAGCGTAGAAGATATAATTAGAAAAGGATTATTAAATTTAGCAAGATAGTTTAGAAAAGAGGAATAATATAATGGATTTAAACAAACCTTTAGCATTTAGAATGAGCCCAAAAACATTAGAAGACTATGTAGGGCAAGAACATATTTTAGGCAAAGATAAAATTTTATATAGAACAATTAAAGCAGATAGATTATCTAGTATAATATTATGGGGACCACCTGGGTGTGGAAAAACATCACTTGCTAGAGTTATTAGTAATACAACAAAATATAAATTTACTAAAATAAATGCAGTTACTGCTGGAATAGGTGATATAAAAAACGCAATAGAGGAGGCAAAAAATACATTTCTTAATCCAACTGGAAAATGTATTTTATTTATAGATGAGATACATAGATTTAACAAATTACAACAAGATGCCTTACTTCCATATGTAGAAAATGGAACAGTAATTCTAATAGGAGCTACCACAGAAAATCCATATTTTGAGGTAAACAAAGCTTTAATTTCTAGGTCGATGGTCTTTAAGTTAAATCCTCTAACAGTAGAAAATGTTTATGAAATATTAAAAAAGTCCTTGGTTTCAGAAGAAGGGTTAGGTAGTTATAAAATAAATATAAAAGATGAAACTTTAAGAAAAATAGCTGAAACTTCAAATGGAGATGTAAGGACAGCATTAAATGGACTAGAAGTAGCAGTACTTAGTACACAATTAGACAAAAATGGAATTATTAATATAACAGATGAAATAGCAAAAGAGTGTGTTCAAACAAGAAAAGCCATATTTGATAAAAATGGAGATAGCCATTATGATAATATCAGTGCATTTATAAAGTCCATGAGGGGGTCGGACCCAGATGCAACATTGTTTTATTTAGCAAGGGCAATTAATGCAGGAGAAGATCCAGTTTTTATTGCAAGAAGAATGGTAATATCTGCAGCAGAGGATGTAGGAATGGCAAATCCAAATGCACTAGTAGTTGCAACTTCTGCTATGCAGGCAGTAACAATGATAGGAATGCCAGAATCAAGAATTATTTTAGCAGATGCAGCAGTATATGTGGCAACATCACCAAAATCAAATGCAGCATATTTAGGAATAGACAAAGCTTTAGAAGATGTAGCAACAAAAGATACAGGAACTATTCCAATGCACATTAGAAATGCGCCAGCAGAAGGAATGAAAAGTGAAGGATATGGTGTAGGGTATAAATATCCACATGACTATCCAATGCATCAAGTCAAACAGCAATATTTACCAGATAAAATGTTAGGAACAAAATATTATATAAAAGATGATACAGTAAAGTAAAAAAGATGGTGTTTTATTCTAGAACACCATCTTTTTACTGATTTGTACTTCCTTTAAAGAAAAACTTAAATAAATACCTTTTATTTTTTCTTATCTTCTTTTAAAACCTCTTTTATAGCTCCTAAACTACTTAGTGTATTTGTAGCTTCAAAAGGTATAAACACTTTATTAGCTTCTCCATTAGCTACTTCTTTTAATGTTTCTAAAGATTTTAATTGAACTAATTTTTCATTTGGATTTGCTTTCATCATAGCTTCATAAACCATTTGAATTTCTTCTGCTTTTGCTTCTGCTACTTGTTTAATAGCTTCAGCTTCACCAGCAGCTCTTCTTATTTTTGATTCTTTTTCAGCTTCAGCTTCTAAAATGGCAGCTTCTTTTTTACCTTCTGCAAGAGTTATTGCAGATTGTCTTTCACCTTCTGCTTGAAGAATTAAAGCTCTTTTATTTCTCTCAGCATTCATTTGCTTTTCCATTGCATCTCTAATGTCTGGTGGAGGAGTAATATCTTTAATTTCAACTC
>ENA-ORSI01001474-ORSI01001474.1-human-gut-metagenome-genome-assembly--contig:-NODE-1474-length-19973-cov-11.132845_pt1 | contig 19973 bp, 16 predicted proteins | sample MGYA00242187_ERZ509154 | MGnify/ENA primary metagenome ERZ509154 (study PRJEB26280, sample SAMEA2338627) | human gut metagenome | biome: human gut; feature: human-associated habitat; material: faeces...
AGGTGCGGTTGCAGAAGTAGCACTTGTACTCGTTGACGTCCTTGACGATCTTGCCATCGGTGGAGGTCTTGTACTCGACGTTCTTCTTCACCAGAACCATCAGGTGGCCAGCGGGAACGACCTCAGCATCGGCACCCCAATAGGTGATGTCCTCGCCATCAATGGTGTAATCCTCACCGAACACCAGAGCGCAGTGAGCGAAGATAACATCGTCATACTTGCCGTTCAGGGTGATATAAGCGTGAGAATCATCGGACCAGGGGCACTCGCCAGCGTCAGCAGTGCACTTGACCCAATACATGTCATCGTAATCCTTGTAGCAGTTCTTGGGAGCCTTGTCGTTCTCGTCGCCGCAGCCGACATACTTGTGCTCAGCAACAGCAGTGGACTTCAGAGCGTTGACCTTGGGATCAGTGGAATCGACGCGCAGCAAATAAACGGGCTTGCCGTCCTTCTGATAGGTGACGATGAAGTTCTGGTCATTGTCATAGATGTCATCATCAGCGGTCTCAACGTACCAAGCGTTGTCCTTCTTGCCCTCGTAGTGAGCCAGGACGTTGTCCTTCTGCTCGACGAACTTCAGGTCGTCATACTTGGCGTGCTTGTCATTGCCGAACTTCTCAGTGACTTCCAGATCGTAGCCAGCTGCGAAGGCGACGGTGCACAGGCTCAGAGCCATGACCAGGCTGAGAACCAGAGCAACAATCTTCTTCATGCTTGTTTCCTCCAAAAATTTTTTTGCAAAAACATATCTTTTGTTTTTACAGTTACCAATATACCATAAATTTTCCAGCCGTCAAGGTACTTTTCGCAATTGTTTCCAAAGTGTAACTTTTTTACCATTTTTTTTGTAACTCACCGGTGGACAAAAACTTTTCGCGTCTTCTCATTATTTTCTTGACAAATGGAGGAAAAGTCCCTATACTGATTACATAGGTACGGGGCGGTTGTGGTTGATACGCTCCTTGCTAACCGGAAAAACCGCCATTCGACTCATGGCGGTTTTTCCATTTTTTGTTTTTGATAAAAGGAGACGGACAGGGTTGTCCGCCTCCTTGCTTTTTATGCTTTCTGTTTTTCCGGGAACTGGATTTGAGCCAGAATGACGGCGATGAACATGATGACGCAGCCGATGTACTCCCGGACGCTCATCTGCTGGTGCAGGATAATGGCGCCGGCGATGACGGCGAACACACTCTCCAGGCTCAGCAGAATGGTGACCACAGTGGGGTTGGAGTCCTTCTGGGCCAGAATTTGCAGGGTGTAGCCCACGCCGGAGGAGAAAATACCCACATACAGAATGGGCAGCGTACAGCCCAGAATGGCGTTCCAGTCGGGCACGGCGAAAATAGAGGTGAGAGAGGTCACGTCGCCGGTGCCGTTCATGCCCAGCAGCACGCACACCACCTTGGCGATGGTGGCCCACACCGCCGCCACAAGGAACTGGACACAGCTGAGCTTCATGCCGTCCACTGTGGCGGTGAAGTGGTCGATGACCAGAATGTGTATGGCGAAGCACACGGCGCACACCAGCACCAGCAGGTCGCCGGGCGCCAGCGAGAAATCGCCCTTGATGCACAGCAGGTACAGTGCGATCACCGACAGCCCCACGGCGATCCACGTGGCAAGATTCACCTTCCGCTTGAACAGCAGGCCGAAGATGGGCACCAGCACCACGTACAGGGCGGTAAGGAAGCCCGCCTTACCGGCGTCCGTACCGGCGGCAAGGCCCGCCTGCTGGAAGTTGGAGGCGATGGCCAGCGCCGTACCGCAGCAGATACCGCCCAGCAGCAGCTCGCGGCGGTTCTGGCGCTTCTGCATTTTGGTGGGGGTGGGCTTATCCTTGTTGAACGCGCTGAAGATGGCGATGATGATCAGCAGCACCACCACCGCGATGTAGGAGCGGGCGGCGTTGAAGGTAAAGGTGTCGATGACGTCGGCGCACAGATCCTGCGCCACGAAGGCCGTGCCCCAGATGAAGGCCGCCAGAATGGGGAACACCACCTGACGAAGTTGATTGTGTTTCATGGGAAGCTTCCTTTCTGTGTGTGGGGGATTGAGAGGAAATATTTCATAGGGCGGGGTGACCACACCCCGCCGCCGGTGATGCGGCAGATATCGTGCGGCGGCATGTGGTCATGCCGCCCTACGCAAAAGTTTGGAGTTCCAGTGCATTATCGCCGCGGGCGACCGCAAGGGTCGCCCCTACGAATTATTTCCGGTGCTTTTTCTTTACTCCTTCGGCGGGCCGGAGTGCCACTGGAACTTGCGCTCGGTGCCGTGAAGCAGGCGGTCGATATTCTCCCGGTGGCACCAGACCACCAGCACGGAGATGACAAACGCCAGCGCCGTATACAGCCAGTTATGGCCGTAGAACAGGAACACGGACACCGTCAGGCTGATACCGGCGAAGATGGAGCCCAGGGACACGTACTTGCTCAGCAGCCACAACGCCGCGAACAGGCCCCATGCCACAAGTCCCACTTTCCAGCCCAGCATCCACGCCAGCGTGCCGCCGCAGAGGATGCCCTTGCCGCCCTTGAAGCCGTAGAAGGCCGGGAACATGTGACCCAGCTCGCAGCCAATACCCGCCAGCAGCAGGCCCAGCGTCCAGTCCTGCCGCAAAAACCAGAAGAGATACCCCCCGATGAGGCCCGCCACCACCGTCTTGCCCATGTCCAGCGCGATCACGCCAAGGGCGAATTTGGCGCCGTAGGTGCGGTAGAAGTTGGTCAGACCGGCGTTGCCGCTGCCGTGGGAGCGGACGTCGTCCTTAATAATAAAGTGGGAGATGACCACCGAGCCGTTGAAGCAGCCCAGCAGATACGACACCAGCAGCACCAGCACCACGCAGAATACATTAAAAATAATGTGGCTCATGCGTTCTCGTCCTCTCCCTTCTGACGAATGGTCATAATAATGGGGGTGCCCTCCAGTCCGAATACGCTGCGGATCTGGTTCTCCAGATACCGGCGGTAGGAGAAGTGGAACAGCTTCTTATCGTTGCAGAACACCACGAAATGAGGCGGCTTGATACCCACCTGGGTCATATAGTAGATCTTCAGGCGGCGGCCCTTGTCAGTGGGGGGCTGGACGCGGGTCTGGGCGTCGGCCAGCACGCTGTTCAGCATGCCGGTGGTGATGCGCATGGAGGCCTGATCGTTGACATAGTTGATCAGCTCAAACAGGCGGCTGACCCGCTGGCCCGTCAGGGCAGAGATGAACACGATGGGCGCGTAGGTCATGAAGCTCAGGTCGCGGCGGATATCCTCCCGCATGCGATCCATGGTCTTGTCGTCCTTCTCTACGGCGTCCCACTTGTTCACCACGATGATGCAGGCCTTGCCCGCCTCGTGAGCCAGACCGGCCACCTTGGTGTCCTGCTCGGTGACGCCGTCGTTGGCGTCGATCATAATAAGGCAGACGTCGCTGCGCTCGATGGCCATGGTGGCCCGCAGGACGCTGTATTTCTCGATATTGTCGTCCACCTTGGACTTTTTCCGCATGCCGGCGGTGTCGATGAAGTTGTATTTGCCCTGGGCGTTCTCGAAATAGCTGTCGATGGCATCGCGGGTGGTGCCCGCCACGTTGCTGACGATGACACGCTGCTCGCCCAGAATGCGGTTGGTCAGGCTGGACTTGCCCACGTTGGGCTTGCCGATGATGGCCACCTGAATCACGTCGGACTCGTCGTCCTCGTCCTCCTCGGTTGGGAAGTACTTCAGGCACTCGTCCAGCAGGTCACCGGTGCCGTGTCCGTGAACGGCGGACACCGCCACCGGGTCGCCTAGGCCAAGATTATAGAACTCGTAAAAATCCGGGTCCACCGTGCCGGTGGCGTCCATTTTGTTGACAGCCAGCACGATGGGCTTTTTGCTGCGCTGGAGCATCCCCGCCACCTCTTGATCGGCGGCGGTCATGCCGGTCTTGATATCGGTGACGAACACGATCACCGTGGCGTTGTCAATGGCGATCTGGGCCTGTTCCCGCATGAAGGACAGGATCTGATTGTCAGTGCTGGGCTCAATGCCGCCGGTGTCCACCAGACGGAACTTGCGGCCCAGCCACTCACTTTCGCCGTAGATGCGGTCGCGGGTGACGCCGGGCGTGTCCTCCACGATACTCAGGCGCTTGCCGATCAGCTTATTGAACAGCATGGACTTGCCCACATTGGGGCGGCCCACGATGGCGATCAAAGGTTTTGCCATAGTTATCCCTCCTCTTATCCCACGGTGGCTTCCAGCATGGCGTCCAGCAGCGAGCCGCCGTCGTCGTCCACGATCTGGACGGGGCTGCCCAGTTCCTGAGAAAGCCTGTCCACCGTATAGTCATCTAAAAATACCGTTTCGCCGTGGCGCAGCATATGCACCGTCAGCAGCACCCGGCGGCCAGTGACCCGGCCTTGCAGCTGCTTGGCGATGTCCTGCCCCGTCAGCAGCCCCGCCACGTCGATGGTGCGGCCGAAGAAGTCGTTCTCCACGGCCACCACCTCCGCGTCAAGCTTGGGGAAGTACGCTTTGGCGGCGTCCACCAGCGTCTGCATAAAGGGCGCGGCGGCCACGCCGGTGGCGATGGTGAAGGGGCTGGGCGCGGCGTCCGGCTCCTCCAGCTTCATAGCGGACAGGAACTCCTGCTCCAGCGACCGCAGCATGCCCACGCCGTTTTCGATTTGGCGGTAGCCCTCGTAATACTCCTCCTCCGGCAGCGGCAATCCCGCCCGCAGGAACAGCTCGTCGGCGCAGAAGAAGCGTCGGGTGCCGTAGCGCCGCAGATTCTCCTGCCCGTACTCCTCGGCAATGGCGATGATCTCCCGCGCGCATTCGCTGTCCACAGGCCGCAGCTTGGCAAGACCCTTACGGTACTTGGTGATGCCTACCGGCACCAGCGAGCAGCTGGAAAACTGCCAGTCCGTCAGGTCACGCAGCGTGCGGCGCAGAGCGTCGCCGTCGTTCCAGCCGGGGCACACCACGATCTGGCCGTTCATGACGATGCCCGCCTTGCAGAAGCGCCGGATGTATTCCAGCGACCGCTCCGCTCCCTTGTTGCCCAGCAGCGTACAGTGGAGCTGCGGCTCCGTGGCGTGGACGGACACGTTAATGGGGCTGATGTGCAGGTCGATGATCCGCTGTGCCTCCCGCTCCGAGAGGTTGGTCAGGGTGGTGTAGTTGCCCAGCAGGAAGCTGAGCCGCTCGTCGTCGTCCTTGATGTACAGGGACGGCCGCATGTTGGGCGGCATCTGATCCACGAAGCAGAACAGGCAGTGGTTGGCGCACTGGTGCATCTCATCCATTAAATAGGTATTGAAGTTCAGGCCCAGGTCACGGCCCTCCTCCTTGCGGATGGTAACGGTGCGGGTGTGGCCGTCCTTACTGAGACGCAGCGCCGCCACAGGGTCATAGCCGTAGAACCGGTAGTCCAGCACGTCCACGATGTGGTGGCCGTTGATCTCCAGCAGCTGCTCCCCCACAGCGATTCCGGCCTTTTCCGCCGGGGAATGGGGGTCGATAGACGTGATGACGGTGCTCATAGTGACGCTCTCCTTGCAAATACGCATACGGATGCATGATAACCATAGTATTATACCGTTTTTCCCACCATTACGCAAGATGAAAATGAGGGATATTCTGTTGTTTTCTCAGTATAGCGTGATTTTCGTCAAAAGTAAAACGCATGATTTTGATGGTTCTCATGAAAAATTATATGGGAACGACATTATTTTTTCGCTGAAATTTCCTCTTGCATTTTTCTGTCGTTTGTTGTATCATAATCGCGAACACAACTGGATCAATTGTCTTCGGGGCGGGGTGAAATTCCCCACCGGCGGTATAGTCCGCGAGCGAGCCTGACGGCGAGCAGGAACCGGTGCGATTCCGGTACCGACAGTATAGTCTGGATGAGAGAAGGCGTGTACGGCATTTTCGTGATGCTCTTTTTTGATGCGTGCACCTTGGGAGACAACCGTTTCCAAGGGTGTTACACCATTGAAAAGGAGCTTTTTTTCATGACGCAAAAGCAAAAACAAAGAACCCATCATCTGGCCGTGGCAGCCATGCTGACGGCGGTAGCCGCCGTGCTGCAATTCATCGAATTCTCCATTCCGCTGATGCCGGCCTTTATCAAGCTGGACATCTCCGACCTGCCCGCCCTGCTGGGCACCTTCTCTCTGGGCCCTGTATACGGCGTCGCTATTCAGCTGGTGAAGAACCTGCTGCACCTGCCCTTCGGCTCCAGCGCCGGTGTGGGCGAGCTGTCCAACTTCATTCTGGGCGCGATTTTCGTGTTCGCCGCCGGTATGATCTACAAGCGCAGCAAGAGCCGCAAGAGCGCGCTGATCGGCTCGCTGGTGGGGGCGGTGGCCATGGCTCTCATCAGCATCGTGGCCAACTATTTCATCGTCTACCCCGCCTATGTGGTGCTGTACAACCTGCCGCTGGAGGCAATCGTGGGCATGTACGAGGCGATCCTGGGCGGTGTGGCGCACGTACCCACCGGCAACGCCCTGTTCAACTGTCTGCTGGTATTCAACGTACCCTTTACGCTGGTGAAGGGTCTGCTGGATGTGGCGCTGTGCTTTCTGATCTACAAGCCCCTGAGTCCCCTGCTGCACAAGTAAACAGACGTACAACCCCGCTGCACCGATGGTGCAGCGGGGTTTGTTGTAAAACGAAGACTACGGATTGCCACGCCAGTGTGAGCATTGGCGCGCAATGACATAGATAGAAAAAAGCCTGTAGGGGCGGACGACTCTGTCCGCCCCTGCTTTCGCTTTGCGGATAAAAATCAAAAACCGCCACTCTGCCAAGTGACGGTTTTTCAGGTTTCTAAAAATCATTTCTGACAGGGATCAAACCGCTCTGCTTGATACCCTTGCTTTTATTATACCCATTTTGCGCCGCTTGTCAAGGGGCAGCACGCTCACATATACCCGTACTTCTTCCGCTTGCCCAGCAGGAACGCCGCGCCAAGGCCGAAGGCGCAGATCTCCGCCGCCACCTCGGCCCACCAGATGCCGTCCAGCTCCCAGATCAGGGGCAGCAGCAGTACCGCCGACAGCTTGAATACGAAGGTGCGCAGGAAGGAAATGATGGCCGACACCACGCCGTCGTTCAGCGCCGTGAAGAAGGACGAGGCGAAAATGTTAAACCCCACCAGCACGAAGGACAATGTGGCGATGCGGAAGGCATGCACCGTCATCTGGCACAGGGTATCGTCATACCCCACGAACAGCCGTGCCATAGGTCCGGCCAGTCCCTGGGCCACGCCCACCATGGCAAGGCCGCCCACGCCCATCAGCAGAATACTTTTCCGCAGCAGGTTCTGCAGCTCGCCCCGGTTGCCTGCGCCGAAATGATAGCTGACGATGGGCGCGCAGCCGATGGCATAGCCGATGAACACGGCGGCGAAGATGAACTCCACGTACATCAGCACGCCGAAAGCCGCCACGCCGTTCTGCCCCGCCAGCCGCAGCAGCTGGAAGTTATACAGCATGCCCACCACCGAGGCGGTCACGTTGCTGACCAGCTCCGACGCGCCGTTGCCGCTGGCCTGCAAGATAGGCCGCAGCTCCAGCTTTGTCTTTGTCAGCTGCAGCAGGCTGCTGTTGGGCCGCAGGAAGTACACCAGCGGCAGCACGCCGCCCACGATCTGGCTGATTCCAGTGGCGATGGCAGCGCCCGCCACGCCCCAGTGGAACACCGCCATGAACAGGGCTCCAGCGCCATGTTGGTAACGCCCGCCGCCACCGTGACCCACAGGCCCAGCTTGGGCTTTTCCGCCGCGATCAGGAAGCTCTGGAACACGTTTTGCAGCATATACGCCGTGTTGAAGGCCAGCACGATGCGGCCATACAGTATGCAGTCCGGCAGCATCTCCTCGTCCGCGCCCAGAAACACGGAGATGGGCTCCATGAACACCACGCCCAGCACGGAGATGATAACGCCGCAGATCAGGGTGGAGACCATCATCATGGTGAAGTATTGGTTGGCACGGCGCTTGTCGCCCTCGCCCATGGTCTTGGCCACCAGCGCGCTGCCGCCGGTGCCGAACATGAAGCCGATGCCGCCGAAGATCATGATGAACGGCATCACCAGATTCACGGCGGCAAAGGACGTCTTGCCCACGAAGTTGGACACGAACAGCCCGTCCACCACGCCGTAAATGGAGGTGAACACCATCATGATGATGGACGGCAGCACGAACTGCAGCAGCATTTTATAGGTAAAGTGATCGGATAACTGTATTTTCATGGTTTACTCCTTTTTCTCCTCGATGGCCGTGGACAGCGACTGCCGCAGCGCGGCGTTGTAGCGGCGGCACAGCGCCAGAAACTGCGCCCGCTCCGCCGCCGTCAGGGCGTCCATGGCGGTCTCCTCCGCCGCCATCACCCGGTCAACGGTACGGGCCATCAGCGCTTCCCCCGTTTCCGTCAGCATCAGGTACTTGCTGCGGCGGTCACGGCCCTCCGCCAGACGGAGGATGTCCTCCTCCAGCAGCTTTTTCAGAGCCGAGTGTACCGTCTGCTTGGGCTGGTACACGGCGGCGCACACGTCGCTCTGGGTCATGGGCCGCCCCGCTTCCCGCAGAGCGTACAGCACCCAGAAAGCGCAGTCCGACAGCCCGCACTGCCGAGCCACCGCCCGGTACAAGTCATCCTGCTCCTTGTAGGCATCGTTATACGCGGCCAAAGCTTCACGGCGTTCCATGGCATGTCCTCCTGTCCGTCCGAAATCAGACTTTTCGTAGTATAGTCCGATTTCAGACATTTGTCAAGCGCATTTTTTCTGAGAAAGGCCGCAAAAACGGGGACTGGATTTTTCACCGGCGGCGCGGTATAATAGCGCTAACAATGGCAAGGAGGACGATCATATGAAAGCATTGCTGATCAACGGCAGCCCCCATGAGAAGGGCTGCACCTATACGGCGCTGGAGGAGCTGGCCAAAACGCTGGAGGCCGAGGGCATCGAAACGGAGATCGTGCAGGCAGGCCACACGGCTCACAGCTGCAACGCCTGCGCGTCCTGCAAGAAAACCTTCCGCTGCGTATACGACGATCTGGTGAACGAGACGGCTCCCAAGCTGGCCGAGGCGGACGCGCTGGTGATCGGCGCGCCGGTGTACTTCGCGTCCCCGGCAGGCGGCGCCATCGCCTTTATGGATCGGCTGTTTTACAGCACGCCCCACATCAACAAGACCATGAAGGTGGGCGCGGCGGTGGTGTCCTGCCGCCGTGGCGGCAACACTGCCTCCTTCGACGTGCTGAACAAGTACTTCACCATCACCGGAATGCCCATCGCCAGCAGCCAGTACTGGAACATGGTGTACGGCAACACCCCGGAGGAGGTGCGCAAGGACGGTGAGGGGCTGCAAACCATGCGGACGCTGGGCCGCAACATGGCCTTTCTGATGAAGAGCATTCAGCTGGGCCGGGAGCAGTTCGGCATTCCGGAGAAGGAGTCTGCCATCGTCACCAGTTTTCATCATGAGTAAGCGCAAAACGCTTGAGCTTGTCGAGAAATGCATTTCTGTCATTCCGAACCAAAGCCTCCCTCTGTGAGGGAGGTGGCGCGAAGCGCCGGAGGGAGAGAATTAAAATCTCAGATTCTCTCCCCCAGTCTCGCTTGCGCTCGCCAGCCCCCTCACAGAGGGGGCCAAGCACGGATTGTCACGCCAGTGTGTGCAAAAAGAGAGCACCCCTGCGGGCGCTCTCTTTTTGCATTGTTTTCTTATTTGACCCGTGCCAGCTTGTCGTTGCACTTCTGCAGGAAACGGGTGTTGTCGATGACGGCGCGGGTATGGGTGCCCTCGCCGATCAGGCCCTCCTCGTCGCTGGCGGTCACCTTGAAGGAGATCATCTTGCCGTTGGCGCTGACGCCGGTGACTTCGGCGGTGGCGGACACCTTCATGCCCACAGGAGTGGGAGCCAGATGGCTGGAGCTGATCTCCACGCCCACGGTGCCCTTACCCTCCGGCAGCTCCGGCTGGACGCACTGCATGGCGGCGTTCTCCATCAGGCCCATCATAAAGGGGGTACCGAACACCTCCAGCCCGCCGGAGCCAACGGCCTTGGCGGTCATGTCGGGGGTGACGGTCTTTTCCATGGTATAGGTCATGCCGATCTCGATCATTGAAAATACCTCCATTAGATTCCTAACCTTGTCCAAAGGTCATTATAGAACTTCAGCGTCTCCTGGGGCAGATTGATGTACAGCTCACAGCGCTCCAGCACCTCGGGCGGTGCGGCCATGATGTTGTAGATCTCCTCGTCCAGCGGCTCCTCGTACTCCTCCTCGTAGTAGGCGGGGTACTCCGCCAGCGCCTCAGTGTTGGGGGACGCGTACCAGATGTAGTCCATGTTGGCAAGGTTGGACTCGGTGGACGCGATGAAGTTGATCCACTCCATGGCTTCTTCTCTGTGCTGGCTGGATTTCAGCACGCACATGGCGTCCACAAACCAGTTGCTGCCCTCGTCGGGCACCACAAAGGCCAGATCCTCGTTATTCTCCAGCATGGTCAGATAGTCGCCGGCGTAGTACATGGCGATGGCGGCGTTGCCGCCCTCCATCTTGCCGAAGATCTCGTCCATGACGAAGGCCTGATACACGCCCTTGTTCTTGGCATCGTAGATCAGCTGGAAGGCTTCCTCCAGCTGGGCCTCGTCGGTGGTATTGATGTCGTAGCCCAGATAGCACAGGGCGACCATCAGGGCGTCGCGGGAGTTGTTGATCATCAGCACCTGCCCGGCGTACTTCTCGTCGAACATGGCGCCCCAGCTGGTGATGGGCTCGTCCACCATGGTGGTGTTGTAGATGATGCCCACGGTGCCCCAGGTGTAGGGAACGGTGTACTTGTTCTCCGGGTCGAAGCTGAGGGACTTGTACTGATCGTCGATCAGGTCATAGTTTGGGATGGCGCTGTAGTCCAGCTCTGCCAGCATGTCCTCCTCAATGAGCCGTCCGATCATGTAGTCGGAGGGCACGATCACGTCGAAGTCCGCGCCGCCCATCTTGATGAGGGAGTAGAGAGCCTCGTTGCTCTCGGCGGTCTGATAGTTGACGCGGATGCCGGTCTTTTCCTCGAACTCCGTGATAAGAGCCTCGTCAATATACTCGCCCCAGGAGCAGACGTTCACCACCCGGTCAGACCGGGCGGCACTGCCGGTAAAGATCAGCACGGCCACCAGCACACAGGCCAGCACGCCCGCCGTGACCTTCTTCCACACGCCGTTATCGCGCCGTCTGGGAGCAGGCGCGTTGGCTGCCGCGCCCTCCCGGTGATGGTGCTGGGCGTGGTGCTGGACGTGGTTCTCCCGGATGTTGATGATGGCCAGCAGCAAGATCACCGTCACGAACAGCAGCGTGGAGATGGCGTTGATCTCCGGGCTGACACGCTTCTTGGTCATGCCGTAGATGGTCATGGCCAGCGTGGAGGCGCTGGTGCCGGCGGTGAAGTAGCTGATGATGAAGTCGTCAATGGACATGGTGAAAGCCGTCAGCGCGCCGGACACGATGCCGGGCTTGATCTCCGGAATGATGACCTTCCAGAAGGCCTGCATCCAGGTGCAGCCCAGATCCTGGGCCGCGTCCACCAGATTGCGGTCCATCTGCCGCAGCTTGGGGCCAACGGACAGGATGACGTAGGGGATGTTGAAGCAGATGTGGGCGATCAGCAGCGTGCCGAAGCCCATGGTCAGCCGCTCCGGCAGGACGATGGCGCTCTGCCAGCTATTCACCCATCCGGCAAAGGCGCCCCAGCCGTTGAAGAACACCACGAACAGCAGGCACAGGCTGACGCCGGTGACGATATCGGCGTTCATCATGGGGATGTTGTTGACGGCCATGAGGCTATTCCGTGCCTTGCGGCGCATGCCGTAAAAGCCGATGGCGGCAAAGGTGCCCGCGATGGTGGCGATGACCGTGGCCAGCAGGGACACCAGCAGCGTGATATACACGCTGTGCATGATCAGCCGGTTCTGGAACAGCTGCTGATACCAGTGGAGGGAAAAGCCCTTCCACACGCTGGAGCTGTTTCCGGCATTGAAGGAAAATACGATCAGGATGATGATGGGCGCGTACAGGAACAGGCCCGTCAGGATCATCAGCAGGCGGTCGCCTACGGAGTTTGCCCGTCTCTGTCTCATAGCATCACCGCCTGTTCTTCACCCTCGCCGAAGCGGTTCATCACCAGCATGCAGATGACCACGATGATCATCATCACCAGCGAGATAGCCGCGCCCAGCTGGGGGTTATACGCGCCGCCCAGAAACTGCCGCTCGATCAGGTCGCCCAGCAGCAGTTCCGTGCCGCCGCCCAGCATGCGGCTGATGGCGAAGGTAGACACCGAGGGGACGAACACCATGGTGATGCCGGACAGCACGCCCGGCAGGCTCAGGGGCAGAATCACCTTGCGGAACACGGTGACGTTGTTGGCGCCCAGATCGCGGGCCGCCTCCAGAAGCGAATAATCCAGCTTCACGATGACGGAATAGATGGGCAGGATCATAAAGGGCAGATAGTTATACACCATGCCCAGCACCACCGCGCCCTGGGTGTTCATCATGGAGAAGTACTCCAGATTACTGCCGGTGATGCTGTTATACAGTGCGATGATGCCCAGCTTCTGGAACAGCTGGTTCAAAAGGCCGTTGTTCTCCAGAATGGTCATCCACGAGTAGGTGCGCAGCAGGAAGTTCATCCACATGGGCAGCATGATCAGCACCATGGCGATCTTCTGGAAGGACGCACCCTCGCGGCTGAGAAAATAGGACACGGGATAGCCGATCAGCAGGCAGATTGCCGTGGCGATGATGGCCAGCTTGAAGGAGCGGCCGAACACCGCCGCGTAGCCGCCCATCTGGACAAAGTTGTCCAGCGTCGCGCCGCCGTCGGCGTTGGAGAAGGCGTATACCACCATAATAAGGATAGGAGCCACCACGAAAATGGCCATCCACACCACATAAGGCACGGCGAAACGGGAGAGCTTATTCTTCATCCTCGCTCTCCTCCTCTTCCAGCTTTGCGCTGGCGTCCGCCAATTCCTCGTACTCCTCGGAGTAGGAGGAGTAATCACCGAACATACCGGAGTATTCGCTCTTCTTCATGATGTGGAAGCCCTCCGGGTCGATCTTCACGCCGATCCGGGCGCCCACCGGCGAATGGTCGGTGGTCTGGATCAGCCATTTGAAGCCGCGGAAGTCCACGATAATATCGTACTGCATCCCCTTGAAGGTCACGTTGGTGACAGTGCCCACCAGCTGGCCCTGCTCCACGGGCACGATGTCGATGTCCTCCGGCCGGATGACCACGTCCACCGGCTCATTTTCGGCAAAGCCGCCGTCCACGCAGGGGAACTCCTTGCCGTACATCTTCACCACTTTGTCCCGCACCATGGTGCCGTTGAGGATGTTGCTTTCGCCGATAAAGTCCGCCACAAAGGCGTTTTTCGGCTCGTTATATATATCTTCCGGCGTTCCGATCTGCTGGATGCGGCCCTTGTCCATCACCACCACGGTGTCGGACATGGTCAGGGCTTCCTCCTGATCGTGGGTCACGTAGATAAACGTGATGCCCATCTGCTGCTGGATACGCTTCAGCTCGTTCTGCATATCCTTCCGCAGCCGGAGATCCAGCGCGCCCAGCGGCTCGTCCAGCAGCAGCACCTTGGGACGGTTCACCAGCGCACGGGCAATGGCCACACGCTGCTGCTGTCCGCCGGAAAGCTGGTCAACGCGGCGCTGCTCAAAGCCCTTCAGGCTGACCACCTCCAGCATTTCCGTCACACGCTGCTCCACCTCGTCCTGCGGCACCTTGGCGATGCGCAGGCCGAAGGCGATGTTCTCGAATACGTCCAGATGGGGAAACAGGGCGTATTTCTGGAACACGGTGTTGATCTGCCGCTTATGCGGCGGAACGTCATTGATCCTCACACCGTCAAAGGTCACATCACCGGAAGTGGGCGTGGTAAACCCACCGATGATGCGCAGCGTCGTGGTTTTGCCACAGCCGCTGGGTCCAAGCAGTGTGAGGAATTCGGAATCGTTGATGTAAAGATTGATGTTGTCGAGAACCAGCTCGTCGTCAAACGCCATGCAGAGATCCCGCAGGCGAATCAACTCTTTGGACATTTATCCTCCCCCGTTCATAAAGAAATTTTCGCCTCTTCTCTCTGTATTCACCGAGGGCCGGAACCGGCCTGTATGTCTCTTTGAAATTTGGCAAGTACACTATATAGAAAAAGGGGAGAAATGTCAATAAGAATCGAAAAAAGTTCCGGGGGAAAGCGCGATAGCGGCGGTCTTCCGCTGCGCTTTCCCCCGGAAATGGGTACAAGTGTGGGTTATTTCCCCTCAATATCCGCGTTGGCGTCGATGGCGGACTGCCGCTGTTCGGCCTCGCGCTGCTGCTGGGCGGCGTTTGCCGCACGGTTAGCGGCGCGGTTGGCGTTCTTCTCCGCCGTGCGGCGGCGGTTCACCGCCAGAAAGCCCCGGGCGATCAGCCATACATTGAAGATCACCACAACGACGATCCCCACCCAGCCGGGGGTACGGATGGCATAGAAGTCCTGAATGGTGAAGTGGCCCGCACCCATGCCTACGAAGTACAGCGCCACGCCGCCCGCCGCGCAGACGATGCACAGCACCAGATCCATCACGGCGCGGACATGGTGCTCCCGCCGCCGGGCAAAGTAAAACAGCAGCAGCATCAGCGCCGCCAGAAACAGACCCGGCGACTGGGTGCAGAGGATATAGCCAAGGGTTTTGTCCATGGTGATACTGTCCTTTCTTTATTATAAGGGGAGTTTCGTCCCTGCGGGGACATGGAAGATCAAATGGGAAAACCGCCACTCGGCCAAGTGACGGTTTTTTAAAACCTAAACAAACTGGGCTAAAACCGCTTTGCGGTAATATTTTTGCCTTTATTATATCTATTTCGTTTCGCTTGTCAAGGGCTTCTTAAATTTCGCATGGGACAGGCGCAAATCCGCCGCCCCATCAACTTTAACTTGAAAAATACACACTTTTCTGATACACTATCCTAGTTAAAGTATGCCAATGTAAAATGAGGTGGACTATTTGTACTTAAAAGCGCTTGAAATTCAGGGCTTCAAATCATTTCCCGATAAGACCGTTCTGAATTTCGGAGAGGATATCACCGCCATCGTAGGCCCCAACGGCTCCGGCAAGTCCAATATCTCCGACGCCATCCGTTGGGTCATGGGCGAGCAGAACAGCCGCCAGCTCCGCGGCGCCAAGATGGAGGACGTGATCTTCGGCGGCACGGAGAAGCGCAGCCAGATGGGCTTTGCGCAGGTGACGCTGGTCATTGACAACACCGAGCATATCTTCCCCCGTGACGAGGCGGAGGTGGCCGTTACCCGCCGGTACTACCGCAGCGGCGAATCGGAATATTACATCAACAAGCAGTCGGTGCGGCTGAAGGACGTGAACGAGCTGTTCATGGACACCGGCATGGGCCGGGAGGGCTACTCCATCATCGGGCAGGGCAAGATCGACGAGATCCTGTCCGTCAAATCCGGCGAGCGCCGGGAGGTGTTTGAGGAGGCGGCGGGCATCAGCAAGTACCGCCACCGCAAGGAGGAGGCCGAGCGGAAGCTGGAGCGCACACAGGAGAATCTGGTGCGTATCAACGACAAGATCGCGGAGCTGGAATTGCAGGTGGAGCCGCTGCGCAAGCAGGCGGAGGTGGCCAAAAAGTATCTGGTGCTGCGGGATGAGCTGCGGGTACTGGAGATCAGCGTGTGGCTGGAACAGTTACAGGACTTGAAAACCGCCAAATTCAAATTGCAGACCGACGTGGAGAGCGCCCGTACCGACAAGGAGCAGGCGGAAGCGGCGCTGGAAGCCGCCTACGCCGCCGCCGAGGAACTGAGCGAGCAGGTGCGGCGCAATGATCTGGAGGCGGAGACGCTCCGGGGACAGGTGAGCCAGCTGGAAGCCGCCGGCGGCGAGCATGACAGCGCCATCGCCGTGCTGCACACCTCGGTGGAGCACAATAACGAGAGTATCCAGCGCATTCAGCGGGAGATGGAGGACACGGAGAACCGGGCGGGTAGCCTGCAATCTCAGGTGGATGCCCAGCTGGAGCGCATCGGCCAGATCGATCAGGAGAGCGCCGCACTGGCACAGGAGCTGGACGGCCTGCTGGCAAAGGCACGGGAGCTGACCGACACCGCGGCGGGCGCTGCCCGCACGGCGGAGTCCCTGCGGGCGGAGGAGGCGCTGCTGCTGTCCGCCGCCGCCGACGGCAAGGCGGAGCTGTCCGCCCTGCGCTCCGGCATGAGCCAGATGGACGAGCGCCGGGAGCACACGGCGGGCGAGCTGACCGCCGCACAGGAAAAGCTGGAGCAGAGCGGCAAGGAATCCCGAGAGAACCGGAAGCTTCTCAACGCGGCCAGGGAGGAGGCGCAGGCCGTCAGCAACATCATTCAGGGACACAGCCTGAAAATGGAAGGACGCAAAAAGCGCTCCGCCGATGCGGAAGCGGAGAAATTACAGCTGACCATGGACGCGGCGGCGCTGGAAAACCGCATCCGTCTGCTGACGGAGATGGAGAAGGAGTACGAGGGCTTCTCCAATGCGGTAAAGCTGGTGATGCAGGCGGCGGAGAAGAAGGCCCTGCGGGGCATTCACGGCCCGGTGGCCAGCCTGATCAAGACACAGGAAAAGTACACGGTGGCGCTGGAGATCGCGCTGGGCGCGGGTATGCAGAACATCGTGGTAGACCGGGAGGAGGACGGCAAGGCCGCCATCGGCTACCTGAAGCAGCGCAATGGCGGGCGGGCCACCTTCCTGCCTATGACCGCCGTCCGGGGCGACACGCTGCGGGAGAACGTCAGCGGCGAATACGGCTTTGTGGGGCTGGCCGTCGACCTGATCGAATATGACCGGCAGTATGACGGCATCTTCAAGAGCCTGCTGGGCCGCACCGTGGTGGTGGAGGATCTGGACTGCGGCATCGCCATGGCGCGGAAGTACCGCAACAGCTTCCGCATCGTCACGCTGGACGGACAGGTGATGAACCGGGGCGGCTCCATGACCGGCGGCAGCGTCAGCCGCAGCGCCGGTGTACTGAGCCGCGCCAACGAGCTGGAGAAGCTGAACGGCCAGCTGGGCGGCATGCGGGACAGACTGTCCGCCGCCAAACAGAGGGCCGAGGACGCCCAGCGGGAGCTGCAAAAGGCCCAGTATGAGCTGGAGGTGGCTTCTGCCCAGCAGCGCAAGGCGGAGGATCTGGTGCTGCAATATCAGGCGAAGCAGGAGCATTATGACATCCTGAACAACACGCTGGAGCAGAGCTGCGAGGACTTGCAGGCCGAGCTGGATACACTGGCCCAACGCACCGAGGCCGACCAGCAGCGCTGCGCCGCCGTGGAGGCCGACGTGGCGGAGAAGGAAGCCAGGGCCGCCGAGTTGCGCCGCCGTGCGGAGGAGAGCCAGAGCGGCCAGAGCGATCTGCTGGAAAAGACCAACGCCCTGTCCCAGCAGGTCAGCGAGAAGAAGGCCGCTCAGGCGGCTCTGGCCGCCGAGCGGGACGCGGGTGAGCGCAGCATCGCCGACCTGAAGCGGCTGCGGCTGGATATGGTGACCGACCGGGATCAGCGGCAGGCGCTGATGGAGCAGTTCTCCGCCGCCAACCGGCAGGCCGAAAGCGATATCGCCGCCCATCAGGCCCAGCTGGACAGCCTGCGGCAGCAGGGAACTCAGCTGCGGGAAAAGCTCTCGGAGCTGTCGGCCCAGAAGCTGCAATTGGAGGGCCAGCGGGACGCCAAAAACCGCGAGAGCCGCGAGTGCAACGACGCGGTGATCGCCACCACGCAGGAGCTGTCCCGCATGGAGCAGAAGCTGCAAAGCAACGCCATGGAGGAAGCGGCCCTGCTGGACAAGCTGTGGGAGCGCTATGAACTGAGCCACAGCGCCGCGCTGGAGCAGCGCGTGGAGCTGGAGAGCGTGCCCAAGGCCACCCGCCGCATTGCGGAGCTGAACCGGGAGATCAAGGGACTGGGCACCCCCAACATCGGCGCTATCGACGAATACGAGCGGGTCAACACCCGGTATACCTACCTGTCCGAGCAGCGTGCCGACGTGGAAAAGGCCCGTGAGGAGCTGTTGGGCGTCATCGAGGAGCTGACCAAGCAGATGACGGCCATCTTCGCCCAGCAGTTCAAGCTGCTGAACGAGAGCTTTCAGGAGACGTTTCTGGAGCTGTTCGGCGGCGGCAAGGCCCAGCTGGAGCTGGAGGACGAGAAGGATATCCTCAACTGCGGCATTGAAATTCGGGTGCAGCCGCCCGGAAAGCAGCTGAAAACCATTACGCTGCTGTCCGGCGGCGAAAAGGCCTTTGTGGCCATCGCCCTGTACTTCGCCATTCTGAAGGTGCACCCCACGCCGTTCTGCGTCATGGATGAGATCGAGGCGGCGCTGGACGAGTCCAACGTGGTGCGCTACGCCCGTTACATGCGGCGCATCGCCGGAAAGACCCAGTTCATCGTCATTACCCATCGCCGGGGCACCATGGAGGAGGCCGACGTGCTGTACGGCGTCACCATGCAGGAGCGGGGCGTCAGCCGCATTCTGACCATCAATATGAACGACATGGCAAAGGAACTGAATATCAAATAAGGAGGACGCTATGGGATTTTTCAAGCAGCTCAAGGAGGCATGGCTGGCCTCTGTGACATTTGATAAGCTGGACGACGAGTTTTATGACCAGCTGGAGGAAGCGCTGATCCTGGCCGATATGGGCGTGGAGTCCGCCACCGACGCGGTGGCGAAGCTGCGCAAAAAGGTAAAGGAGCGGCTGCTGACCCGCGCCGACGAGGTGAAGGACGCGCTGCGGGCCATTCTGGCGGAAAAGCTGGAGGTGGGCGACGCGGCACTGAACCTGTCCACCACCCCCAGCATCGTGCTGTTCATCGGCGTCAACGGTGTGGGCAAGACCACGTCCATCGGCAAGCTGGCCGCCCAGCTGAAGGCGGAGGGCAAAAAGGTGCTGCTGTGCGCCGGCGATACCTTCCGTGCCGCCGCCGCCGACCAGCTGGAGATCTGGGCTGACCGCGCCGGTGTGGACATCATCCGCCAGAACGAGGGCGCCGACCCCGGCTCCGTGCTGTTCGACGCCCTACAGGCCGCCAAGGCCCGCAGCGTGGACGTGGTGCTGTGCGACACGGCGGGCCGCCTGCACAACAAGCAGAATCTGATGAACGAACTGGCAAAGCTGCGGAAGATCATCGCCCGGGAATGCCCGGATTCCGTGTGCGAGACGCTGCTGGTGCTGGACGCCACCACCGGCCAGAACGGCCTGGTGCAGGCCCGCACCTTCAAGGAGACGGCGGGTCTGACCGGCATCATCCTCACCAAGCTGGACGGCACCGCCAAGGGCGGTATCGTGGTGGCCATCGCCCAGGAATTGCGGGTGCCGGTGAAGTTTGTGGGCGTGGGCGAGGGCATCAACGACCTGAAGCCCTTTGACGCAAAGGAATTCACCGCAGACCTGTTCTGATTTGAAAAACCACCGAAAGGGGAATGATATCCGTGACCAGAGCCGATGGAAGACAGTATAACGAATTGCGTGATGTGACCATCACGCCTGATTTCAACAAATTTGCCGAGGGCAGCGTGCTGATCCGCTGCGGCGACACGGTGGTGCTGTGCACCGCCTCAGTGGAGGAGCGTGTGCCGCCCCACGTGAAGCCCGGCTGCGGCTGGGTCACGGCGGAGTACTCCATGCTGCCCCGCGCCAACCGCCAGCGCAGCCGCCGTGATGTGGACAAGCTGAAGCTCAGCAGCCGCAGCGCGGAAATTCAGCGGCTCATTGGCCGCAGCCTTCGGGCGGCGGTGGATATGCAGCTGCTGGGCGAGCGCACCGTCACCATCGACTGTGATGTTCTGCAGGGCGACGGCGGTACCCGTACCGCCAGCGTTACCGGCGGCTTCGTGGCGCTGGCGCCTGCATGCCGGA
>ENA-ORSI01001475-ORSI01001475.1-human-gut-metagenome-genome-assembly--contig:-NODE-1475-length-19971-cov-6.481773_pt1 | contig 19971 bp, 16 predicted proteins | sample MGYA00242187_ERZ509154 | MGnify/ENA primary metagenome ERZ509154 (study PRJEB26280, sample SAMEA2338627) | human gut metagenome | biome: human gut; feature: human-associated habitat; material: faeces...
CTGCACTCGGGAAATAGCAAGCAAGCTTTCTTTCCTCTCGTTTGCATTATCTTTGTCACGATTTCAGTAAAAAGCAACATACACTTGATATGAGAATATTGGTCACGGGGGCAGCCGGATTCATCGGCTCTAAGGTATTTAAGGAGCTGGCAAGACGCGGCGATTTCGTAGTCGGGATAGACAACATGAACGATTATTATGATGTGAGACTGAAGTACGGACGTCTCGCCGAGTGCGGTTTTTCACAACCGGAAGCCATACAGAGCGGCAGCGTGGTAAGGAATCCTGTGTACGACAACGCGCTTTTCATCCGGATGTCTATTGACGACAAGGAGATGACCGACCGGATATTCGAGGAATACCGCTTCGACAAGGTTATGAATCTGGCTGCGCAGGCAGGTGTGCGCTATTCGATAACCAATCCTTACTCCTATCTTCAGAGTAACATGGCTGGCTTTCTCAACATTCTGGAGGCGTGCCGCAACTATGGCGTGAGGCATCTCATATTCGCTTCGTCAAGCTCTATATACGGTCTTAACACGGACGCACCGTATAAGGAGGACGACAAGGTGGACACACCGGTGAGCCTGTATGCGGCTACAAAGAAAGCCGACGAGCTGATGGCGCACTGCTACAGCAAGCTTTACGGATTCACAACCACGGGTCTGCGCTATTTCACCGTATACGGACCGTGGGGGCGCCCGGACATGTCGCCTTCGCTGTTTGCCGGAGCCATATTGAGAGGAGAGCCGATAAAGGTGTTCAACAACGGCGACATGATGCGCGACTTCACATATATAGACGACATCGTGGACGGCACAATATCTGTCATCGACACACCTGAGGACAGCATAAGGCGCGACAACGGGGTGCCTTACCGCATATACAACATAGGCTGCTCGCATCCGGTGAGACTGATGGACTTTATCGGCGAGATAGAGACTGCGCTCGGCAGGGAGGCTGAGAAGATTTATCTGCCTATGCAGCCGGGCGACGTCTACAGCACCAATGCGGACACGTCGAGGCTGGAGAACGAGATAGGCTACAAGCCGCACGTGTCGCTGCACGAGGGAATAAGCCGGTTTGCGGAGTGGTTTGTGTCTGAAAGGAATCCGCTGAGATGAGTGTCCGGACGGATTGAGGGGAGTGTCCGGACGGACAGCCGTGGAGGGACAGGCGTGAGACGGTTATGAAAAACATGTCTGAAAACGGCGGGAGGTCATGACAGACGGTGCGTACTGCATGCGAAAGGCGCGCAATAGGAATGTCTTATTGCGCGCCTTTCGTGTTCTTGTCCACCACGTAATGCCTTATCCTGCTGCCGTAGATGAACTTCACCACGCGCAGAGGCATGAGCCTGAAAACAAGCCGGCTTATGGGAAACACGTATTTTGGAGTGAGCAGACCGTATACTCTCCTTACGCCGTTCATGTAGATGCGGAACTCGTTCCATGCCTTTGCGCGGCTGCGGCGGCGGAACATCTCGTCGTCACGGCGGAAATAGAGCGTTATGTCGTCGATGTTGCCTATCTTGTATCCGGCGCATATGGCGTCGAACCACAGGGCTATGTCCTGGCTCGTGCGGTAGCGTTCGTCATACTTCAGTCCGTTTCTGAATATCGCGCTGCGCATCATCACCGTAGGGTGGGCGAGCGGACTCGCCTTGTATATGGTGCGCATCACCTCGTCGTTGTTCCTCGGATAATGGCGCACGTTGAGCTTCGGGTTGCTGCTGTTGAACTCCTGCATGGCTCCGCCCACTATCGCCACGTCCGGGTTTGCCTCAAGAAAGGCGGTCTGCCGTTCGAAACGTCTGGGGTCGGACAGGTCGTCGCTGTCCATGCGGGCTATGAGGTCGGAAGACGCCAGACGCAGGGCTATGTTGAGCGACTTTGTCAGTCCGAGGTTTGTCCCGTTACTGTGGGTTATCAGCCTGTCGCCGATGCGCTCTTTCCATGTGCTTATGGTCCGCTCCAGCGCATCCGTCAGCGGACCGTCCTTTATCAGTATTATCTCCGCAGGCTTTACTGTCTGGTCGGTCCATATGCTCCTTATCGACTCGTCCAGATATTCGGGACGCTCGTTTCTGTAAACCGACATTATAACTGAGATGGTCATTGTATGTACCTCTATATAAGAATATTCTTTTTATTAATTGATTAAACCGTCCTTTATCCCTCTGGCAATCTGCCTGGCATATACGGTCCGTGGTTTTACGAATAGAGGGAAGTAAACGGCTTTGACAGCGTATTTGAAGAAATGTCTGAATTTCCACCAGAACGGGACATAGTTTCTCCTGAAAAGCCAGATATAGTTCCTGAACTGGTAGTAAATGCGGAACTCGGATGAGATTGAAATGTCCTTGTTACCTATTTTCCTTGATTCCTTGCCCAACATGTGCCTTATTCTTGCATTCTCCGCTATATAGAAGCGGTAACCTTTTGTGGTGGCTCTCCAGCACCATTCGTTATCCACACCGTCAATGAAAAGTTTTTCGTCGAACATTCCTGCATGTTTGAAGTTCCCGGTCTCAATCAGCGATATGGATGACCGTATGTAGCTGCATCTTGTCGCGGTTGTGTACGGGCGTCCGTTCTTTTTTATTGTTACCTTGTCATATTCTTTGGATTTTGAGGGATAAGGCATGCCTGTCTTTATATTGACGGCTCTTGTGCCTACGCCTCCTGTCTTTATGCCTTCAGATTTCAGGAATGTGTATGTGTCAAGAAGTTTGCCTACGGTGTCTGGTTCGGCTATGCTGTCTTGGTCGCTGAACAGTACGAAGTCGCAACGGTCGCCAACAAGACATCGGATGCCGGTGTTTTGCGCTGCGGCAATGCCTGTATTATTATATAATGGTATATATTTTATTTTTGCATTCTGTGGAATCCGGTCTTCATTCGATTTACGGGAATTGTCTATCAGATAAACTTTATCTACCTGAGGTAATAAAACATTCAAGGAGTGGAGCGTCTGCTCTATGTCCGGATTATATAATATTATGATAGCTCCGATAGTCATTTCATATACCTTTTATGATGCCTTTAATCATATTTTTCCAGCATTCGAATCCTCCTTTGACGAATAACGGGAAGTAAATGAGCCTCATGGAAAACTTTATACCTGTTGCTATTTTCCATTGCAAAGGTACATATTTCCTGCGTAAAAGCCAAAGGTAGTTGCGGTATTGGTAAAAATAGCGGAACGGTTTGGATATTATGACAACCTGTCTGCCTATCCTTATTTCCCTTTGACCTACTTTGTGAGCGATGCTTACATTTGGAGTTATTCCGCAGACCATACCCTTTGACGCCGCACGCCAGCACCAGTCGTAGTCCACATAGTCTATAAACAGTCGCTCATCGTTCATGCCTACCGTCCTGATGGCATCTGCGGATATGCAGCTCCCGGATGATATGACATCGCGGCGGAGTATGAAATCCGAGCTTGCATATCTGTCCTTATGTATTGCAGACTTGTATTCCTCGCCGCTGTCCTTGCGTTTCACTGTGGGGCCGAGCATCGCGAGGTTGGGTATGTCCTTCTTTATTGATTTAAACTCATTGGCAATCAGTGACGGGTAATCATGCCCGAAGCGGCTGTCCTGATCGAAAAATACAAGATGGCTTACGCACTCTCTCAACATAATTCTCATACCAATGTTCTGCGCTTCAGCTATTCCCTTGTTTGCCTTGTTGCATACGTAATGCATCCTGCCTATTTTTGAATCTTTTGTAAATGGCAGGTCTGAGTTGTCAACAATAACTCCGCGATATGTTTTGGCAACAGATTCTGCATTGCCTATATCTTCTTCTGAAGGATTGTAAAGAATTATTATTACTGCTGTCCCGTCATCCATTATTCAAGTTCTTTATTATTCTTGCAGGATTACCTGCCGCTATACAATATGGAGGAATGTCTTTGCTTACAACCGCATTCGCACCTATAATTGCTCCGTCACCTATTGTCACATTAGGTAAAATGGTGGCTTTGTCGCCAATCCATACTTTCTTTCCAATGCAAACACGCCCTTTTGAGAACAGTATTCTTTCTGGAATGTTTTTTTTCATATTCTCAATTGTTGTGTTACCGTGTGAATTATCGGTTATGGTTACCATCCTTCCGGTTGTTGTACCTTCACCTATAATTATTTCATTGATGGCGGTAATAAAGCAATGTTCGCCAAGATCAACATTGTCTTCTATAGTTATGGTTGGGCTGAATTGCTGATTGTGGTATCTGACTTGTGCTGCTATGGTTGTATTTTTTCTTATTATGACGTTCTTTCCTATATTAATATTGTTACCTCCATATATCTTTATTCTTGGCCATACTGTTATGTTTTTGCCGCAGGATTGTATGCTGTAATGTATGAACCATCCGTATATAGAGCGATATATGTAGCATATCGCTCTCAATAGGAATCGAATTGCACTTACAAAGTATTTTGTCATTTGTTCCATAATCCTTTTGCTTTACCTTGAGATATTCTTTTGAATTGGATAATATTGATTGACGCACATATTAATGTAGCCGATATGAGTGTCACAACCAGTCCTGTTGTTCCATAATAACGGCATGTAATGAATTCTATCGGAACGAACAATACTGTCTCACATACTGCCATTATGGTCATGATGCGTATCTTCCCGATTCCGAAAAGCAAGTAAGAGTAACAATTACTTACTACCATTACATAGCTGTAAACAGCCATCAAAGCAGACAGTTGCATGCTTATACTTATCTTGTCACCAATCCATATCTTATAGAATATCGGTGAGACGAAATACATAATAACTGTGAGCAGGATACATGCGAGCAGCAGTCTGTTTATGTTTTTTACAATTTTGTTTATCCATGTCCAGTCTCCTTTTGTATATGCGTCCGTTGTTGCAGACCATAATGGAGACACTATGATGGTGAAAAACAGGTAAAGGATGTTGAAGTATCTGTAAGAAATCTGGTAGGGAGAAACTTCTGCAGGAGTCAGGACTTTTGATATGATGAAGTTGGATGACATGAACAGCAGCAGACCGGAGAGCTGTATGATGAAAAAGGACAGCCCCAGCGTCAGCAGGTCTTTGCATGTAGCCGTGTTGAAGAACCTTATTGAGGGTGCAAGAAACGTGTATTTCTTACAGAATGTTATCGGATAGGATATAATATATACTATCAGCGGAGATAATGTAAATGCAATGACGACATTCAGCAAGGTGCTTTTCCCGAACAATGATATTACAAACAGCAGAAGTAACGACACTGTCTGTCCGGACACAACAAGCAGATTGTTTATGGCGGGAAGCTGCATCCCAAGATAAATATTGCCAATACACTTGAATATGAATGTGGCACCCATTATTGAGAGTGACGCTATGAGGATTGTATTAAGATGTGGAACGAGCTGCGGGTCTACGTTCATTACCTTGTAGCAGTCGGTCATTGATATGATGAATGACAGGATTATCACTATTGGTATGATGGTTATGATAAGCATGCCAAATGTACTACTGACAAGCATACGGGCTGTTTGTTTGTCGTTTTTCGCCATAGCTTCTGCCAGTCTGTTTCTTAGTCCGTTGCCCAGACCTACATCTATCGCATCTATTCCTACGAATATGGAGTTTATGGTGAGCCATAGTCCGTACTCATATCCAGAAAGACATTGAAGTGACAGAGGCACGATGAGGAACTGGATGATGCAGCTCCATCCCTTTATGACCAGCGAACCGGCAATGTTTTTCTTTACCAGTGCGGTGCGTCTGTCGCCTTTGAATATGTTTCTTATGTTCATGTCTGTCTATGGATGTAGGAATTCCGCGTAGAACGCATTTATGCAGAAGAGCGCGATACCGACTATTGCTACCACCGACTTTGCGAGCCATCCGGGCTTTATGGTGTAATATATATTGGCGAAAATGAATATTTCGGCAATACCATAAAGTTCACTTATCCTGAACGAAAGCACCGGGAGGAACGACAGTGCGAGGAATGAAAATACAGAGAGTCCGGTAAGTCGGAGCATCAAAGGCAGGTATTTGTTGTGTTTTATTACTGTATCATAGAAGTAGAGTATATAAAGATAGGTGAACCATGTCACGACAAACACGGCGTTGAAGATATTTATATCACTGCCTTTTATGCCTCGTTCACTAAGTTCCTGATAGGCTGCGAGCTTGTCGCCTATATATGGTATGGGTATCTCGGTGAGAAGATTGATGTTGGCGAAACACAGAAGATAGCCGAGAGGAACAAGCAATGACCACATGAGCCTTGTTCTCTTGCTCATGTCTTTGTTGCTGAGAAACAGCACAGGAAACAACGCCAGGGTGGAGTAGTGGAACACGCAGCCCAGGAGAAGAAGCAGAGCGGTGAGTCCTTTTCTGTTCTCTGCCAGCGGTATTATAGCCATCATGAATATACCGGAAACCACACATGCCCTTATCTGTGTCATGTCGTGCAGTATGTAGTAGTTGCCCATATATACGAGCAAAGGAAGGAACCACAGTTCGGAAAGCCTCTTCATGGCTGTCATCTTCAGCAAGATTCCAGCTCCTGAATAGAGTATGAACATTATGTGAGCGTCGTCGGTGAAGCTGTTGAACAGCTGTGACAGAAACAGATACGAGTATTCAACAGCCATCTGAACATACGGATCGTCATAGTGGTTGTAGAAAAACTCGTAGTTCTCGGAGTCGTTGTCGAATCCTATCTCCTTGAATCCTGCGCACAGGAACAGTATGACACCTATTGATATATATATGGCTTTATTATATCGTTTCGTCCTTTCCTCAAAAAGAGAAGCGATGAATGTCAGGAAAAAGACCGAAAGCAATATATATATCATGCTCTTTCTTTATATAGAATCTTTATTGATGTGCCTATGAATGTGAGGAATGTTACGACGGCGACAAATATCATCCGCTTTGGTCCGGCGGGACGTAGAGGCACTGATGCCGACTGTAATGTGGTGAATGCCGGAGTGCGTTCCTGCACCTTCGCCCTTGCCGCATTGAGCTGGTTGGACATCATGCTGTAAGCGTTGAAGTTGAGCTGCATCTCGTTTTCAAGGTCCTCCATCTTCGATTTGTAGCTTTCGAGCATCAGTTCGTTGTTTGCATCGGCGAACGATGCGTACTGCTGTCTTGACAGTGTGTATTTTTTCTTAGCCTCGTTATACAGCTTCTCTGTATATTCAAGGTCGTTGCGGGCTTTCCTTGTGCGGTAGTCTGTGATGAATTCTTGCAGCCTGCTTTTCACCGAATCAGCCATTGTGGCGCATATGAGAGGGTCCTGGTCGGTGACGGTTATGGATATCACGTAGTTCTTCTTGTCGACACTGCACTCTATTTTCTTTTCCAATGACTTCATGATGCCGTTCTGTTGCTTTGTCAGTCTGAACGGGTTTATCTTCCCGTTTCCGGCAGCGGAGGTCTTTTCCTTGAATATGTCCTTCACCCAGTTCATTGCTACGGTCCACCATGGAGCAGACTGGTGCTTCAGAAGATAGTCATAATAGTCGGTCCGCAGAGTGCCGTCTGCCGTCACAACCTGTATGGGGAACAGGCTTGTTCTGAAATCGACGGAGTTGACAAGGTCGGGATAGAGTTCCGGCAGAATGGCGTCGCTGCTTGCGCCTGTGGCTGACGAGAGGTCGAAACCGAAAGATGAGGCTACCTGATTCAGCGAGCTTGAACTAAGATTTGACATCTCCGGTGCAAGAGTTACGGTACAGCGGTAGTAGCGGGGAACGCATATTATCAGCAGACATGACAGTATGAACGCTACGGGCAGTGATATTGCGTATGCCTTAGGATGCTTGCGTATGGTCTTGACAATCTTGACAAAATCTATTTGTTTAATATCTTCCATCTTGTTGCAATGTCTTTTGAGTGGATGCTTGCTGGTTTTATTTCAACAGATTGACCAATGTGGCAATCATCGTTGCTATAGATGCCGTGGATGTGCCTATGGCGAGCCATTGTGCGAGAGACTTGCCGTCGCTCTTGGGCTTGCTCGGAACCACAATCTCGCAACCGGGGCGCACCTTCGTGCCATGGCCTACCTTTGCCACCGTTCCGTTCATATATATAATGTATGTCTGGCTCTTCTTTGCTCTGTTGCCCCATCCTCCAGCCTGGTCGATGTAGTAGGACACTTTCTTGCCTTTCTCATACGACACGGTGTTGGGGAAGAGCACGTCGCCGCTTATCTTCACCGTTCCGTTGTATTCCGGTATGATGATGCGGTCGCCCTCGCGCAGTACGAGGTCCGCGTCGCCTCCCGGTTCCTTGAGAGCTTTGTCAAGTTCTATTCCCACGGGGTATGTTGTGCCGATGTCGAGCTTCTTCACGTCGATGGTGTCACCGCTCTGCGCCTTCGCCAGTTTGAGCAGAGTCTCGTCTCTCATCTGTTCCTCCGGAGTGCGTTTGCGCTCTATGCGCGCTCCTTCGGCGTATGCGCGGTCGTTCAGTCCGCCCGCTTTTCTGATGATGTCAGACAGCCGTTCGTTCTTGGATGTGAGCGTGTAGGTTCCGGCGAACATCACGTTGCCTTCCACCTCCACGTTCTGCTGCTCGTTATATCCGGGGCTCTTGCGGACGTAAACCTCGTCGAACGGCATGAGCGTGAAGCCCGGCTGTCCGTCGATGACGAATCCTTCCTTCAGAGCCAGAGTGAATGTCTGCGATATGACGCTGTCGGGGCGCAGGGCCTTGGGGTTGTTTATGCGGCGCGCCACATCCACCTTCACCGTGGATGCCGCGTCCTTCAGTCCTCCAGCCTGTAGGATGAAGTCCTCTATCGTCTCGTTGTCGGCATACTGGTATATGCCCGGATAGTTCACCTCACCGTGTATGGTGATGGTGCGCTGCATCTGTCTTTCCGACTTTGTAGGTATGAAGAGCACGTCGTTCTCCTTGAGCGGAACGTCAGGCACGGTGCCTTTCATTATGCCGTCCAGATCGATGCTCAGCACCTCCAGCGTGCGGTCTTCCTTCATGCGGTGCATCACGGCACGGGCAGTGAACGCATCCTCTTTCACTCCTTCGGCGTGTTCGATGAGCGACCTCACGCTTGTTATGTCGCCTCCCACCTGATACATGCCCGGGCGGAATACGGCTCCTTTCACCTCAACCATGTTTGAGAAGCGGTTGAGTATGGAGTCCACGCTCACAGAGTCGCCGTCGGCTACATGGAATGTGTTCATGTCGAATTCGGTGATGTTGTAAACCGAGTAGTCGCGTCCGGTCTTGCGCACCAGCCGCACAGCCTTGCGGTAGGCGTCACCGGCGAATCCTCCCGCATACTTCAGCAGTGTGCCGACGCTCTCGTCTTTCTTCATCTCATAGTACATCGGGCGTTTCACCTTTCCGGTGATGTTCACAAGGCAGTCGTAAGGCTCCACGGTTATGACGTCGCCGTCGGCAAGCCTGATGTTGCCGGTGAGCTTGCCGTTGAGTATATAGTCGTATATGTCGACCTTGCTCACGAGTTTGTTGTTGCGGTATACCTTGATATTGCGGAGCGTACCGATGTCGTTCGTCCCTCCTGCCATGTACAGAGCGTGGAACACGGAGGCGAAAGCCGACAGCGTGTAAGTGCCGGGGAGAGCCACCTCACCCATCACGTTTACGGTTATCGTGCGTGTCTGCCCGAGCGTAAGTCTCACCTTGCTGCTGCTGTAGCGTGCTCCGAGCTGCGATTTTATGCGGGCGTTTGCCTGCTGCACGGTGAGCCCGCTCACCTGTATTGGTCCGAACCCCTCGATGGTAACGTCGCCGTCGGGAGACACTGTTGAGTTTATCACTTTCTGTGATGCCCCGTATATGTCTATGATGACGGCGTCACCCGGTCCGAGAATGTAGTTCTGCGGTGTGGCGATGTTCATGTTCGGCTCGAATGTGAGGTTCTTGTTGTTGAATATGTCGCGTCCGAACACCCTGCGTTTCATCTTCTCGCGTTCGGCGATGAGCTGCTTTAGCATTGTCGCCGTGTCGGTGGGCAGGATGAATCCCAGCTCGTTCTGGAACTGCAGGAACGTAGGGTCGCTCTTGTCATACTGCTGCACGGGCGCCATGTCGTCGTATATCCTGTAGTTGGAGTAGTTGTCGCGGGTGGTGAGTGATGTACGGCTTCCGTCGTCGTCTTTTTTGTTCTTGCCGTTGTTTGTGCGCATTCTGTTTTCCGCGTCGTCCATTGCCTTGTCGGCAACGTGGCCCAGTCCCTGACTGCTTATCTGTTTCTCGTATTTGCTTCTGACGCGCCTTATCTGCTGGATGTTCACGCCTCGCTGTATCAGTTTTGTGACAATCTGCTGTTGGGATGTACCTTTCTCATGTTCCTCAACCACAAACTCGAGCACCTGGTCGTCGGTCATTGACGACTGTGCCGACGCACATACGGGGATGAGCATGATGAGGAATACTAATGCGATAAGTTTCTTCATATGTTTATATCAGAATTTTTTTCCTGTGACGATGCATATCACGGTCTTCGCCGCAATCTTGAAGTCGAGCCATAGGGAGCGGCGCCGGTAGTAGTCGATGTCCATGTGCAGGCGCCTTATCATTTTCTCCATCGTGTCGGTGTAGCCGTTGTACAGGGTGGCTTCCGACGTCAGACCGGGCCGCATGCGGTATATTATGCTGTAGCTGCTGTCTACCGCCATTATCTGGTCGATGAAATACTTGCGCTCGGGGCGCGGACCGACGAGCGACATGTCGCCCCTGAGCACGTTCCACATCTGCGGCAGCTCGTCGAGATGGTGCCCGCGGAGAAACTGCTCGAGGCGTGTGGAGTTGGTGTTGTCGCACCGTGCCACGAGCTGGGGTCCGTTCTCCTCTATCACGCTGCTCATTGTACGGAATTTGAATATCACGAACGGCTTCGCTCCGTATCCTATCCTTATCTGCCGGAAGAACACCGGACCGTTTTTCTGACATTTCATCAGAATCATGATAAGCAGAAATACCGGTGACAGCACCACCAGACCTACGGCAGAGCACACTATGTCGGTCGCTCTCTTTATGGCGCGTTGGGTGCGTCCCATTCCGTCCTGCGGTGTTTCTTCAATCATTGGTTTCCTGTTTTGTTTTCTGTTCTGATAATATAACTCCGTTTGCGCGATTTTGTTGCAAAGGTAAGTAAATTTTATCAAGAAATGTTATCCTGTGTGCCATAATGACGCGAAAAATACGGAAAATCATTGCCGTGAACAAAATATTTGTTATCTTTGCACACGTAGGACATTGGCTTAAAGCCATTGCCGTGAACGTGCGCGGTCGGCAAGACCGTGCATGGCATGCCGGGGCTGACCGGATTTGACAGCGGGCAGAAATGGTATGTAAGCACGCGGAGCCTCGTCTGCCGGCTCCATAATATCAGCAGTCGAAAATTTATCTGGCGAAAACAATTACGCTCTCGCTGCCTAATCGAAGTACAGTAGGTTACTGGCTTTATCCCGTCACAAGGTGACAGGACGAGACATCGCCCGGAAGCTCTTGTCCCGAAGCGTTCCGAACAGGCGGTGCGGTAAAATCGGGAATAGCCGTGGTGTGCCCCGCCGCTGCGGTGAAATTAAAGGGGATAAGGTTGTGGTTGGTGGTCCGGGTCTTGCCGCAGCACGAAAACCGAAGTCCGGAATAAGCGTGTAGAAAGCGTATGGTTTCCCTGTTTGGACGAGGGTTCAACTCCCTCCAGCTCCACAGTTTCGCAAGAAGAGTCCGCTGACCGTTGAGGTTCGCGGGCTCTTTTTTTATTATATGTGCTTCAGGGGATGTGGAGAGGGTGCGGGGAATCGCGTGTCGGAACTTAACACATATATGTCATTAGAACGCCGATAGTGCATTTAACCCCAATCGGTCATCAGTCTCCGGTTTTGATTATGCGTTATTGCCTGGTGTCTTGCTTGCCGTTTCGACGAAGGCATATCGGGCTACGCCGGGACGGAACGGCAAGCAAGACGCCTACGGAAGCGCGTAAGCAGGCTGGAGAATATGTGAAATAAGGATTTGTTCGAATATATGCGTTCTAATGCTATTTGGGTTTAAGGTTTATTGTCGGCTCTTCATCCCTCTTCCGCACTGCTGACGTCATCTTGTGTTCAGCCGTTTCCCGGTGTCGCCCGCAGCATTTTCGATAAATCTGAATGCAATCCGGCTGACAGCAGCACAAAATGAGAATGGAAGTATAATGACATATTCGGGCTTAACGTTAAAGGTGTGGCGGATGCCGGGGTGTACTGGTCAGCCGACGCGGTTATGCGGGAATGGGGCAGGGGAATCGTTATGCACGGCATAAAGGTGGTGATAAGAATGTAATATGAAGATATAATTCGGTTTAACATTAGTTTGCGTTTGACGGCTTGGATTTAACATTCTGTTTTCCCGCTTTCAGCTTACCGTCTCCTTGTTTTTGGCGGTTTAAAGTGCGTGTTCCGCTCCGTGAGATAGTGTTCAGCGTGCCTTGTTTCGGTCAAACGGGCTTTTTGGGGCGGCAGGAAAGTGCGTTTGGGGGTGTCGGAGAGTCTTTCCTGCATGACGGAAGAGCCTCTTTGGCTTTGCGGAAAAGCCTTTGTCGTGAACAGGAAAATGCGTTATTGGCAGATTGTTTTGTATAATCCGTTGTGTGACAGGATATTGCGCGATGCGCCTGATACTGCCGTTTTTCGACTCGCTTTCCGTCTTTATTATTTCTACAGCGTAATTTTCGGTTTGTAACAGTGGTGATTTAACATTTAGGACTGTGATTTTATATTTTTTTATATATTCTTGATTGCGAAAGAATAATGTGATTGTATTGACGTTGCAAACCATTTTTCTTATCTTTGTATAAGGCAAGCTGCACTCGGGAAAGTAAGAGCAAGCTCTCTTTCCTCTCGTTTGCATTGCCTTTGCATAAGGCAAGCTGCACTCGGGAAATAAAGAGCAAGCTCTCTTTCCTCTCGTTTGCATTGCCTTTGCATAAGGCAAGCTGCGGTTCGGCAGTATCAAGTCCGGTAAAACAAAGTTTTCCCGTCTTGCTGTTGCACTCACCTTGCATTGTCTTTGTATAAGACAAGCTGCGGTTCGGCAGTATCAAATCCGGTAAAACAAAGTTTTCCCGTCTTGCTGCTGCACTCACCTTGCATTGTCTTTGTATAAGACAAGCTGCGGTTCGGCAGTATCAAATCCGGTAAAACAAAGTTTTCCCGTCTTGCTGCTGCACTCACCTTGCATTGTCTTTGTATAAGACAAACTGCGGTTCGGCAGTGCTTTTGGGATATTGTCTTTCACAACGGGACATAGGAATGGATTGCTTTGCCGCTGTGCCGTGTAGGCGTTAAAAAAATTGGGGAACCGTTGTCGCTACCGCCGGACATACGGGATGCCCTTTGGTGGGACTACGGCGGATGTGATGTGTTTTCATTATGATTATTGTATGGATGAGGATTTTTCTTTCTTGAGCATCAGGCAGGCAGTGGCTGCCGATGTGCCCAAGCTGATTGACATCTTCGCCTGTGCCAGGCGTTTCATGGCAGCGAACGGCAACCCTACACAGTGGGGTGGAGGCTATCCTGATGCCGCGCAGGTGAACGCCGACGTGGCAGCCCGCCACTGCTACGTGGTGGAGCACGGTGTCATGGGCATAGTGGGCACGTTCTGCCTTGTTGAGGGCGACGACCCCACATATGCCGTTATAGAGGACGGCAGATGGCTCGACGATGATGCCTATGCCACAATCCACCGTCTTGCCTCAAACGGAGCCTGCCGCGGTGTGGCTCGTGCGGCGGTGGAGTGGAGTGTGCGGCGTTGCCCCAACCTGCGCACAGACACCCATGCCGACAATGCTCCCATGCTCGCTTTTCTGCGCAAGGCGGGATTCGTCAGGTGTGGCACAATATACTGTCGCGACGGTACGCCGCGCATAGCGTTCCAGCGTCACGACCGTGGATGAGTGCTGTGGTGTGGCGGATCTGCCTGCACTGAATCTGCTGTCGGGCATACTGAAGTAGTTGCATGCAGCATAAGGAATGATAAATGAATAATGGAAGGGACAAATGAGGATGTGTTATATAGTACGGATGAAATGGAGTAAACGGCTTGTTTATGTGTGTTTACTGTATCCAATCCCTTAATTTATTATGTATCAGGCATAAAACACATTCTTTTTATTTATCTTTGCAAGTATGACAACAATCTATATGAAATGGGAAATAGGGTCTTATTGTTTTTATTATCACTTCTCTATATACCTGCATGTGCGTATGAATATGACATCCGGTCTGCATTGCTTGAATTGGACAATGCCGTAGAGAGTCATCAGTATTATGTGGAACAGCATCTGGCTAAGATTCACAGGGTGAAAAGAGAACTTCAGTATGCGGAGTTTGATAATGATAAATATCTGATAAACAAAAAACTTTTCAGACTATACAAGAAATTCGACGGTGACTCGGCAATCGCTTATGCGCAGCGAAATTATGAGTTGGGCGTGAAAAACAACCGTAAAGACTGGAGAAGCGAAGCCGAGCTGTTCGTGGCTCAGGTGCATGTGACACGAGGTGTACTGTTTGTTGCCCGCGAGGAATTGGACAAGATAGGACCGATTAAAGACTTCCCGAATGAGTTGCAGGAGAAACTGGCTATAGTAATGCTAAACTACGGCAGTAAGATGAGGTCGCGTCAAAGTGGTGCAGTACCTGTTGGCACACTCGCAGAGAATGAGCAGGAACTGATGTCCTATCTGCGTAAAGGCACATTGCGTTATTACATAGGGCAGGGTATGCTGAAAAACTTTTCCGTTGAAACGAAACTTGCCGTTGAGAACATCATCCGTAAGTTGAATAAGGATGATTATATTAGCCTGTCCAAGGCATATTTCACTGTTGCGCGCTGCTGCAAGAACATTAAAGACGAAGACGGGTATATATATTATCTTGCCAAAGCTTCTGTTTGCGACATGAAGAGTGTGAACCGTGGCAGTCAGGCTTTATTGATGCTAATACAGGAATCACGGATACAGAACAACGTGGAAAGGGCTTACAGATATGCCATGCAGTGTGAGGAAGACGTGAAGGCATATAAGGACTATAACCGCAGCGTAGACCTTCTGTCTGCTCAGGATGACATAATAAGGTCGTATCAGAAGGCTCAGGACAGGCAGCAACGGCTGATTGTCGTCGGTCTTGTGTTTTTGTTATTGTTGTCAGGCGTTGTCCTGCTGATGTTTTTCCAGTTGCGTAAAAAGGCTCATCGTCTGCGTTCTCTTAACCGTCAGATGGACAGTCTTAATCAGGAACAGAAAAAACACCTCGACGAGATAAGCCGTATGAAACAGCAACTGGAGGTGTCGTATGCCCGGCTGTTGGATGAGATAAAGTTGCGAGACAACAATTTCATCGCTACTTACTACCTGTGTTCCGATTATGTGAAATCCTTGCAGAATTTCAAGAAGTCGATGGTGAATCTTCTGAAAACCAATTCTATCAAGGAAGCTATGCGCAAAGCATCCTCAAACGAAATAAACGATCAGGAGCTGAAAGAATTCTACAGGCGTTTTGACGAGGCGTTCCTATCGACTCATGTTGACTTTGTGGAACGCTTCAACAGACTGCTGAAACCTGAGGGGCAGTTCCATTTGGATAATCAGAATGTGCTTACACCGGAACTGCGCATATATGCTTTGATAAGTCTGGGTATAAACAACAGTGTCAATATAGCCGACTTCCTGCATTATTCACCTCAGACTATATATAACTATAGGTTAAGGGTGCGTCATCAGTCATGCATCGACGAAAAGCTGTTCGCCGAAGCAGTGACTAACATATATGATGACGCGAAGCTGAGGACTTACTTTGAGTAATGTGAGTCAGAGAAGATGTGATTCATCACATTGGCAGGAGCGCGATGGTTCTCGAGCTCATTCTTCATGAAGTCCATGTAGGGAGCCACGTGCTTGAAGAACCTGTAATAGCCCTGACACAAGTAGTTGAGTCCGGGGTTACCGTATTTGTCTCTTACAAACCTGTTCTTGGGACATTCTCCATGACAGGCAAACAGGAATCTGCATTCCCTGCACTGCTGAGGAAGCATCTGTTTTTTCATTCTGGAGAACTCTCTCTGTCTCTGCCCGTTCATCATCTCGAAGATGGTCTGGTCATGCAGATTGCCAAGTTTGTACTCCGGAAAAACAAAGTGGTCACAGGAATATACATCACCATTGAATTCCATTACTCCAGCATGACCGCATTCCTCTGCCATAGTGCATATGCCTGGAGCTTGCCCCACCCAGTTGGCAAGTGTCGCGTCAAAAAGCTGTATATAGTATTCTCCAACATCATGATGTACCCACTCGTCGAATATGGTGCAAAGGAAGTTTCCCCACTGTCCGGCGGTAATGGAGAAGTCTGCCAGCATGCCTTCTTCCTGCATACCCGGTGCAAGTCTGAGATTGTCGGGACGTGTGGTAATTCTCTCCACAATTGGGGTGAACTGTATATACCGGCATCCTATTTCCTTGAAGAAATGATAGAAATCAAGAGGATAGTCTGCATTGAAATCATTGACTACGGCAAGCGCGTTCCATTCCACACCGTGCTTGTTGAGAAGATTTATGCCTTTCATCACATCGCGGAACGTAGGACGGCCCGTTCCTGTCTTGCGGTATTCATCGTGGAACTCCTGCGGACCGTCGATTGAAACACCGACCAGAAAATTGTTCTGTTTGAAGAATTCGCACCATTCGTCATTGAGGAGGGTGCCGTTTGTCTGTATGCAGTTGTCAATCTGACGTCCGTGAGAGTATATGCGCTGTAGTTCAAGCGCACGTCTGTAGAACGATATGGGACGCATGAGAGTCTCACCGCCATGCCATGTGAAAAGGATGTTGGGAGTGGTCTGCGCCTCAATATATTCTTTGACGAACTTTTCAAGAAGCTCGTCAGTGATGACATGATTACCCTGTCTTTTATAGAGTTCGTTTTTTTCCAGATAATAGCAATACTTGCACCGCAGGTTGCAAAGTGCCCCCGCAGGTTTAAGCATGATATACATCGGACGCGCAAAAGGATTTATTGTTGCCATGTTATATTTGTTATAGTTATTGTTGACTGTACTTGAAAAAAGAATAGGGCGCTGTGTGGAACGTCCTATTCATGTGATTATAATTCAAAAATGCTCACAGCCGGCGTATAGCCTATGCGTGTGGCGTTGACAAGCAGATGGCAGCCATGTTTCAGAGGTATCACCTGACCTTGCTGATATACAGTCCATGGAGAGGACACTTCCACCTCTGTCCCGTTGGCTTTATGTCTGGTAACCTGAAACATGTCATGGTCACAGCTCTTACGGACTATTGGCTTGTCGTCTTGCCCGTCTTTCAGAATCTTGTATCCAATGGATGCGCCTTTGGTGGCACACGACAGTTTTACGCCACCTTTCACTTTTGTAAGAACGGGTTCTGCCGTTAACGGTTCATGATTCTCTCCCATCCACCAGTTTGCCACCATGTCTTTTTCCGGCATATATGACATGTCGCCCACCTGATTCAGCCAAGTACGGAATGCCTTACGAAGTTCCACCAGCTTATCCTTATATGCAGGATTATCCGCAAGGTTATGAATCTCGTCAGGATCATTCACAATATCGTACAGTTCCTCCTGTGGTTTTGTCGGAGCAAACCAGTTGTCCTGAACCTCATTGAGCGAGCCTTCCTTATGGAGTTGCAGCATTTCCCGCATCATAGGCAATGTCTCGCGATAGGAAATGGGCTGGTATTTTGGCAGGTCTGGCATGAAATTATATATATAACGATAACGCTTGTCACGCACACTACGCACACGGTCTGTACATTCGTCCATGCGGTCGCGGGCGGCAAAGACATATCTGCGTTTGACTTCCGACGCCTGAGAACCGAGGAACGCCTGTCCCTGCATGTATGCAGGAATCTTTATGCCAGCCAGTGAGAGCATTGTTGGTGCAAAATCAACGGCACTTATCAGATCATTGTTCTTTTCACCGGCATGGACACCCTTCGGAAATTTTACAATGAACGGGATGTGTGTTCCGCGTTCAAGGACCTCACGCTTCATCCATGGCATTGTGCCTCCGTGGTCGCTGAAGAAAAAGATGTAGCTGCTGTCATATACACCGTCTGCTTTTAGCTGTTGGATAAGCTCGCCTATCTGATGGTCGAGCAACTGCACATTACTCAGCATTCTTGCCATGCACTCGCGTGCCGTCCTGGTGTTCTTGTAATATGGCGGAAGTGTCTTAATCTGGTTTTCATGAACCAACAGTTCCGGATGCTCCTTGAAAAGATATGACTCTTCAAACAGCTGTGACTCATGCGTAATGAAGTGATTGAAGACAGCAAAGAAAGGCATTCCGGCAGGTCGGTTACGGTAGGACGCCGCAGCGCTGCTCTCATCCCAGACTGTTACAGGCGCGTCAAACTGATAGTCCTCTTTCATGCAGTTGGTGGCATAATATCCAGCCATTCTGAGGTACTCGCTGAAGCATTTCACATATTCCGGTATGACGGCAGAATATGAAGGATGGTCCAGCTTTGCCGCTGTGGTTCTGTTGAGAACCTTGGTACGCATATGCTGAGTGCCGATGGACGTCGGATACATACCTGTGATAATGCATGAACGTGAGGGAGCGCTCACTCCTGCTGTGGTATATACATTTTGAAATTGTATCCCTTCCCGTGCCAATTGGTCAATGTTCGGGGTACGTACTACATCCGCTCCATACGTACTCATGTAAGGAGAGATGTCCTCGCATGTAATCCATATGATATTAGGCTTATTTATTCTCTTCTGAGATTTTTGAGCCAAGACACCGCCCGGCAAGTAAAGAGCGGAGACAGCCATATAAATCAGCTTTTGCATAGAGGTTGAATAAAATGAATTATTTTTTATCTTTCGCAATAATATCTGCAAAATGCCTGTGAAGATCATCTGCGAGCTGAGCCTGGAGTTTTTTATATTTCTTGTTGTTGTACAGGTTGTAGTGTTCGGTAGGATCATTCCGGTAATCATACAGTTCGCCACCGGCACGTCCGTCGTTCCATTCGGTATAGCGATAGCGTTCCGTACGTACGCTCCGACCGATGGTGAACTCCTTCACAGTGCTTTTGAATGCACCTGGCTTGCGCGTCTGAATGGAGTATGCATTCTCATTCCAAGGAGTGTTGACATCTTTAAGAAGTGGAGATATGTCTCTGCCGTCAAGGTCGTCGGGTGCTTTCAGTCCGCATACTGCAGCGAGGGTGGGATAGATGTCGAGCAACTCGACAGGCTTGTCGTAGCTGTCCTTGCCGTTGGTCAATCCAGGAACAGAAATCATCAGAGGAACTCTTGTGGCATGTTCGAAAAGCATCTGTTTCTGCCACTGACCATGCTGGCCGAGATTATATCCGTTGTCGCCGACAAAGACTATGGCTGTGTTTCCTGCCAGTCCTTCCTTATCAAGTTTGTCGAGAATCTTACCTATCTGGGCATCCATGAATGTGAGAGTGGCATAATAAGCCGCTTTGGCTTTCTTCAGTTCTTCGTCCGGCAGACCAAAGTTGATGCCTGGTGATGTACGCGCGCATGAAGGTTTGTTGTCCCAATCGTCGGCAGGTACATCAGGAAGAGGCATGTCCTGCCAAGGATACATTTTGAAATACTTGGATGGAGCAATGTAGGGAGTGTGAGGACGATAGAACCCCATAGCCAGAAAGAATGGTTTTGACTTGTTGTTGTGAATCTCCATACATGCTATGTTTGCACCTATGGCATCCGTATGCTCGTCGTCACTGCCTGGAATCTCAAGATATGCCAGAGATCCACCGATGCGATTTCCTCTAACCAATTGAGGAGTTACTATGTGGACATGTTCCTCCATGGTCTTATCTATACCGACAGGATTCCATTTCTTCGTCCAGGACTCCTTGTCATCCATCACTCCGTCATGTCCGATGTCAGCCGGTACATTGGCATGATAA
>ENA-ORSI01001483-ORSI01001483.1-human-gut-metagenome-genome-assembly--contig:-NODE-1483-length-19924-cov-11.838240_pt1 | contig 19924 bp, 17 predicted proteins | sample MGYA00242187_ERZ509154 | MGnify/ENA primary metagenome ERZ509154 (study PRJEB26280, sample SAMEA2338627) | human gut metagenome | biome: human gut; feature: human-associated habitat; material: faeces...
CGGTAGACAAAAAGGACAGCATTTCCATTGAAAGCCAGATTGAATTTTGCAAATATGAATTGAAAGGCGGTAACTGCAAGGAATACACAGACAAAGGGTACAGCGGCAAAAACACAGACCGTCCGAAGTTTCAAGAACTGGTACGGGACATCAAGCGGGGCTTGATTGCAAAGGTCGTGGTTTACAAACTCGACCGTATCAGCCGTTCTATTCTGGACTTTGCCAACATGATGGAGCTGTTCCAACAGTACAATGTGGAGTTTGTGTCCTCTACGGAAAAGTTTGATACCTCCACCCCGATGGGGCGGGCGATGCTGAATATCTGTATCGTGTTCGCCCAGCTTGAGAGGGAAACCATACAGAAGCGGGTAACGGACGCTTACTATTCCCGCAGCCAGCGAGGCTTCAAGATGGGTGGGAAAGCCCCTTACGGCTTTCATACAGAGCCGATTAAGATGGACGGTATCAACACAAAAAAGCTGGTGGTAAATCCAGACGAAGCGGCAAATATCCGGCTGATGTTTGAGATGTACGCCCAGCCCACTACCTCCTACGGGGACATTACCCGGTACTTTGCCGAACAGGGCATTTTGTTCCATGGCAAAGAGCTGATACGCCCCACGCTGGCGCAGATGTTACGCAATCCTGTCTATGTGCAGGCAGACCTTGATGTGTACGAATTTTTCAAAAGTCAAGGGACGGTCATTGTCAATGACGCTGCCGATTTTACTGGCATGAACGGCTGCTATCTGTATCAAGGGCGGGATGTGAAGCCCAGCAAAAAGAACGACTTGAAAGACCAAATGCTGGTGCTGGCTCCCCATGAGGGCATTGTCCCCTCCGAAATCTGGCTGACCTGCCGCAAGAAGCTGATGAACAACATGAAAATCCAGTCTGCCCGAAAAGCCACCCATACATGGCTGGCGGGAAAAATCAAGTGCGGGAACTGCGGGTATGCCCTTATGAGCATTAACAATCCTGTGGGAAAGCAATATCTCCGCTGCACAAAACGGCTGGATAACAAGAGCTGTGCCGGGTGTGGGAAAATCATCACTTCGGAACTGGAAGCGGTTGTTTATCAGCAGATGGTAAAGAAGCTGGCAAGCTACAAGACATTGACAGGCAGAAAGAAAGCGGCAAAGGCAAACCCGAAAATCGCCGCCCTGCAAGTGGAGCTTGCTCATGTGGACGGCGAGATTGAAAAGCTGGTGGACAGTCTAACGGGCGCAAACAATGTCCTGCTCTCCTATGTGAATGTGAAGATAGCAGAACTGGACGGGCGCAAGCAGGAACTTCTGGCGAGGATAGCGGAACTAACGGTGGAAGCCATTAGCCCGGAACAGGTCAACCAGATTTCCGGCTACCTCGACACTTGGGAGAATGTATCCTTTGACGACAAGCGACGGGTGGTAGACTTGATGATTACCACCATAGCCGCCACAAGCGACAGCTTGAATATCACATGGAAAATCTGACGGGTGGAACCCCTCCCGTCAGATACCTACCCTGTGTAGTCCCTTGTAAACTGTACTTTCCCACTATGCAGATATCTGGCCTGCATCCGCGATGGCATTTGGCGGACACTATGGAAATTGCATTTATTTTTTTCTATCGGGTTTTTGCTTGTATAACATTGGGAAGTCATTTCCAAAATGGTACGCAAAACGAATCGTTCGCGTCTATCCGGCGTTGTGGATAGTAGCGGTCGTAAATCTGGCAGTGAAATTTTGGAGTGCGGATGGGATCATGGCTTATATACATTGTTTTATTTATCCTACATGGTACCATTTCATTTCATCTATAATGATCCTATATTTGGTATACTACATTGTACGTGTAATACAAAAAAAGACGGGTATTTCCGTGTTATGGTTTCTGATAGCAGTGCTTGCGGTATATCTGTTGATGTATGCGTTTTTGTGTGACAAGTCACGCTATCACATTGATGATGTTGGGGAACACTGGTGTCGGTTTCAATTCTTGGCATCAATGCTTGTCGGAGCATATTTCAGAGAACACTATGACAGAATCGGAGCGAAAATTACGGTGCCGGATATTGCAGGTTTCTTTGTGTTGGCAGCCGCATATTTTGCGGGGAAAATTGCTCTTTCAAGGATACATGAAGTCAGCGGCTTCCAATTCATTCTGCCAATAATTCAGGTTCTGCTCGTTGGAAGCACTGCTGTTTTATTTGTGAAAGCAGAGAAGAAAGGTGTATTTGAAAGAACAAGTGCCTTAATTCGCAAATCGATAACTTTTGTTGCGGGTCTGACATTGGAAATATATTTGGGTCAGGGACTTATTATTCAAAAGTTCGGTCACCTGCCTTTTCCGATTAATTTCATTGTTGTGACAGGTTTGATTCTTGTTTACGCATTCCTTATTCACAAAGTGGCACAATTTATACAAAAACCATGTGACAGGCTGCTTGGAGCAGGCAGAACGCGAGGGGAGAACATGCAATGAGAGATACCTTTGTTCGCACATTAATTACACTTGCAAAAAATAATCCGAATATTGAGCTTTTCACCGGGGATTTGGGGTTCGGCGTGCTGAAGCCCTTCTGGGAGCAGCTGCCGGATCAGTTCGTCAACGCAGGAATTGCGGAACAGAACATGACCGCTGCCGCAGCAGGAGCAGCCGGGGAGGAAAAATTGTATTCACATATTCAATAGGAAATTTTCCGACATTGCGCTGCCTTGAGCAGATACGGAATGATTGTGCTTACCATGATGCAAATGTAAAAATCGTTTGCGTCGGCGGTGGGTTTGTTTACGGCTCATTGGGTATGAGTCATCAGGCAACCGAGGACATTGCCGTGATGCGTGCGCTGCCGAATGTTGCGGTACTTTGTCCGGGAGATCCTGCGGAGGCGGAAGCGGCAACGAAGGCAATTGCGGAATACCCGGGAACATGTTACCTGCGGCTTGGGCGCGGCGGGGAAAAACGTATCCACAAGGATATTGAAAATTTCAAAATCGGACAGGCCATTCGAATACACAAAGGTGAACGCATCGCCGTCTTTTCAACCGGCGCAATTCTGGATGAGGTTGTCGGTGCGGCGGATATTCTTGCAAAGAAGGGAATTAACCCGGAGCTTTGTTCGTTCCCGACGGTTAAACCTATCGACCGTGAAACCATACTGCGCTGTGCAAAGGATTTTGAAATTATCGCAGTCGTTGAAGAACACAATATTTTAGGTGGATTCGGCAGTGCGGTTGCGGAAGTTCTTTCTGAGCTGCCTGCGCATGCAAGATTGCTGCGTATCGGCCTGAATGATACTTACTGTTCGGTTGTGGGAAGTCAAAAATATCTGCGGATGCAATTCGGATTGGATGCAAACGGCATCGCAAAGCGCATTTCGGAGGCAATCGGATGAAGCGGCTGCTGTTGACCTGCACGGATCTGATGGCGATTCAGTTTCTCGTGCCGCATGTGAAATACCTTTCCGAGCATGGGTTTTCCGTTGAACTCGCATGTTCCGAAGTCGGCGGGCGTTTACAGGAACTCCGCACTGTGCTTTCGGGCATTGCTCCTGTCCATACTGTGCGCTTGGTTCGGAATCCGTTTTCGCTCCGCAATCGAAAAGGCTTAAGCGACCTGAAGAAGATCATTAACGGCCGCAGTTGGGACGTGATCTGGACAAACGAGCCCGTTATGGGCGTTATGACTCGCGTTGCAGCAAAAACTGTGCGCAAAAAAGGCACAAAAGTCGTTTATATGGTGCACGGATTCCATTTTTATAAAGGTGCGCCGCTCACAAATTGGCTGCTCTATTATCCTGTTGAAAAGTATTGCTCCCGCCTGTGCGACATGATCATTACTATCAATGAAGAGGATTATCAGCGCGCGAAAGGTTTTCATGCGAAAAGGACGGAGAAGATCCCTGGCGTTGGCGTGAATCCCGATTGCTTTGCGCCGAATAATGACGTTCGTAAACAATGGAGGGAGAAACTTGAATTGTCTCCGAATGATACATTGTTGTTGACAGTGGGTGAGTTGACCCCAAGAAAAAATCAACATGTTATGATTAAGGCGGTTAAACTGCTTCAAAATTCAAATGTCAAATTATTTGTATGCGGATGCGGCAAGTTAGAACTGCAGCTGAAGAATACCGTGAAAATGCTCAAATTGGAAGAACAGGTGAAGTTATTGGGCTATCGAAAGGATATTCCGCAGCTTTGCTGTGCGGCAGATGCATTTGTATTTACATCAATCCAAGAGGGGCTGCCGCGCGCGCTCTTGGAAGCGATGGCTGACGGAAAGGCGATCGTCTGTTCGAATATTCGCGGCAACGTTGATTTAGTTAAGGACGGCAAAGGCGGACTTGTTGTACGGAACGACGCAGAATCGGTGGCAGCTGCATTGAAAAAATTGATTGAAAATCAAAGGCTCAGGGAGGAAATGGGTGCGTACAACATGAAGGCCGTATTAAAATATGATATAAGCATAATAACGGAAACCGTTTGCAGACTGATTAATTTTGGTGACTGATTTGATTTTTTCGATAATTATACCGGTTTATAACGCAGAAACGACCATACGCCGCTGCTTGGACAGCTTTACAAATCAGCGCTTCTCTGATTATGAGATTCTTCTCATCAATGACGGCTCAACGGACAACAGCGATGCAATTTGCCGCGAATATGCTGATGTGAATTCAAAAATTTGCTATTTATCGAAAGAAAACGGCGGGGTATCTTCAGCGCGAAATTTGGGGCTCGAACAAGCGAAAGGTGAATATGTTTTGTTCGTGGACAGCGATGATTATGTGTCGGAAGATTACTTTGCCGTGATTGATCAAGCACTTACACTGTGTTGTCCTGACTTGCTGATGTTCGGTATGGCAAATACCGAAGTAGAAAAGCGAACTTGGATTACAGGTGTTTACCAGGAAATAGAAGAATTAAATATTGCAAGAAGAATTGCAGATGCGATGAAGCAGTACCTCTTCAGTTCCCTTTGCAGCAAGGTGTTCAAAAGGAAGATAATTGAAAATAATGGGTTGCGTTTCAGCACGGATCTTTCCATAGGAGAGGATCAGCTGTTTATTTTTTCCTATGCCATGCACATACGGTCGATTTCATCGATAGATGCTTTACTGTATAATGTTGATGTAAGCAATGAGAATTCCCTTTCCCGCAAGGGTCGCCACTATCTGACGGGGCAATTGATGGAGGTCAACCGCCGGATGTATGCAGCTTATCAGGCAACGGAGCATTCGCCGGAGTCGGCGCATTATTATGAGGCGGGACTTGCATGGATGACCTACCGAAGTGCCTATTCCTGCTGCAAGGAGTTACTGAAGTTTAACTGCTCGGCCAAACAGCGGCGGCGAGAGATACGGAAGATCTGCAAGTTGTACCGCGCGGAAAAAATCAAGCCTGTCGGTTGGAAGTGTTGGTGTATTGCCTTGCCGGTGAAATTAGGCTTAAGCATGGCTATAGATTGGTTAATAAGTTGCCGGGTAAGATGATGGATCAAAGCAATGAAGGTGACTAAAATACTTCTCATTTCAGCGTCTCTCAAAATCGGCGGAGCCGAGAAGGTTGCGGCGGATATCGGCTTCCATGCAGATCCGCAGAGATACGAGGTTCATTACGTTGTGTTCGGCGATGAAATCGGCGCGTATGAGCCGGAGCTGCAAGCGAAGGGGTGCAAAGTATTCCATTTACCGCAGCCGTCGGACGGGTATCATGCTTATATGAAAAATCTGAAAGTGCTGATTAATACATACCGTTACGATGTGATTCACGCGCACACGATGTTCAATATCGGTTGGGCTATGTTGGCGGGCAAACTCTGCGGTGTACCGATGCGGATTTCCCATGCACACTCGGCACTGACGGAAAAGCGCAGCTTAAAGGTGCGCATATATGAAGCAGCAATGCGGTTTTTGATTCGGACATGTGCCAACACTTTTATAGCTTGCGGTATGAAAGCAGGTGCGAGGCTTTACGGCGAGCATTTTTTCAAAAGCAAAGGAATGCTTATTCTGAACGGCATTGACACACAGAGTTTTTCGTTCGATACGGAAAAACGACATGAATGCAGAACAAAGCTTGGTTTGCAGGATAAATTTATCATTGGACATGCCGGGCATCTTGCAACGGTCAAGAATCAGGTGTTCTTGCTGAATTTGATGCCTGAGATTCTGAAAAAGCGAGCAAATTCATACTTGCTGCTGCTTGGCGAGGGGGAGGATCGTCCAATGTTGGAACGAAAAATCCGAGAACTGCACTTGGAAAACTATGTCCGCATGACCGGAAATGTCCGCAACGTGCCGGATTACTTGAACGCGATGGACGTTTTCGCTTTCCCATCGCTTTATGAAGGAATGCCGTTGTCCATCATCGAGGTGCAATCCAATGGGCTTCCTTGTGTGATTTCCGATCGGGTGCCGGAGGACGTTTTTCTGACAGACCTGCTCCAACCGCTGCCGCTGAACGAGCAATCGGCATGGGTGGATGCGATTTGCGGTGCGAAACGAGAATCGTCTGAAAAATATGCCGCACAGATGCGGCAGTCCGGCTTTGATGCCGGCACTGTAATGAAAAAGATTTATGCGATTTACGAAAGCAGATAATATGATTAACATCCTCTTCTTCATCGAATCCCTTTCCGGCGGCGGGGCTGAAAAAGTTCTTTGCAACCTTGTAAACGCAATGGACAAGGAGCGGTTTTCGATAACCGTTCAGACGCTCTATCCCGAGGTCGTGAAGGAAAAACTCGCACCGGGCATTAAATATAAATACTGCTATCCGGCAAAGAATCGCATGACGGATTTGCTGATGCGGACAGAAGCGGCACTCGGTTTGACTTACCCGCTGCATATCAAGGGCGATTATGATATTGAGGCTGCTTATCTTGAATGCGGTTCAACAAAAATCATGGCGGGCTCAACAAATAAAAAAGCATTGAAATTGGCATGGGTTCATTCGGATTTGAAAAGCTGGGTATCGCCGGAAGAATTTGCAGCGACAACAAAAAGGTACTATAAAAGGTACGATATTGCAGTATGTGTTTCAGAAAATGTACGCAGGAGCTTTGTTGAGCTTTATCAGGACACAGTTTCGACCGAAACCATATATAACACAATTGATGATTCAGAAATAGCCGTCAAGGCATTGGCAGAGTTGCCGATCGGTGTAAAAAAGCAAAAGTTTACTGTTGCAGCTGTCGGCAGGCTGTCTGCTCCAAAGCATTTTGTTCGTGCGTTGAGCATGCATAAACAACTTCTGGATGAAGGGATTGATCATGAGCTTTGGATTATCGGCGAAGGGGAAGAACGTACCAAGCTGGAAGCGTATATCCGCGAGAATCATCTGGAAACATCGGCAAAACTGCTGGGTTTCCGTGAGAATCCGTATAACCTGATGCATGCCGCCGACCTTCTGGTGTGCTCGTCTATATTTGAAGGCTTCAGCACCTTCGTCACGGAAGGTTTGATCTTAGGAAAACCCATCGTCACCACTGATGTTTCCGGCATGCGTGAGATCCTCGGCGACAGCGAATACGGCTTAATTACCGCAAACGATGACGAAGCATTTTATGAAGGCGTCAAACGAATGTTGACCGAACCCGGCTTGCTTTCACACTATGCAGAGCAGGCAAAGCTGCGCGGGAAGGACTTTAAATGCGAGAGGCTGGCAGGGGAGACGGAAGCTTTTTTTGAAGCGGAACTGCGAAAGAAACGGGGAGAGTAAATGGGCGTAAAAGTCTATTACTATGTTGTTGCGGCGGTACTGGGTTTCGGCTTTTTGATTCCGCAGCACGGCAATAAGAAAAAAATCTATATCGCACTTATGGCGATTCTGCATACATTCATCTGCGGCTGGCGGTATATGTACCTTACAGGCGATTTGCGCAAATATGCATGGGGGTATTATAACATAATCGAACCGGGTTGGTTCAGCGCCGAAGTTTTTAACGGAGGCAGGAATTTCGGATTTTTCTGGCTCCAAAAGCTGTTTTCGACAGTATCCGACGGCGATTTTCAGGTATTTCTTATCTTTATCGCAATTGTGACGGAGGCCGCGGTTGCAGTCATTGTATTTCGTTATTCGCCTGCACCTTGGCTCAGCTATCTGCTTTGGAATTGTTTTGGCTTTTATGTGTTCGGATTCAGTGCAATTAAACAAGCATTGGCAATGGGCTTATTAATGTTTGCTTTTATCGGCATTATGGAGGAGAATCCGAAGAAATTCCTTCTTTGGAACGCATTGGCCGGCTGTGTCCATGTTCCGGCGTTGATATTTCTTCCGGCGTACTGGATTGCCAAAAGCCGACTGAATACAAAAAAACTTATACTTTATGCGATTTGTGCGGCTTTGATATTCGTATTCAGAAATCAAATAGTCATGTTTATCAGTAATTTCTATTACGATGAAACGGACTTTATGGTTAATACCCGAGTGGGCGGCCGCTTTTTTATAATTGCGGCACTCGTTATTGCCGGAATCGTGCTGCGCGGTTTCTCCGGAAAGAATTTCACAAAGCTGCTCAATCTCATGATAGTTGCAGCCGTTTTGCAGATGTTTTCCGGGTTTGATAATGTCTTTACGCGCCTTACGGATTATTATTTTCAGCTTCTGATCCTGTATCTGCCGATGATGTTCTATCCGGAAAAGGATACGGAATTGGGCAAAATCCGACGGCTGACCCTCTCGGGGCAGCAGCGGGCTGCCGCACTTTTATGTGTTGTGCTTTTGGCAGGTGCATATTACTTCGTTACAAACCTGAATGTAACAATTCAAAATGAGGTTGATAATTATCTGAACTACCGTTTTTGCTGGGAGGTAAAACGATGATATTCAGCGTTATTATCCCTTGCTACAACTGCGTTAAAACGCTGGAAAGAACAGTTGAAAGCATTCGGGTATGCGGATTATCGGATTATGAGATCCTGCTCATTGATGACGGCTCGAACGACGGCACGGCGGAACTGTGCGACAGGCTCTGCGGAAAAAATGAGGAAATCAGATGCGTTCATCAGTCGAACGCGGGTGTATCTGCGGCACGAAACCGCGGGATTGATGAAGCACGCGGGGAGTATATTTGGTTTGTGGATTCTGATGACACGGTGGACGAAGATTCGCTTCGCGATGTTTTGAAAACACCTTTGCTTAAAAAGCCGGATATGTTATTGTTCGGCATGAGTTTTGATTACTACAACCACGGAAAGATGTATCTGCGGGAAACCCTTAATCCTCCGTCGGAAGGTATGTTGAGCTTGCAGAATCTGAAGGATGATTTCGCTGAGTTTTACAACTGCAATGCATTAACCCCGGTTTGGAACAAATTGTTTCGCAGCGATTTACTGAAAAAGTGCGGAACACGTTTTCGCGAGGACATGTTCCTTATGGAAGATTATCTGTTCGTGCTTGAGCTGCTGCCGTTCTGTAAAGAAATTTATTCCTTAAGAAAGCCGATCTACAGATACAGACAGGCGGAGGACGAGAGAAGTGCATACAGGAGACTGCAAAGGATTGAGAATCTTGCGGAGTACATGCAGCCGTTTGAGCAAGGGCTTAAGACTCTCGGAATTCCCTGTGAACACGTGGAAAACTTGTACAGCATGCTTTTGAAACAGAGGATGTACTATGCTTCGTTTTCCGAAATCCGCAGTCTGGTTGCGCAGCATAACAGGGGAAAATACTGCCGCTTAAAACAGCCGCATCCGTTAAAAATTTATCTGTGCAGCAGATTGGTTCAAATTCGGCACAAACTTGCAGTGGCGGTGAAAAGCAGCAGCTTTTTTCGAAAAGACAGGGCGGACAGAAAACATGACTAAAAGAATTTCCTATATTGACAACACTCGTGCGATTTTAATTGCTTTGGTTGTTTTGGGGCATATTCTGAATTACGCAAACCCGAAATACGATATTGTACCGTATGTTTTGGTGCAGCAGTTTTTGGATTCGTTTCATATGCCGGCATTCTTCATTCTGTCGGGAATGCTTACGGACGGCGATAAATGGCGGGGGAGATCCGTCAGCAGTTATTTTTTGCATAAGGCGAAAACCTTGCTTGTTCCGTATCTGTTTTTTGAGTGCGTTGCGATTCTGTATAAGCATTTTGTGCTTCGTTCCGTATCGATTGCGGAAGGGCTGCGGTTGATGCTGACTTTCCGCTGCAACATCGGCGCGGACTGGTTTTTGCCGGCAATGTTTGCGGCGTGTGCGCTGTACTGTTTATATATACGTTTCCCCAAAAAACTTGCGTGGGGAATCGGCGGCGGTTTGCTCTTCATCGCACTTCGGTTTATGCCGGCAGGACATGTTCCGACATTGATCTTCCGCGGTGCACTCGGCTTTGTGTTTATGCTGGCGGGCAATCTGCTGAATAAACCGCTGACTGAATTTAAAACATGGAGAATCTGCGTTGCTTTTGCACTCACCGCCGCAGCGGCGGCAATGTATTTGAAACTGTCGATAAACAACAGCTTTTTCAGCGGCAAACTGGATAATCCCGTGCTTTATCTTGTAAGCGGAATTTGCGGAACGTACTTTGTTATGGGGATTGCTCGGTTGATTCCGTGGAAATGGGTCGGCTGTATCGGGCAGAATGCTTTAACAATAATGGGCACGCACCAACTTGTACTTTATACCGTGAAAATCGGAAGCAGTCCGCTTTGGGTTGTCGGAAGTTTTCTTTTGATTGCCGCCGTTGAAGCCGTTCTGATTTTTGCGATTAACCGATTTTGCCCAATGCTTGTAGGGAAGAAAAGAAAGGAAAAATCAAATGCCTGAAAACAAGCGTCAAACTGAATTGGATATTCTGCGGTTGCTGGCAACGTTGGCGGTGATAATGATCCACGGCGGTTTGAATCCACTGACAGATAATTTAATGATAAAATATATGTACAGGGGAATGCATGCCGCCATTGTATGGTGTGTTCCTGTTTTTTTCATGATTTCCGGAAGGTTTTTCCTTGATCCCGAAAGGGATGTAAGCACAAAAAAAATACTCACTGTGTACCTTCCGCATATTATTGTTCCCTTCCTTGTTTGGTCAGGCGTATATACGGCATATGGGTTAATTTCCGGGAGCTATAGCCATTTGAGCACTTTCGGTGTTATTGCAGAGTTTATCCACGGTCCGTATCATCTCTGGTTTCTCTATTCGTTGGCAGGCTTATACTTATTGACCCCGATTCTGAGAAAGGCAGCAGCGGATGGAAAAACACTTGCGTACTTTCTGATTATGTTTGCTGCCGTGAACGTTGTGACGCAGTATCTTATCTATGTTCCGAAAATCGGCGGGATGATTTCGGATTTTATTGAGAGAACAGGATTAAGAGCTGTAACCGGGTATATGGGATACTTTATGCTGGGGTACTTTTTATACAGCAAAAAGGACAATATGAGCAAAAAAACAGAGACTGCAATATATGTTATCGGCATACTGATGCTGATTGCAACAATTGCAGCGGAGTGCTTTATAAGCGAAGAACTGCGAAAAACAGACTTCGTAAAACAATACATGAAACCGAATGTTATACTGTATTCAGCGGCGATTTATGCATTTTTTGTTATGAAAATGTCAAAGATACATTACAGCGAAAGAACGCGCAAGGTTTTTGCCGTGTTTACTGAATGCGGATTCGGTGTGTACTGCATTCATGCAATATTGAATGAATTTGTTCCGACTCCGGTTATAAAGTCACTTCCGTTCATAACATCATTGTTGAGGGTGGCCTGCCTTTATGCACTCAGCCTTGCATTGACTTGGCTTATCCGAAAAATCCCGTTTGTGGGAAAAAAGATCACATGAGGTGTGAACATGGACATTGATTTTGTTGTTCTCTGGGTGGACGGGAACGACCCGGAGTGGCGGGCGGAAAAGGCTAAATATCAGGGAGCGGTGACGGACGACAGCAACTCCGTCAATCGTTTTCGAGATTGGGGGCTTATGCCCTATTGGTTTCGCGCCATTGAGAAATTTACGCCGTGGGTGCACAAAATTCATTTTGTTACCTGCGGGCATGTTCCCGAATTCCTGAATTTGGATCATCCGAAATTGAGTCATGTCTCGCATTCGGATTTCCTCCCGAAGGCTGCTTTGCCGACATTCAGCTCCCATGCAATTGAAATGAATATTCATCGGATTCCGGGGCTTGCGGAGCATTTTGTTTATTTTAATGACGATATGTTTCCTATTCGTCCGATGCCCGAAACGGCTTTTTTTCGCGACGGACAACCCTGCACCTGCGGGGAAGAGCATCCGATAGGACTCATTGGTGAAATCGGAATCTGGCAGCATGCGGCGGTTAACGATCTCGGTGTTGTAAATGTGCATTTCAACAAGCGTAAGCAGGTGAAAAAATTCGGGAAAAAGTACGTGAACCGCGTTTATCGTTGGCAGGACAACATTCGTACCAAAGCTGTTGAAAAACTGTTCCCGGATTATTTTACAGGGTTTAAAAACCTTCACGCTCCCGCCGCATACACCAAAAGTACTTTTGAGGCCGTTTGGAATGCCGAACCGGAATTGCTGAAACGCACGACTCTTCACCGTTTCCGCTGCGCCGATGATGTGAACCAATGGGTCTGCCTGTGGTGGCAGATAGCAAGCGGGAATTTCGCGCCGTTCAACACGGATAATTTTGTTTCCTGCACCGATGAAAGCACCGTTGACAACCTGTGCAGAATAATTTGCGAACAAAGTCATGATATGCTTTGCGTAAACGATCCAGAAAAAGCCGTGGATTTCGACAGCTTGGCTTTGCGGCTGCGCAAGGCATTCGAGAGCATTTTGCCGAACAAGAGCGGGTTTGAAAAGTGAAAAAGAAGCTGATTTTTATAACCGAAGCCCTGTGGATCGGCGGGATTGAAACGGCATTGGTGTATTTGCTTAATCGCCTTGATTACAACAGATTTGACGTGACCTGTCTTGTTTTGAGGGACAGTTTGGACGTTGCGGACAGAATAACGCCGCAGTGCCGCCTGATAGTTTCCGACAGACAACACAAAGTGACGTTCCCAAAGGGTTACGGCTTCAAGCGTTTGTACAATATCATGGAGGAACCGCAGAATGCAGCGAAATTCCGCCGTTTCATATGGTCCGCGCTTCGCGTCGTTTTTCGCGCCGCGGAGGCAAAATGCTATGCCTCGTACGTGAAAAAGCAGCTCAAAGGCGAACATTTTGATACGGCGGTCATATACAGCGATCGCGCTGCCGAAACGGCTGTCCGTGCCGTCTCGGCGGATAGGTTTCTGATGTTTTATCATCACGGTGCAATGCGGCGGGAGTATCACGATGCATACGGATACAGAAAGGCAGACAAGGTAATTGCGGTTTCGCCTGCATTGGCGGAAAAACTGCGCGCTTATCGTTCGAAATATGCTGATAAGATTATTTCGGTCAACAACATAATCGATATCGACGGCGTGCGGGAGAAGGGACTTGACGTCCCGACAGTGAAATTTTCTGCGGATTGCTTCAATATCGTTTCCTGCGGGAGACTGTCGCATGCCAAGGGCATGGATATTGCTGTTGATGCCTGCGCAAAACTTATTGCTGACGGGTTCACGGGATTTCACTGGTACATAGTCGGCGGAGGGCCGGAGGAGTCCGCCCTCAGGGAGCAGATAATGCGGCTCGGATTGGAAGACTGTGTTTCCCTGCTCGGAATGCAGTCAAATCCCTACCCGTATATCCGCTGCGCGGATCTTTATGTACAGCCCAGTCGGTTTGAAGGACATTGCGTCACGGTATTGGAAACGCGGCTTTTGGCTGTGCCGATAATTGCGACGCGAAACGCTGCGGCGGAGCAGATTGACAATGAAAAAACCGGTTTGCTTTGCGAATCAGATGCGGATTCAATTGCCGCAGCGATAATACGGCTTTACAACGCGCCGAAATTGAGAGAGAGCATACAAGCGGAATTGCAAAATCACGATTTCGAACGCGATAATTCCGCAATTTTGAAGCAGCTTTATTCATTGTTATAATCCAAAGGAGTACTAATGAACGAACAACATTTCACCACGGTCATAAAGCCCAAAAGCGGCTGGTTTGACCTGCACTTAAAAGAGGTGTTCGCGTATCGCGACTTGATTTTCCTCTTTGTCAAGCGTAATTTTGTGTCCAAATACAAGCAGACCGTTCTCGGGCCTGCATGGGCGATAATTCAGCCGCTTTTGACAACGGTTGTTTTCACGCTTGTGTTCGGAAATATTGCGGGGTTGGCACCCGACGGTGTGCCGTCGTTCGTATTCTATCTGTCGGGAACGGTACTGTGGACGTATTTTTCAAACTGCCTCACACAAACGGCGAATACCTTTGTTGCCAACAGTGCAACAATGGGAAAGGTGTATTTTCCCCGGCTTGTAATGCCGATTTCAACGGTTTTTTCAGAGCTTATCAGCCTTGCGATTCAATATGTGTTTTTGATTATCTTTCTTGTTTATTATGCAGCAGCAAAACAAGGGGTGCAGCCGAACCTGTGGATGCTGATGACTCCGCTTATCGTGCTGCAATTGGCAATACTCAGCCTCGGCTGCGGTATCATTATTTCCGCGCTCACAACGAAGTACCGCGACCTTGCGATGCTTGTCGGGTTCGGCACGCAGCTTTGGATGTACGCTTCCCCGATTGCATACGACATGTTCCGTTTTACCGCTTTTGCCCCCGGCGGGAAGTGGCATGCGCTGTATATGTGCAACCCGATCTCGCCGATTGTAAATCTGTTCCGCTATGCATATCTCGGAACGGGCGCAATCGAATGGAAGTACTATTTCATCGGCTGGGGGATAACTCTTGCCCTGCTCTTCATCGGCATTGTGCTGTTCAGCAGGGTGGAAAAGACTTTTATGGATACCGTCTGAGGAAAGAAAAATGGACGAAATTGCAATCAGAATAGAACATGTTTCAAAGGAATACCGTCTCGGTGCAATCGGCGGCGGCACATTGCGCGGTGATCTGCAAAGCTTAATGGCGCGTATAAAAGGTCGGGAGGACCCGAACAGCAAGATCGGCTCCGACTCGTCAAAACGCACGGGAGAAAGATTCCTCGCGCTGGATGATGTGTCTTTTGAGGTGAAAAAGGGTGAAGCCCTCGGCATAATCGGGCATAACGGCGCAGGCAAGTCCACGCTGCTGAAGCTGCTTTCGCGTGTAACCGCGCCGACAAAGGGTACAATAAGTTATAACGGCAGGATCGCTTCCATGCTTGAAGTCGGCACGGGTTTTCATCCCGAGCTGACAGGGCGGGAAAATGTCTATATGAACGGCGCAATTCTCGGCATGACGAAAGCGGAGATAGACAGAAAATTCGATCAGATAGTCGAATTTGCCGAGATGGAAAAGTTCATAGATACTCCCGTGAAACGCTATTCAAGCGGCATGTATGTTAAACTTGCGTTTGCCGTTGCTGCGCATCTGGACAGCGAAATCATGGTTATGGACGAGGTTCTCGCCGTCGGCGATATGAAGTTCCAGCAAAAATGCCTCGGCAAAATGGGCGATGCAGCAAATACGGAAGGCCGTACCGTGCTCTATGTCAGCCATAATATGAATACGATTCGCCAGCTTTGTACAAGATGCATCGTGCTTGAACACGGAAAGCTGATTTTTGACGGGGACGTGGAAAAGGCGATAGGAATCTATATGGATTTGAGCAGGGATGAATCGGTGGAAGCTGATTATGTACCGTATATCAGACCTAACTGGATTCAGGCGGACAATCTGCGTCTATGCTCTGCCAAGTTTATAAATAAGGACGTGAATTCATTCTATCGAGAAGAAAAAATAAAAATTGAATACAACGTGCGATACAGCAAAGCTTTGGAAACGGTTGGACTCAGGTTCGAAGTGCGTATGCTTGACGGAACTGCTGTAGCAACTGCTGTTTCGGAGAATATCCCGATTAAATGCTCGGATAGGGTTCAATCCTTTTCGGCAAGTTATGATGTTAGCAATTTAGTGGAAGGAGTATATAAGACGTACTACACATTTTTTACATATAACGAATATGGAAACTACCGCAATATTGACTGCGTTCCCGGATTGCAGTTTTCGATTGTGCCGCCGGATGAACGGTGCATAGCCGAATGGGATGGGCAGCAATGGGGATTTGTTCAGCTGCCTTCACCGGAGACTAAACCTGAAAGGAGTGAATTAAATGGTTAGCATAATTGTTCCAATATACAATGTAGAACAATATATTTCAAAATGCATAGAAAGCATACTTGCACAAACTTACAGAGACTTTGAATTAATACTTGTGGATGACGGATCTCCGGATAATTGCGGGAAAATCTGTGATGAATATGCAAAGCAGGATTCACGTGTGTATGTCATTCATCAAGAGAACAAAGGTGTGTCTGCAGCGAGGAACGCGGGGATAAGTTTGGCAAAAGGAGAATATATCAGCTTTATCGATGGCGATGATTATGTTGAGAAGGATTTCTTTGAGCGAATAATTACGCAATTTACAGATGAAGTCGATTGCGTGTGCTTTGGTTATAATTCTGTAGATGACGATGATAATGAATTGGGAACTCTTCGATACCAAACGGAATGTTTTAAATTGAACACAGAAAAGGAAAGATGTGAATTTATTGCAAATAAACTGTTGCAGCACAGAATAACATGGGAAGTATGGAATAAAATTTTCAGGCGAGATGTCATTGAAAATAACAAACTTCGTTTTCTTGACAACCGAGAAATTTTTGCTGAAGACCAGCTTTTTTGTACGTGCTATTGCTTGTACGCAAAATGCATCTTGTGTACGGACGACACCCCATACAACTATGTTGTTCACCAGGGATCGATTATGGCGAATCGCAACGGGAAAAGCTATTTGAAACAAATTGCATATATGACTGAGCAATTATTTCTTCACTTGAGCAGCAACGGCTGTTCGTTGGCGTTACAATACTTCCCTCTGTTTCATTACCTTATTGTCCGAAACGAGATACAAGTAATCCAAAAAGATCAGAACATTGATATTAGAAACATCCGTAACAAAATATTGCTTGAGGTAGCGAACCAAGAGTTCTTCTTTGAACAATTAAAAAAAATGAAACTGTACAAGAACCACTTGTTTAAATTGTGGGGCGAGAACTCTGCGAGGATTGAATTAAGTACAATAAGGTTCTTGATAAACGGAAAGTATACAGCCATGCGTATTAGAAATAAGCTGATACGAATATGCAGATGAATTGTATTCTTAAATGAAAAAATAAAATCATATGAATGAGGAAATATATGCGAACAATATCAGTAATCGTCCCGGTATATAAAGTCGAACCGTACATTAATCATTGCGTGGACAGCATACTTGCACAAACTTACAGAGACTTTGAATTAATACTTGTGGATGACGGATCTCCGGATAATTGCGGGAAAATCTGTGATGAATATGCAAAGCAGGATTCACGTGTACACGTTATTCATCAGGAGAACAGCGGTTTATCTGCGGCAAGGAATGCGGGAATAGATGATGCAAAAGGAGAATATATCATGTTTGTTGACAGCGATGATTTCATCACGGAGAATATGCTCGAAAAAATGCATGACTGTATTGCAGAAAGCGGATCAGACATCGCAATCTGCGGAATAAACACTTTCCTTGATGGCGCAGAAACAGAAGATAAAAGTCAGATGAACGATATATCAACAAAAACAATCACCGGCAGAGATGCATGCTTGAGCATATATAGAATGGATGGAGGAGTTCCTGTAATGGCATGGGGAAAACTCTACAAATCGGAACTCTTTACAGATGTTCGGTATCCGGTTGGCATGATACATGAGGATGACGGAACTACGCCGAAACTGCTGTACAGAGCAAAAATGGTATCAATTATTGATAATGAAATGTATTATTACAGACAACGAAAAGGCAGCATTATGGATACTTTGGTATGGAATATGTGTTTTGACGGAGTAAAAGCCGTTGACGAATGTATTGATTTTTTCAGAGAACAGAAGGATGAGGAACTGGTTCTTCTTGCAGGAAAATTCAGAAAAGTGATGCAGTCGAAAATCATTGTTAGGGGCTACAGTAAATGCAGTCATCCGGCTATACCGAAAGAGTATCGCATGAGTTTGTGGGGTGCTCTTGAAAATATTAGACGAAATTCGAGTTATGACCTGTATATGTGGTATTTATCGCTTGTTCACCCCAAAATGGTGAAGCCGTATTCATACTTTTATAAATTGAAACAAATCTTAAACATAAAAGGTAGATAATTATGTCTCACGGTTTCCTGACGATCGCCACGGGAGATGAAAAATACTATAAGATGGCGACAAACCTTCTCCAATCCTACCGGTACTTTTCAAAGTCGCCGCTTCCGTTTGCGATACTCGCTGACAGAGAGAATGAATATACGGCGAAATTCGATGACGTGATGCTCTTGGAGAATGCACACTGCAATTATCTGGATAAACTGAGTATGCTTGAAAGTTTGCCGTATGATGTGAATATTTTCATTGATGCAGATTGTATTGCATACGGGGATTTAAATAAGCTTTTTGATATGTTTAAGGATGCGGATGATTTCTCGTGTTTCGGTCGCGTTTTGCCTCTTAACGATAAAACAGGCTGGTTCGAATACGAAAACCTTGGGGAATTGAAGCAGAAAGTATCTTATGTTGTCGGTTTGCACGGCGGGGTTTATTATGTGCGCAAATCAAAACGGTGCGACGCGGTTGCTGAAACGGCAAAAGCGTTGGCGCCGCGTTACAAAGAGTATAGCTTCAAAGGCAATTTTGCAACTCCCGGAGACGAGCCGCTTATAGCTTTGAGCATGGCGTTGAATGATTGCAAGCCGATTCCGCATGATTTGCGCGGAATCCTCTGTTACTGGGAATATGTCGGACAAATGCGGTTGAGCATAACTGATGGAGTAGCAGCGGTAAAAAACACTGAAATCAGAACAGATTTGCTCCATTGGGGAACGCGATTTACAATAACGCCGCTTTACCGTAAGCAAATTGCGGATTTGCGCACGCTTGAAAACGGCGGCAGCCGAACGGAACTTCTGCTGAATTCAATGCAGTACAGAGCTGCGGAAACATGCGGGCAAATCGATCGTTTTATTAAACGCGCATTAAATAAACTCAAGCGCATTTTCCGCATCAAATGAAAGTAAAAAAGCAAGTTTTCAGGATAATAACCGCCGCGGCTGTACTTTTCATCCTCGCTCTAACCCTTTCCGTTTTGCTATCGGCCGTTTGTCTTCATGTGCAGCACTACGAAATTGAGCTGCGCGGACTTCAATCAAAGGTGCGGTTGGTTCTGCTTTCCGACCTGCATTGCAAGTCATTCGGGAAGGACAACGCGCGTCTGCTTGCAAAGGTTGAAGCGCAGTCGCCGGATGCAATTTGTCTTGCGGGTGATATGATCGACAGGAATGCGGATGCCGAAGAAGTGCAAAAGTTTCTTGATTTTGTTAAAGCATTGCGTAAAATCGCGCCGGTATTCTTTTCACCGGGCAATCACGAACTCGGATATATGGCGTCAGATGAGCTGCTTCTTGATCGCATTGAGAAATCCGGTGCGGCGGTGTTCAATGACAGTTATGCGGATGTTATTCTTGCGGGTCAGCCGCTGCGCATCGGCGGCACAATGGGGCATGGGTTTGCGTTCGGCCGCACGGAAGAGGAGTTTGCCGCATCGCCGGAATACAAATTCTTGAAAGAATTTGAAAATACCGACTTGCCGAAAGTCTGCCTTGCACATATGCCGGACACTTTTATTTTCAACGGTGCGTACAGCATGTGGAATATCGACCTTGTTCTGAGCGGACACACTCACGGCGGTCTTATTCGAATGCCGTTTGTCGGCGGGCTGTATGCGCCGATGCAGGGATGGTTCCCCAAATACGACAGCGGAAGCTTCCGATTGGGCGACAATATGCAGATGATCATCACCGCCGGAATGGCGGGACACGGCATAATACCGCGGGTG
>ENA-ORSI01001484-ORSI01001484.1-human-gut-metagenome-genome-assembly--contig:-NODE-1484-length-19902-cov-3.490250_pt1 | contig 19902 bp, 6 predicted proteins | sample MGYA00242187_ERZ509154 | MGnify/ENA primary metagenome ERZ509154 (study PRJEB26280, sample SAMEA2338627) | human gut metagenome | biome: human gut; feature: human-associated habitat; material: faeces...
GGCCGGAGTCGCCGGCTGACCGTATGACGGCTGAGCGGACTGGGCCGACTGTGTGGTCTGGCCATACTGGCTGTATGCGGAAGCGTTCGGATCGTACGCCGGAACGGCAGGCTCGGCCGGCTGAGCGGGCTGAGTGTATGCGGCGGAGTTCTGATCGTATGCGGGGGTTTCCGGCTGCGACTCCGGATGGTTCATCTGCGCATCGTTCTGTTGTGGAATGTACGATTGGTTGTAGTCGGCCTGGGCTGCGTTATCCGACGTTGGATTGTTGATTTGGCCGGTGCCGTTGAAATCGGCGTTGTTATCACTCATGTCTCAACAATATCCCAAAGTTTGCCCATTTCCACCCGATTCCACCTTAGGCGGCCCCTGAAAAATCCCCGAATATGCGAAGACGCCCGCCGATTCGGGAAAAACCTTTTTCGGTGGGCGTCTCAAAGGATGGGACGGAAGTCGGAATCAGCCGATTTCTCGGCTTTTCGAACCGTCACATGCCGTCACATATCTTTATATGTCGTCTCACATGCGCGCCAGAATGTCGCGACCGACCTCGTCGGTGGAACGCGTGGTGGAGCCGAGCTCCTCGATGTCGGCTTCCACGGCGGTATGGATCTTCTTGGCGGCGTCGTCGAATCCGAGATGCTCGAGCAGCATGGCGGCGGACAGGATGGCCGCGGTCGGATTGGCCTTGTTCTGGCCGGCGATGTCCGGAGCGGAACCGTGGATCGGCTCGAACATGGACGGATACTCGTTGGACGCGTTGATGCAGCCCGAAGCGGAGTAGCCGACGCCACCGACCACGGCACCGGCCTCGTCGGTGATGATGTCGCCGAAGAGGTTGTCGGTCAGGATCACGTCGAAGCGGGACGGGTTGGACACCATGAAGATGGTGGTCGCGTCGATGTGCAGGTAGTCGTGGGTGACCTCCGGGTATTCCTCGGCCACTTTGTTGACGATGCGCTGCCACATGTCGCCGGCGTTGACGAGCACGTTCTTCTTGTGCACGAGGGTCACGTGCTTCCTGCGCTTCATGGCCAGCTGGAAGGCGTAACGCACCACGCGCTCCACACCGTAGGCGGTGTTGATGGAGACTTCGGTGGCCACCTCGTTCGGGGTGCCACGGCGGACCGCTCCGCCGGCACCGCAGTACAGGCCTTCGGTGCCTTCACGCACGACGACGAAATCGATGTCACCCGGGTTGGCGAGCGGCGAGGTAACGCCCTTGTACAGCTTGGACGGACGCAGGTTCACGTACTGGTCCAGGTCGAAGCGGAGCTTGAGCAGCAGGCCGCGTTCCAGAATGCCCGCCTTGATGCGCGGATCGCCGACGGCGCCCAGCAGAATCGCATCGGTCTTCTTGATACGGTCCTCTTCCTCCTCGGGGAGGATCGCGCCGTCACGCAGATAGCGCTCGGCACCGAGATCGAAATGCTCGTACTCGAATTCGGCGACGCCTTCGGCCGCCTTCTCCAGAGCCTTCTGGGCCCACGGAGTCACTTCCTTGCCAATGCCATCGCCCGGAATGACGGCGATGGTGTACTTCTTTGCAGAATCACTCATAGCACGCGACTCTAGTCAACGGACCAGCACGTGGACACGTAACGCTCAACTAGTGGACACTCCTTGCCGCGTTCATGTGCGAATACGGTTTCACCCGGCTTCAAACGCCACGAACAACGAACGATTCAATGATCCGGACGCAACAATCCATACACCGTACATGAAAAAAAGGGGGCCGACATGAAGGCCGACCCCACCCTTGGATTCCAACACTCAGCGAACGCTCTTGGGTTTCACATAATCCTCGGCGACGGAACCGAAATTCGTGCCCGAGAATTTGCCCGATTGTCTCACTATGGCATCGAACGCTGCCAACCCGTTCAATCCCGTGTAGGAATCGGAATACGCGCCGGAATAGCTCGTCGAAGATCCCGTCGAACCGGACGATTCCGGCTTCACTACCCTGTTCTCCCGCGACCACAACGCATACAGCGTGCCGTCGCGATCGATGGGCATCAACGATTTCCCGGACGAATCAAAGGAGACCACGCTGACTGCGAGCGCGTCGTCTTTCACCGTGCTCCACCCTTCGACGGTGTAGCCGTCAAGCTGAGGCTCGTTGGCGATGTCCGCCGTGGGCGAGACCAGCGAATCACCGTCGTAGACTTTCCGCTCGGCGTACAGGGTCTTCGCATCCTTGCCGGCGGGCGCATGCCCTCCGTTCAGATCGAAGGTTATGGTCCACTGGTGCGCGGTGCGCACCCACTGCGCGGTCAGGGTGATGTCGCCGGTCACCTTCGAGCCGAAATCGTAGCTTTTGCCGTCATACTGCCAGCCGGTGAACCGGCAGTCGTCGCGTGTCGGCGACGGATCAGGCGCAACGGCCACTCCTCCATTGTCCACGGTCTGGCTGTTCACGGCACTGCCGCCGGCCGTGTCGAAGGTGACCGTCCATGTCTTGACCCACTTGGCATACAAGGTCATGTCGGCGGTTACGGCGGTGCCAGCATCATAGTCCGTCTTCCGCTGTTCGTCGCTGGTCAATCCTGCGAAACGATATCCACCGCGGGAAGGAGCGGAATCGGGGATCGTAAGCTTCTCCCCTTCCTTGACGAACAACGTCATATCCTGCGGCAGGTCCGACGAATAATCGTCGCCGTCATTCAAATGAATGGTGACGGTATGGTACGTCGCGCCCGCATCATCCCACTTGGCATACAGCGTGATATCGCCGGTGACGGGCATGCCGAAACCGTACGGCGTGGTGCCGGCCGCATCCGTGGTCCAGCCGACGAACGTGTATCCGTCACGGGTCGGTGTGGCAGGTTGCGTCGCGTAACCACCGTACGCAACCTGTTGCGCATCGACCGCGCTGCCGCCTTGCGAGTCGAAGGTCACGGCGTACATGTTCGGCGTCCACTTCGCATACAAGGTCACATCATCGTTCACCGCAGCCGTGAAATCGTATTCGCTACCCGAAGTGTCGGCGCTGGTATACCATCCCGCGAACGCGTATCCCACGCGCTCAGGATTTTCCGGTCGTACGGCCAATTTCCCTGTTTGCACCTGTTGTGCGGCGATCTCGCTGCCGCCTTGGACGTCGAAGGTCACGGTTTTCGCTTCCGTCCACTGCGCATACAACGTTATCGTCGCGCTCACCGTGGTGGCGAAATCATACTCATGTTCACCGGCCACGTCCGTGGTCCACTTCGAGAACACGTAGCCGTCGCGAGTAGGCGTTTCGGGAACGCTCGCAGTGCCTCCGATGGCGACCGCCTGTGCGGGAACGCTGCTGCCGCCTTGGGTGTCGAAGGTTATTCCGGCCACGTTCACCGGATGCGTGTACACGGTCGGATCCCCGCTGACGATCCAGAATTCCGCGACGCCGTTTTCCACGTTTCCCGCGGTCATGCTGATCACGGATTCCGGAATCTCGCGATCGTTGTCGTCGCAGTCCTTGCCGGTCCATGATGAGCCGCCGTTGCGGATGATGAACCATGGGTTGCGCACGCCTTTGGCTGTCTGGCTCAGCGTGTATTCCGCGACCTCGCCGAATTCGTCATGGGAGGTGAATTCCTGGGATTCGCCGCTGGTGCTTTCCGCATACCAAGACCACAGATCCCAGCCTTTCCACGCGTCGGATTCCATGCTGTATTCCTGATAATTGCCGTCGGGACGGTAATAATGCAGTTTGATGGTCAGGTTTTTCGGATTTTTGATGTCATTCGGCTGCGGTGTCGCCGAGGGAGACGCTTTTTCCGAGGATCGGTCGGAAGCGGTATCGGGTTGCGCGCCGTCCACCCACGCTTCGATGGCACCGCTCACATGCGCGTCACCGAATTTGGCGAGTTTCCACACGCTTGCCTCATATTGTTCGGCGGTTCCCTCTGACGCTCCAGTCGCATCGGCACCATCCACGATTCTGAAATGCACTGTTGCCAGATCGCCGTCCAGTTCGCCGCTGGCTTTCCTGCCGTATTGCGTTGGCGTGCTTTCGAATGGAATATACGTGGCGCCTTCCATGCCGTCGCCGTTCCACACCTTCACGCCGGATGCTTTCTCACCGACGCCGGAGACGGAACGGAAGTTGACGGTCACTTTGGTTTTCGCCGCATGGTTGCGCGTGTAGGGCACGCCCGTCTGCTGCCGGTGCCCGCTGACGTTGATCATAGTGGCGCCGACCTGTGCCGTATATTCCGTTCCCCGCTTGCCCCCGTTCCAGTCCGTGGAGTCAGATTCCCCGGATTGTGTGGATGCGAAATGGTATTTCACCGCGCTTAGGTTGGCCCCTTCCGGCAGATCGGCCTTATACCAGCCTGCCGCATTCGTGGAATCGGCTACATCGACCGCGCTCATCGCAATGCTACCGCTGCCGTTGTCGGACGTGTAACGCACATACACCTGCCCGTCCCACGATTCGTCGGGCTTGTAGTAGATGGTGAGGGTTTTGTCACCTATCAGCGAACTGTTCGGCGAATCCTTGTATTGCGGAGCGTAGGTGCCGCTAGGTTCCGTGGTTTCCGTCCACGCGCCCTTGACCGCACCGGCATAGATGGCAATGGCGCTTCGTTTGCCGATGGTCGCTTTGGCGTGACCGCCGCTGACGGTCACGGTTTGCGAGCAGGTGCGGGAAGCGTACACGTTGCAGTATTCCCCGTCCGGCAACGATGTCGTATAGTCGACGTCATGCTCCTGCAGGGTGTTGTTCAATGCGAGCAGACCCTTGCTTTTCCCGTTGGCGTCAACCCTTTCGAAGGCGATGTCGTTGGATCCGGATTCCTGCCAGTTGCTTACGCTGGTGCCGTTCACGGCATTATGGAATTTGATCATGCCTCGGATTGACGTCCACCGCTGTTGGCAGTTCCAATCGCCATACTCCATCTGCGTTGGGTCCTTTTGCGTGGAGCACACGTCGTCCATGCTGATTTTCGGCACGGTGGTGTCAGTCGAATCCTTGACGCCGTCATCATATTGGGTGCTTTCATTGAATGCGTAGTCTGAAAGGATCTTCGGATGCCCGTAGTCGTACCCGAGCATGAACGCGTTGGCGAGCTCGTATCGGGCGCCGGAAACGGGTTTGAGCGTTTCCGAACCGCGTGCGGTATCCCAGTTGGACACGAATACGGTGGCATTATCGGCGTCGTCGAGCAGATCGCTGGTGATGTTCTTCAAATTGGTGATGGATCCGTTGAAATCCTTCAACAATGAGTACGCGTACGAGAATTCGGTGACCTGTCCGTTCTTTTCGTATCGTTCCGGCGCGAATTTTTCGGATTCTCCATTATGGTAGATGACTTCCTGCGACCATGGGAAGCTTTGTTCGTCCGTAATGCCCGCTTTGGTCATGAACTTGCGTTTGATGGATGCGATGTCGTTGGGATCCATATGTTTTGCGGAGTCGATGCGGAATCCGCGTACGCCGTCTTCCCATAGGTGCGCCAAGTATTCGGCTTGGATGTTTTGCACGCGGTCGCTGCCGGTGTTGATGTCCCACATGGTCGACAGTCGGCAGTTCCACACTTCGTCGGCGTTGGTGTAGTCGGAGATGTTGTCTGACACGTTCGACTTGCAGGTGTGGAAGTCGCCGCTGGGAAGGCCGTATTGGTGGTTGTTGCCGCTTTCCTCATACTGGTAGATGCCGATTCCCGGGTATCGTCCGTATGATCCGTTGTATTCGGTTCCGGCCACGCCATACTGGTCGTCAACCCATGACACGTCATGTCCGGTGGTGTGGTTGAGCACCATGTCGGCCACGATTTGCACGCCAGCCGCGTCGCATTGGCTGATCATGGTTTTGAACTCGTCTTCCGTACCGAAACGCGAGTCGAGTTTGTAGCTGACCGGCTGGTAGACGGTCCACCATTGCGTGCCTTGGATGGATTCCTGCGGCGGGGAGACCTGCACGTATTTCACGCCTTCCGGACCATAGGTTTTCGTGCATTCGTCGCCAATCGTCTTCCATGATTGCTGGAATGCGATCATGGTCACGTCAGTGGCTGCCGGATTGGTCGGATCGTCATTGCCAAAAGCCACCGATTGCGCGCTGAGCCCCGCGAGGGAAAGCGCCAGGCCAAGTGCCGCGGCCGCGATGCGGCGCACCGAACGCATGCCGGTATGTCGTGCAGCCGCGTGACGGGCCATGCGGTAATCCATCCGATTCCCCTGTTTCGCTCCGTGACGCCTCATCGCGCGTCTCCTTCCTTGTTGGTCTTGTTACGTTTGGCGATGCCGTAGCCCATGCCGATCATGCCGAGCGCCACTACCGCGAGAAGTGTGCCGTAGCACCATCGTTGCCCGCCCGTGGAGGGAAGCACGATGGAGATGGTGTTGGTGATGGTGGAGATTCCGGTTTTTCGGTCATCGCTGATGACCGGCTGGCAGTAGCCGTCCACTCCGCTGATCGCTTCGCCCTTTTCGTTGGTTTCCTTCACCGTGTACACCTTGTTTTCATCTAGGTCGGTGAACGTGTATTGCCAGTTGTTGCCGTCGCTCAACGCCACCGTCTTGCCGGTGGATTGGCCGTTCGCATACAACGTCGCATATACCGCTTTCGGACGTTTGCTGCTGTCGCCGTAGTCCTTCCACACTTTATGCACGCTGTGGCTGGTATGCCCCGGCGTGTAGGTGTTGGTCAGCGTGTACGCCCAGGATTCCGCATTCTGACCGCTTTCGCTTGTTTCATCCGCCTTGTCGGATTCGCCCGACTCGTTGGCCTTGCCCTCGGCGCCGTCAGCCGCAGCGACTTTGCCTCCGGTGAGCGTCGGCGTGTAGTTCTTCACGGCCTCTTCGGTCACCGAATACTGAATTTCCTTGCCCTTGTAGTATTTGGGCAGGTTCGTGAAGGTGTAGGTCCACGTGTTCGCGCTCACCTCTTGCGAAGTGGTCGCTTCGCTTGTTCCGTCAGCCCCGTTGACGTTGGCCGTGGTGGCCTGCGTCGCTTTGGCGTTCTCCGAGGTCAGCACCATGCAGCTCACACCCCATGGATTCGTGCCATCCGTCGCGCCGGTGTTCTTGCACTCGCTGTTGTGTTGCGGTGAGGGCCATCCGGGCAGCGTCTGGTTCTTCGCATCGGTCCACACGCTGGAAAGCACCCAGATCGTGGCCTTGTCGCCCGGCCGTTTCACATTGCTGGGCGCATCAGTGTCATCCCACGTCTTGTCCACGCTCAATGTCGTGGTTTCGGGCGTATGCGTGTTGGTCACATCGAACGCGCAGGATTTGACCGTGCTCGTCACCGCACAGCGTGTTTCCGTACCGCCGGCGAGCGTCACGTCGCTTGCCGTATAGCCATCTACGGATTCCTCGGTTACCGTATACGTGTACGGATTGTTGTACAGGTTCTGCTTGGGAAGACCTTCGAACGTCCACGATTGCGTGTTGCTGCCGTTGGTTCGCACGGTTTGCACCACCAATTGTTCGGTCACGTCTTCCGTTTCGTCGGTACTGCCGCTCTTCGGCTGTTTGCTGGTTCCCCAAATATGGAAGGTCAGCGTCTTCGGCCGTTTGCCATCGTTGTCATCCTGATCGTTCCACGTTTTGTTCACCGTGATGCTTGCCGTTTCCGGCTCCCGAATGTTCAATACCGTGAATTCGGCGCCGTCGATGTACGGACGTTTGATCACGGAAACGCGGTATTCCTTACCTGTGAGCTCTTGGGTCAGTTCCTCGTCAACCGTGTAGTTGTACCTGTTGCCGTCCGCATCATATCGGGGCAGATCGGTCCACGTGTACGTCCAGTCGCTGGTGTTCTTGTTGTCCAACGTCCGCGTGTACTTCGCATCTTGCAGCTGCTTGGAGTTGCGCAGCAGGTGGAATGTCACCGATGTCGGACGCTCCGAATAGTTATGGTCGGACCAGATTTTGCGCACGCGCACCATGGTCGTATCCACGCGATCCTCGACGCGGATGGTGTTGCCATCCACCAGCTTGCCGTCCACGTATGCTTCGCCGCGGGAAATGGTGAAGTTGACCGCGTTCGCCTTTTCATACCCGACCGGCGCCTTGGTTTCGGTGAGCTTGTAGACGCCGTCCTGCAGCTGGAATTGTTTCGGCAGTCCGCCGCCGCTGGTCCAGGTGATCTCGTCGATCGTCTTGCCTTCGAAAGTTTTGCCGGTTATGGAGAATTCCGCTCCAGCCAGCTCGGCACCGCCGCCGACCTTGGTTTTGGAGAACAGGATGCCGCTTTTGCCCGGCTTGTCTTTCATGACGACGGTATTGGAATCCTGCTTCTTACCGTCGATGGTCACGCTGCCGTCGAGCCCGACGCTGAATACGATGTCATCCGCGGTTTCATAGCCGTCCGGCGCCACCTTTTCACGCAGGGTGTAGGTGCCGGGTAGCAGGGTGAGTTCGCCGGGTTCGCCGCCTTTGCTGGTCCAGGTGATCTCGTCGATCGCCTTGCCATCCAAGGTGGTGCCGGTGATGCTCATCTGCGCGCCGTCGATATTGGTGATGCCACTGGTGAGACTGTTTTTATTGACGGTCACCTGATGCGTCCGGTACTGGTCGGTCATCACGATGGTATTGTCCTGCACGTCGGCATATGTGCCATCGGTTTGCTTGATCTGCACGCTGAGCTTGCCGGTGACGGCGTCGCTCACGACTTTGAATTCGACCGGATCCGCTACCAGATAACCATCCGGCGCCTTGGTTTCGGTCAAGGTGTAGGTGCCGGGCTTGAGCTTGATGCTCTTCGACTTATCCCGCTCACTTACCCAGGTCTGCGTTTCGAATTCGGTGCCATCATTCAGCGTACCGGTGAGGCGCATGGTGGCACCTGCGATCTCCGTACCCTTGAGGTCCTGCTTGGAGAACCACACCTCCTCGTTTTCGGGGTGGTGCGTGTTGGTGATGGCGAAACCTTGGGTTTGCGAGCCGGTGATGTGCGTGGTGTAGCCGCTCACCGTATCTTCGCGTATGGTATACACGATCTTCTTGCCATCCTCGTAGACGGGCAGATTGGTGAACGCGCTGTCGTTCCGCCAGTTTCCAACCGCATCGAGTGTCACGCTTTGATCGGTTTCCTCTCCGTTTTTCAACAGATGCACGGTTACGCTGTCAGGGCGCTTCTGGTCCTGGTTGTCGGCGTCGTCCCATGCTTTTTCAACGCCGATCGACGTGGTTTCGGGCGTGTGCGTGTTGGTGCATTGTTCGGTGGCAGCCGAACCGTCGGTGTTGTATTGCACGTCAGCGCATTGCGAGTCGTACCCGCCCAGCGTCGTGGTTTCGACGGCCATGTAGGCCGCGGTTTTGCCGTCGACTTTCACCGGCAGTCCCGTCCATTGCACGTTATCGTTCTTGTCGGGATTGAGTATGCGGCTTTGCCCGTCGACTTTCGTATAATCGGCATCGCCGTCGGTCTTGCGGTACAAATCGAAGGTGACGGATGCACGTTTGCCGTCCTGGTTGTTATTGTCGTTCCATGTTTTCGTAACAGTCAACGACGTGGTTTTCGGTGCGTCCTCCGCCTGCACGTGACCGATGCCGTCGCTACCGGTCACATTTTTGCCGTCGACGGTGATGGTGCCGTCTTCGCCGACCAGAATGATGATCGGATCCATGACTTGGTATCCGTCCGGTGCGTTGGCTTCGGTCAGCTTGTACCGTCCGGGCAGGAGTTCGAGCGTTTTCGTCTCGCTGCCGGAGGTGGTCCATGTCCAATCGGATTCCACCTGCGACGATCCGACACGAGTCAGCTGCATGGTGGCACCGTCGACGGGTACACCGGCATTCGCCGCATCCACCTTTGTGAATTGCACCTTGAACTTCGTTTTGTGGTCGTTGCTGCAGTTCCAACGGTAGTTGCCCAATGTGGTCGTCTTGCCGTCGCTGTCTTTGGCTACGGCGACGATCAATTTGCCGCTTTGCCCGTCTACGGTAACGGTTTTGTTGTCGTATCGTCCGTCGTATGCACCGGCAGCGGTCTGCGCGTCATGTCCGGGGAATATCACATAGAGCGGAGCGGATTTCTCGTATTGCGAATCAGTGCTGCCGGGCACTTTGCCGTCCGGACCTGTCAGCTCGGTGACCTTATATACGGTGTCGTAGTCCAGCTGCAGTCGGTCGGACAGTCCGTTGGATGCTCCTGTGGTCAGCTGCTTGGTGATTTCTTTGCCAACCGTTCCATTGCAGGTGCCGTCGGCATCGGCCGTAGACGACACGAAGTTGCATCCGGTGACGCTTTCCACTTTGAAGGTGGCGCTGCCCGCCGGCTTGCCGAGATCGCCATCCGCGTACTTGTAGATCTGCAGTGTGCTCTGGTCGTATTTCATGCCGCCTTTGCTCTGCTGCACGGTTCCGGTGATTGTGTTCTGCGAGGTTCCGCCGTTGTTCTCATACCCGGCGAGCACGATTTTGTTGCCGCCCAGCGATCCGAAGCTTTCGCCTGGTTTGAGCTGCACCGCGGCCGTGTAGGTGATGGTGCATGCACGGGCGTCGGGAATGGAGAACACTAGTTCGCGGGTCTGCGGATTGTATGACCATGTTGCACCGTTGATGGCGGTTCCATTGTCGGAGTCCATGATCGACACGCTGTTGGCGTTGAGGTCGAGTGCCTGACCCATGGTGTCGGTCAGAGTGAGGTTGTTGCCTTTGTTAAGCGTGTCCGCATTCGGGTTGACTTTGACCGTGTAGTTCACGTTCGGCGCGGTCGTGGCATCGTATTTGCCGTTTTTGTCAAGAAGTTTCGGCTTGCTCGCGCCCACTGTGGCGGAAGCGTCGCCTCCGGCGCTGCCATCAATGTCGATGTGCGCCTTGTTCTCGTAATTTCCCCAATCAGGTGCGGTGATCGGGTCGATGCTCGTCTCATACACGATGAGCACACCAGCCGAGGTCTTCGCCTGGCTGAACGCCGGGGTACCCTTGGCTATGGTGAAGGTCACCGTGCCGTCGCCGTTGTCTTTGGCGCTCACTCCGGACAGCATTTTTGTGGTGCTGGAAGCGTCGAAGATCTTCAACGATTTCGCGTCGTACCGCGTGTGGACGGGCAACGTATCGGTCACCACGATGTTTTCGGCGTCCGACATCACGTCATGCACTTTGATGCGCCAGCGGATCACGCCTTTGGAGTTGGCGGTGTAGCCGTACCCGTATTGGTCCCAATACTGGTTGGCGTCTTCCTTGCCGAGCACGTCGCCGCGATGCTGGTGTTTCGCCGTGGAGGTTTTGTTCAATGCCGAAGCTCGGTTCCACACGGTTTCGTCGGTCACACCGTCGTTGACGGTGGACTGGTATTGCACGTACACCGTAGTGCCTTTGGGCAATGATGCGAACACGATGGTGAATCCCCTATCGGTGGCCTCTGTCGTGTATCCGCCCGCGTATTGCTGCGTCAGGGCGGCGTCGGTGTACACTTTAATGCTGTCTTTCACCAAGGTTTGCTTGGATCCCAGATCCTTGCCGCTGTCGTCCACATCCAGCTTGTCGGTCAGTTCGGCGTTGGTGAGGTCTTCCAAGGCTTTCATGCTGGTCACCCACGTCAGGTTCTTCGCTTCGGATGCCGGCGACGTGCATGTTTTCTTCAGTTCGACCGCGTCCGTGCCGAGTTGAGGTTCGGCCGTGGCTGTTTTGCCGGTTCCATCCTGAGGTTTTACGGTGACTTCGTTCTTGTATTTCTGGTGTTCGCCGCTTCCTTCGACCGGCACGTTTTTCGCTTCGGTCCAATACTGGATTTGGAAATGGTCGTAGCCGCCGGAGGGCAGGGTCACGGTGCCTGCTACGAGATCGCTCCAGCTAAGTTTGATGTAATGCTGCGGATTGTACGGGTCGTCGTCCGTATATGCGCCGGGCGAGCCGGTCGGACACACGGATTTCCAGTCGCCGCTGTTGTAGCAGCTGAGCACCAGATCTCCGGTCGGTTCCTTGAGGTTGTTCTTGTCGAGCAGATCTTTGACGGTGGCTCCGTCGACGGATTGGCCTTCGCCAGCGCCGATGGTGATGTTCCAAGTGAAGCCTTGCGTGCCATTTTCGTCTTTTGCTGCGGTTGCGCTTTTGTTCACATACCAGTCGCTGTAGTTGAACCAGATGGAGTTGCTGGTTTCCTTCTTGTTGACGTCTTCGTTGCTGGAATAGGTCACCTTGTTTTTGTTTTCGGTGGCATTGCTGCAATTGCCGGCCTCGCGGCATGCCTTGATGACGCTGTCTTTGTCGGCGTTCACCGAGTAGCGCACGTATAGTTTCTCACCGTCGCCCATGGAGCCGATGGTGACGTTGAAATTATGGTCGTCGGTTTTGGAGGATTGCCATGCGCCCGTGTATTCGTTCTTGCAGTCGGCGTCGGTGTAGATGTGCACGGATCCGTCCACGAAGGTCAGCAGGCCGCCCATGGTGTCGTCTATGGTCACGCCGGTGTTCGTGCCTGTAGAGGTCACTTCCAAAACGAAATCGTAGGTGGATGCGTCGGAAGTGGAGATTGCCGGGCGTTTGACCACGTTGACCCTGTGTTTGCCCTCCACGTTCACGGTGATGGTGCCATATCCGGGGAAGGTAAAGCTGGTATCGCCGCCAGCCGAACCACCGGTTTTGTTCGAGGTGATGGTTCCGTCAGTGGTCACGAACGCTTCGATGTTGGACCCCGCCGATTCGCCGCGGGTGTAGGTGGCCACCATTTTGTCGCCGTCGATGGTGTAGTAGCCGACCACGTCGCCACCGTTGTAGATCGGGTATTTCTCGTTCGATTTGTATTCCAGATTGCTGGGAAGGTCGTAGACGAAGGTGTCGCCCTCGTTGATTTTGACGTCGTTCGGCACTTTCCAATGCAGTTCGGTGCGGATCTGATCACCGTAGTTGACCTGCATGCCGGAAATGTACGGCTTCCACGTCTTGCCTCCGTCGGAACTGATTTCGAAGGAGGTGTCGTCCTTGTCAACCCAACCGAGATCGCTGATATTGTATCCCTCAGCATACGCGCGTTGCGGCGCTGCGATCACACTTGCGAAGATCATCGCAACGATTGCCACCAACGCGGCAATCGTTGTCATTCCATGCCGCTCACTTACGGCTTTATGCATGCCTGCCATTCTTCCCCCTGGTCGCAATGCAATCTAGTCGGTTTTACCCGTAAACCTGCTATTTCTCTGGACCCTACTAGACCACCCCACACAGACAATGAAACACTCTGAAAACAGGTGCAAGCATGACCTTATAAAAGGTTTAACATGCCGTCAAAAGTTGGAAAAAACGTTTGACGGAACACCCCTAAATCGGAGGATTATGCAAGAAACGCCGAAAACAATCACCCGAGCTGTTTCAATGTTTCATGAAACAAACTGCAAATGGAAGCGTTTGCAAAACGGGGTGCGTCATACGGTGCACCCCGTCACATAACAACAGACCGTTCCGAAACCGACCTCATCCGAACATGAAAGGTCCCACAAACCGGATCAATGCGTGATACCCATCATCGAAAGACACCAAGCATTCTCATAGGAGATCTCCTCCCACTGCTTGTACCTTCCAGACGTACCCCCATGACCAGCCTCAACCTCAATCTTCGCCACGGCATCCACGCCCGCACGCTGCAGTCGGGCCAACCATTTCATCGGCTCCACATACAGCACACGAGTGTCATTCATCGACGTGGTAATGAAAATCTTGGGAAAAACCGCAACCCGCGCATCATTTGCATCAGACGGCGCATTCTCATACGGCGTATATTCCTTCATATACCTGTACACGTCCGCATTATGCAGCGGATCGCCCCACTCATCCCACTCCGTAACCGTCAACGGCAACGACGGATCAAGAATCGACGTCAACGCATCCACAAAAGGCACATCCGCCTCAACGCCCGCGAAACATTCGGGAGCCATATTCGCCACGGCACCCATCAACAGGCCACCGGCGGAACCGCCATCGGCCACCGTGCGAGCAGGCGACGCCAAACCGGCACGCTGCAACGCACGCACGGCATCAACGAAATCCTCAAACGAATGCTTCTTATTGAGCAAATGCCCCTGCTCATACCAGGCACGACCCATCTCACCGCCGCCGCGAATGTGCGGCACCGCATAAAGCACACCACGATCAAGCATGCTGATGCGAGACACCGAGAATCCCGGATCCGAACTGATCTCATACGCGCCATACCCGGTAACGAACATCGCCGAATCACACGCGGGCACATCCCTGCGCCACACCAAGGAAACAGGAATGCGCTCGCCATCGCGGGCGGTAACCCACACCCTGCGCTCCATGTATTCGCGCGGTTCAAATCCACCAAGCACCGTGGCACGCTTCAACAGGCGATCCTCGCCGGTCGCCGGATCGATATCATGCAGTTCGCCGGGACGCGTGTAACTGGAGAACGAGTAGCGCATGCGGGGCGCATCATACGAAGGATTACCTCCCACACCAATCGAATACAAGCGCCGGGTCTCCCCCGGCATCGCATCGGCGGTCGCGCCATCCGATGAGGTCATCGCCTTGCGGGAAACCCCATGCACGGCCGACCCCTCGCCTTGCGCGGCGGCCAATTGGTCGAGCGCGCCCCACACTTCGGCACGTTCCTCGTTGATCTCGTCCACCGACTCGTCGACATCCCAATCGTCTTCCAACGCGTGGGGAACCAGCTCGGTGAACTTCCATGGACGCCCCGCAAGAAAATCCTCCGCAGCGGCATCCTTCGTCATCACCGCAATATGCGTCAGGCTTTCCGCCCGGTACTGCAGCGCCACATAATGCCGGTGAATCGAGATCCCCTCAATGCCAAGACCATGCGCACCCTGCAAAATGGCTGGATTGCAGGGATTGGAATACGGTGTGCCGATCGGCATCCCAGAAGCGCCCGGTTCGACCTCGTCGCCATACTCGCATCCGTACGGCGAACCGACGGCCACACGCACGCCCTCACCCAAACGGTACGGGGGCTCATGGGAGCGCATGTCGATCACATCGATTTCGAAATTCGGGTTCAACGCATTGTGATAGACCACGGCGAGCGGAATATCCTCACCGCGTTCGCCGGCACCTTCGAAACGGCTGAAACTCACGTCGTATTCCACGTCCTGCTCGCGCGGAATGAACGCGCGGAATTCACCTTCCGGATCGTCGGTGGAAAGCAGCAGCACTTCGGTAGTGGTTTTCGATCCGGTGCCGATCACCAGATTGCGTTCGTCGAACGACAGGCCGATGCCCACCCAGAATCGTTCGTCCTGTTCGTGATACACTTCCACATCGTCGGTGACGGGGGTGCCGACGCGGTGCCTCATCACCGCGTATGGACGCCACGCGTCGTCGAGCTTCACATAGAACACCCATTGCGCGTCCGGTGTGAAGCAGGCGCCACCGATGCCCTTGAACACTTCCGGCAGTTCCTTGCCGGTTTCCAAGCTGCGGATGCGGAAATCGTAACGTTCGTCGCCGCTGGTGTCGGTGCCGTACAGCATCCAACGTCCGTCTTTGGAAATATCCATGCCGCCGATACGGAAGAAATCATGGCCTTGCGCTTCGGCATTGGTGTCGAACACCACTTGTTCGCCGTCGATAGGCACGCCGATTTCAATGGTTGGCGGATCCCAATCGTCTGCGCTTCGAATCGGCACACGGCATTGCACCGCATACTGCTGGCCCTCCTGGGTGCGTACGAAATACCAGTAGCCATCCATGCGTGTCGGCACGGACATGTCGTTTTCCTGAACGTGCGACTTGAGCTCGTCGAACAGTGTGGAGCGTAGGGTTTTCAACGGTTCCATGCGCTGCTCGCAATACCGGTTCTGCGCGGCGACGTAATCCTGCACGTCATGCGATTCCTTGTCGCGCAGCCATTCGTACTCGTCGATGAAGGTGTCGCCGTGGAATACGCGCTCCTTCGGCACACGCTTCGCGATCGGCATCCCGCATTTGTCTTGCACGCTTTCGTCGCTTTCTCGCGCGCCCGTTGCGCCCTGTTCACCCCGAAAATCAGTCATGCACGCGATTATACCGGCATTGCATTCCCAATCCCACGCGGCACGCAACCCCTGCTCTGGGCGTACGAAAAAGTCAGACGCCCATCTGTTGTTTCAGGAACGGCAGCATGGTTTTCATGATGTTCGATCCGGTCGTTCCCGTGAATACCGGCACGTCGGTGACCGGCATCGGCTGCGTGGCCACGCGCCCGGCGACGGAACCGAAATTGCCGGTCACTTCGCGCGGTGACAGCTGCCGGATGCCGATCGCCAGCACACGCCCCGGGTAGCGGCGTGCGATCGTGGCGTATGTGGTCGGATCCTTCTGCCCGTCGTCGCCGATCAGAATGAACTTCATATCGGGAAAATCCGCCATCAGCTGCTCGGCGTATTCAAGCTTGTGCTGCACGCCCGACGGAATGAAGGTTTTCGGCCTCGGGTCAAGGTCGCGCAGCAGCAGCGGCCCTTCCGGAAAACCGTGGTTCGTAATGAAATGGCGGATCGAGCTTTCCACATTCCATGGCGAAGTGGACAGGTAGAAGAACGGCGCGTCCGGGAACATGTCCGCGATGCGGTTGAACAGCAGGTTCATGCTGGCCACCGGCACTTTTTTGCGCGGATTAAGCAGCAGCAGATTGTAGGCGGCCTTCATCAGACGCGGCGCCTGCGTGACCATGATGGTGTCGTCCACGTCGGAGATCACGCCCACTTTGGTGCCGCTGGGAATGGTGAAAAGATTGGCGTTGACCGGCTTGCGGCTGCGCACTTTGTACGAGACGTTGTGGATGCCCGGTTCGAGCGAATGCTCGGCCACGAGGTCGAGGTAGCCGGCATCGTCGGATGCCGCGAATTCGCTGGAAATATCAGGATTGCTGTCGATCGCGTCGTATACTTCCGACGCACCCACCTGCACTGTTTCGATGGGCACGTCATCGATGGCGATCCGCACTTTGGTATGCGGGGACGGCACCATCAGCATGCCACGGATGCCGCGAATCAGGCGGCCGGCCTGCCGTTTGAACGGGCCGTATACGGTACGGCAAATCAGTCGGGAGTAGTGTTCGGTGCCATAGCCGACGTAGGGTTCGACACGTGGATACCAGTCGAGCGACCGCACCAATGCGGTCGAGAATTTCAGCCAGACACTGAATGCTTTGGTGATCGTGCGGCGGAACAGCCTGGTCAGCGGCGGTTTGACTTCAAGACGCTCATGTCTGGAGGCCGCGTCGAAGGTGGTGACCACCTTGCGTGCCGGAATCGGCACGGTGGGCCTGTCATCGCAAGAATCGTCCATCCGCTCCCCCATACGCTGCTGTTCGCGCTGCTGGTCGTGCTGCGGCGGGAACTGCGGCAACGGCTGAATTTCACTCATATGCCCACTATAGAGGTCGCGTTCGAACAAACAGTAACGCCACCGAGAAAATCAGGGAACTTTCAGGGCCCCGCAAGGCACTTCCCATAAAAAGGCTGCGGCCGGCGGGTACGATGCGCGACCGTAAGCCCGGCCGAACGGCCTTGATTGTGCCGCGCATCGCACCCGCCGGCCGCAGCCGTAATTAAAACTAGACGTCCGTGCTATTCAGTCAGCCACAATCTTGGCATACTCGTCAGCGCTAAGCAGGTCAGGCTCGTCATCCTCAAGCTCGATCTTGAAAATCCAGCCCTCGCCGTACGGATCGTCCGTCACAATGCTCGGATCGTCCGCAGCCTCGTTGTTGACGTAGCGGATGGGGCCAGCCACCGGCGAGACCAGCGCGGTGACCGCCTTGGAGGATTCGAATTCCGCCACTTCGTCGCCAGCTTCGACCTGCGTACCGACTTCAGGCAAATCGATGTACACGAGTTCGCCGAACTGTTCGGTGGCGTATTCGGTAACGCCCACCATGGCGGGTTCAACGGAGGAATCCACCCACACGTGCTCGTCGGAGTATTCGAGGTGCTCGGGCACGTCGAGGTTCACTTTGCTATCGTTTGCTTCGCTCATGCCGCCCATTGTACGGCGTATGCGAACGCCGCGCACCCGCGCCACGCGTAACGGGTCAGCGTACCGGTCCGGATGGCATGGCGCCGACTACCTGCACGATGGTGCCTTCCGGGCAGTTGTCGTAGATCCACTTGGAATCGGCTTCGTACATGTTCACGCAGCCGTGGGAGCCGTAGTGCGCCGGGTCGCCGTGGGCGATGCCGTAATTGTTCCAGCTTGCCGTGTGGAAGCCTTCGCCGTCGTAGAAGTAGCTTACCCACTTCACACCCTTGGACAGGTAGCGCGAGCCGTCGTCGTTCATACCGGTCATGTCCTGGATCTGATACTTGAGGTAGATGTAGAAGGTGCCCAGGTCGGTTTCGTGCTTGCCGGTGGTGCCCGTGCACACCGGGAAGGTCTTGACGGCCTCGTCGTTGTGATACACGGTGGCAGTTTGCGCGGTGCGGTCCACCACGATGCGGTATTCGCTCTTCTTCTGCACGGTTTTGAAGTTCTGCACATCACCGTCCACCGGAATGGTGGCGCCTTGGCCGTTTTTGAGCGCTTCGCCGATCTTCGGTGCGAGCGCCTCCATGTTCTTGACCTTCACGCCGTTCACGCCTTTGACGATGGTGGCCAGCACTTTGCCGCTGTTGTCGACGGCGTCTTCCTGGTCGACCGCGTCCTGGTTGAGCTGGGCTGGGACCTGCTGCTGCACGTAGTTGGTGATGGCGTTGTCATCGTAGGACAGCGAAAGCGTGCCGTGTTCGAGGTCGGCGTCGGTTTTCAGCCATGAGGCCACGACTTCGGCTGGAATCTGGAAGGTCTTGCCTTGTCCGTTGTCCAGCACAATCGGCGCATTCAGTCGCGCGTTTGCCTGGTCGGCCACGTTTTGGGCTTCAGGCAGTGCGACCGGCACGTCGATGGTTTCGTACGTGATCGTCACGCTGCCGCTGTGCCCCGGGTTCGCGATGGCTTTGGCGACCGTGTCGATCACGTTGTCCACCTTCGGGGACCTGCCGCCGCGGCCTTCCACTGCGACGAAGGCGCGCGCGTTGGCATCGTACGATGCGGTGGACGGTACCGCGCGGTCGGTGTCCTGCACGAATTTGTCGGTGACGAACGTCCTGAGGGCCAGCTTGTTGGACTTGGCGTTCAGCGGCACGTTCTTCTTGACGAACGGGTTGACTTCGTTGATGTATTCGAGTGCGCCGTTGGTCTGGTGCTTGGCGACGAGCAGTTCCGTGACCGTCTTGTCGACGTTGTAGCTCACGCCGAGGTCGCTCAGGCTGCCGGAAGCGTTGTTGCCGTTGCCGTCCTTGATGTTCACGGTGGTGTTCTTCACGGCGGCCGTCACCGTGTTTTTCAGCTGGTCGGCGGTCTGTCCGGCCACACTGGTTCCGCCGAAGGTCACGCCCGGCGCGGCCTTGTCTTGGAAGTACCAGCGTGCGGTGAAGAAGCCGGCGATCGCGGCGACCACCAGCACGGCGAGCACGATTCCGGTGATGATCAGCGGCAGTTTGCGTTTCTTGGCCACGACGGCTTCTCCTTCGACCGGCATGGTGAGCACGGAAATGGCGGGAGCGGGCGTGGATGAGGGCATGTCACCGGTAGGAATGGCACCAGTGGGAACAGTTCCGTTGGGGACAGTTCCGGCAGGCGTGGTTTCGGCGGCACCGGCCGTCGGGAATGACTGGAACGGCTGGGTCTGGTCCGATGCGAAATTCAACGGCGGCATGGTCTCGGTGGCGGCGTTGGACACGTCGTCCTGTTCGGACACATCGGCCACGTCGGCGAGATTGATCGTATCGCCGTTCTCACCAGACTGCGGCGGCACGGTATTCACCCCTTCAAACGAGATGCCGGCGAAGCTGTTGTCCGTATCGTTCTGCCCACTTCTATCAGACATGTATGTGGTTTCCTCATTCACTCTCTTAACGATACATACCATGCAGCATGATACGCAGACGAGTGCCCAAACGAATACCTAAACAAGCTCCCCCGGCAACCGCCCCGAAGACAGGCTCAGCCGATACCACCTTTTAATGGCAGGGG
>ENA-ORSI01001488-ORSI01001488.1-human-gut-metagenome-genome-assembly--contig:-NODE-1488-length-19831-cov-4.402205_pt1 | contig 19831 bp, 8 predicted proteins | sample MGYA00242187_ERZ509154 | MGnify/ENA primary metagenome ERZ509154 (study PRJEB26280, sample SAMEA2338627) | human gut metagenome | biome: human gut; feature: human-associated habitat; material: faeces...
CCGCAGGACAGCCCGCCAGGTTCAGACACTCGGTCTGGCGGCGGACATGGCGCAGATTTCATCCAGGCTGGATGTAAAGAAGGCCTTGGAGGATGTACATCGTAAGATGAAACAGAAAAAGGTCAATAGGTATCAGGTATTATTTAGAGGGATGCAACGGGCGGCCGCCATTTTATTCATCCCTTTGATGGTATCGTGGTCTATCCTTTATTGGGACAAGGATAAAGAAGAGATACATATGATGGAAGTCAGGACAAATCCGGGAATGACTACTTCTGTCGAATTGCCGGATGGAACGGAAGTCGTTCTGAACTCGTCGTCGTCGTTGCGCTATCCTTCCCGATTTGCCGATGATAAAAGGGAAGTGAAGTTGGTGGGTGAAGCATTCTTTTCTGTCGCAAAAGATGAAAAGAAGTTCATTGTCGGCACGCTGAACAATTCCAAGATAGTGGTACATGGAACGGAGTTCAACGTAGAGGCTTACAAAGGGAGCAGGACGGTACAGACCACTTTGGTTTCGGGTAAAGTCAGTTTCTCCTATGTGAATAACGGCAGGAGAAATAATGTAATGATGATACCGGGGCAAAAGGTTATTTATGATATAGTGCGGGAAAAGGTCGTTGTGAAAGAAGTCAATGTAGACGTGGAAACATGTTGGAAGGACGGACGCTTGATTTTCAGGAACACTCCGTTTGAAGATATATTGAAGAGTTTGAGCAAAAGATATAATGTGGAATTCATTCTGAAAAAGGCTTCATTGAAGCAGAATTCCTTTACGGCTACATTTACCAAACAACGTTTGGAGCGAATATTGGAGCACTTCCGAATATCCTCGAATATTCATTTCAAGTTTGTTGAAGATGGTGATGTGGATGCCGAGAGACAGGTAATAGAAGTTTATTAACCCTTTAAAAAGTAGTATGATGAAACACAAGTCCGTTTAGAAAAACATGCAGGAAAATGTTGGCGCATTTTCCTGCATGAAACACAGTAACTTTTAAATATCTGTTTGGCGACAGATAAAGTAACTTTATTTTTTCACTAGAAATCAATACAAAATTATGAAAAAACACTATTGTATCCAATCATTTAGGGCAAAAAGTGTCCTGATGAGATGCATGAAAAAAATTCCTCTTGCTATGAGATGCACATTATTTATGTTGTTTTGTTTGGTTGGTATGACTTTTGCCAATGAAGGTTATGCTCAAAAGACAATGGTAAACATTGCTCTTGAGAACAAGACTGTTGATGAAGTACTGACGGAGCTGGAACAAGGTACCGAATTTGTTTTCTTCTACAACAACAAGCAGATTGACGTTAAGCGCCGTATATCGGTCCGGGCAAATAACAAAACCATATTCAAGGTTCTGAATGATGTATTCAAAGGAACCAATATAGGCTATAAGATATTGGACCGTAATATAATCCTTTATGATAAAGCTGTAGGAGCTGATGGGGTACAGATAGCTTTGCAGGCTGCGACGGTGAAAGGTTCTGTGGTCGATGCAACCGGTGAACCGGTGATTGGTGCCAGTATCTTGGTGCAGGGAACTACCAACGGTGTCATAACAGACATTGACGGTAATTTCATTCTGACCAATGTGGGCTCTGATGCTACTCTTATAATAAGCTATGTAGGTTATAAGACACAAAACATAAAGGTTGCAGGCCGAAATTCGTTCAAGATAGTTTTGGTAGAAGATGCTGAGATATTGGATGAAGTGGTTGTTGTAGGATATGGTGTACAGAAGAAAGAATCACTGACCGGTGCCATTGCAGCCATTGGTGCTGATGAAATAGCTACGACCAAGACCGAGAATCTGATTAGCAATATTCAAGGTAAGATGCCGGGACTATTGATTCGCCAGAAAACCGGAGAGCCGGGAACTTTCGACAATATGGTGAGCATTCGCGGTTATGGTGACCCGTTGGTGGTAATTGATGGTATCACGCGTGAAGGTACTGAAGAACTTGCACAGCTGAATTCTGAGGATATAGAAAGTATCTCTATTTTGAAAGATGCTTCTGCCGCTATTTATGGTATAAATGCGGCTAATGGCGTAATCATTGTTACTACCAAAAAAGGTGTGGCCGAAAAGACCAGAGTATCTTACTCGGCATTGTTCGGTATGAAGAATGCCACGGGTATGGAAGAAACGGTAGATGCTTATACTTATCGCATGTTGGCCAATGAAAGGGCACGTAATGACCAGGCTGCCCCTGAATACACTGACGATATTCTGGAACTGTATAGAACCGGGGCTAAGGGTTATACAGACAATAACTGGATTGACATGTTTATGAATAAACTGGCGTTCCAGCAATCGCATACTGTTTCTGTGAGAGGCGGAACGGATAAGGTGAAATATTATGTGAGCTTCGGCTATAATGGCGATAATGGTTTGCTGAAGAGTGGTATCCAATACTATCATAGATATAATCTGAGAAGTAACCTGACTGCAGAGCTTACGAAAGGGCTGAAACTGAATGTGAATCTGTCCGGGCGTTGGGATGAAACCCAAAGGCCGAGAGAGGATTTTATGTGGACTTTTAAGACTTTGATGGTTAATGACCGTGGTATCGGTACTCATACGATTAATAATCCCAATCATTTGTCTGCAATCGGTCCTGAAAACAAGAATCCTTTTGCGTTGGTTGATCCGGATATAGACGGTTATCGCAAGAACAGAGGCCTGACGTATTCTGCCGATGTGGAATTGAATTGGCAAGTTCCTTTTGTAAAAGGGTTGGCATTGAGTCTTTTGGGGTCATTTGACGGTAACAATCGTAACAACTCTTCTTTAAATCGTTCTTATCCGTTGTATGATTATTATACAGATGCGCCTGCCGGTACGGGAGGTAGTACTGATGCTTATTCCAATACGATGAGAATATATCAGAAGATTTATGGCAGGTTGCAGGCTAATTATATGCGTTCTTTCAATCAGCACAATTTGAATGTGACAGCTGTGGCAGAGTTGAACAGTACACGACGCGATGAATTATCCGGTTCCCGGCAATATTCAGAGTTGTTTACTAATGATATTTTGAATCAGGCAAGTCCGGGTACAGCTACCAATTCAGGGTATCGTAGTTTTGGCCGTTTGGCAGCCTATCTGATGCGTGCGAACTATGATTATGCCGGTAAATACTTGTTGGAAGTAGTAGGGCGTTATGATGGTTCTTATCGTTATGCTCCTTCTAAGCGTTGGACGTTCTTCCCGTCGGTAAGTGCCGGATGGCGACTTTCGGAAGAAAGTTTCATCAAGGACAATTTGCCGTTTATTACTAATTTGAAAATCAGGGGTTCTTTTGGACAAAGTGGATATGATGCCGGTGATCCTTTCCAATATGTATCTGCTTATAATTCGGCTTCTAATGGTTATGTTTTTGATGGTGCCAGCCAGATTATGGGTATGGTAGCTCCTGGTGTAGTGACTGACCGGCTTTCTTGGGTTACATCTTCTATTTCCAATGTAGGTCTGGATTTTGACTTATGGAACGGTAAGTTGAGTGGTACTATCGAGTGGTTCAATCGTAAGAATGAAGGCATTTTGGCCGACCGTGCACAATCTGCTCCTGATACATTTGGTGCAAGTTTCCCGAAGGAAAATCTGAATTCTAACCGGAACCGGGGTTTTGAGATTGAATTGGGACACAGAGGACAAATCGGTAAGGACTTCTCATATTCAGTAAGTGCTAATTTTACGTATGCCCGTGAAAGAAGTCTGCATGTGGAACATGCAGAATATACCAGTTCTATGGATAGATGGCTGAATGGAAAGGAAAACCGTAACAGTAATGTGATGTGGTTGTATAAATACGATGGCCAATATACTTCTTTGGAACAGTATGAAACGGCTCCTTTGATTGGTGGGAACTTGGGTAACTCTAAGATGCTTCCGGGTAGTTACAGATTGCTTGACCTGAATGGTGATGGTAGAATTAACAGCAGTGACCGTGTTCCGGAGTTTTGGGCAACCGGTGCAAATCCTCCTATCCAGTATGGGTTGACTTTGGCGGCTTCTTATAAGAATTTTGATCTCAATATGCTGTTTCAAGGAGCTTCCGGTTATTCCATCGGATATGCCAATGATGATGTTTGGGGATATGGTGGCAAGACAAATAAATCTTATTTAATTGCGAAATATGTAGATCGTTGGCATCCTGCAAATATAACAGATGATCCGTATAATCCTGCCACACAATGGGTAGCCGGCTATTATCCGGCATTACGCCACAATTTCTCTAATACTTCGGATAATGGTAGTAGATGGAATTATGGTATTTCCGTTTGGCTTCCGCAAGCTACTTATCTCCGTTTGAAGAGTATGGAGATCGGTTACAATCTGCCAAAATCATTTATGAAAAGAATCGGGTTGAACAGTGCCCGTATCTTTGTCAATGGTTCAAATCTGCTTACGTTCTGTAACAAGGCTTTGAAGGATGCTGACCCCGAACGTGAGGAAAGGGATTGGGGAGCCAACCTGGCATATCCGTTGATGAGAACTTATAACTTTGGGTTAAACATAAACTTTTAATTCTGAAATACCATGAAAAAAAATATTTTATCGATATTCTCGTTATGTGCATTGATGGGATTGTCCGGTTGTAATGCCTTCTTGGAACTTGAACCGCTGGATAAAGTGTCTCCCGATCAGTTATTGGAGACAGAAGGTGGTGTAAAGGCACTATTGGCAAACATATATACCATGATTCCTATGGAAGATTTTAATTATCGTCCGAACGCTGGTTTTAATCAACGCGGTTATGATGGTGTGAATGAAACTACTAATTTAGCATTTCTTACCGACGAAGCTACCCGTAGTGACGGAGGAGTGGATATAGGTTACGAAGGATTCAATTATTGGCCCTATGGAGATATTCGTCAGGTGAATATTTTTATGCAGAATGTAGAAAAAGCCAAAGAAGCAGGAACAATTTCTGTTGCAGATGCGGATCGTATGACTGGTGAAGCCCATTTTGCACGTGCTTATATGTATTATGGGCTTGTAAAAAGATATGGAGGCGTTCCTCTGATTGACAAAGTGCAGGACGATGATTATGCCGATGGTGGACCGGGCGCTGTGGCAGTTCCCCGCAGTACAGAGTTGGATACTTGGAAATTTGTATTGAATGAGTGCACCCTTGCTGCTGCTACTTTGCCCGATGCGACTTCTGGTTCGGATTTGTATCGCGTAACCAAGTGGGCAGCTTATGCGTTGAAGTCAAGAGTTGCACTTCATGCAGCTTCTGTAGCCAAGTATTGGAATCTGGCACCTTTGGCTGGTGAGGCTGTCACTCAGAAACTGGTGGGTGGAATGACTTCTGCCGATGCCGATGCATTCTATAAAGAATGTATTGAAGCATCTAAGTTCCTTATAGAGAATTCCGGTAAATCTCTTTATAAGCCTGCTCCGGCTACTGTTAAGGAGGCTGCATCAAACTTCCAGGCCTTGTTCCTGAATGACCAGAATGAAGAGGTCATTTTCAGTAAAGCGTATCTTAATGGAACAACCAATACTAATCAGGGACATAGCTATGCTCAGTTTAATATCCTTCCTCAAGTCAATCCGGGCGCTCTGAAATATGGACGTTTCAATCCGATGTTGGAAATCGTTGATTTGTTTGAAGATTATACGGATGACGGCACGGGAAAAAGTGCAAAGATTGTAACTCGTACGGATGGGAATGAAGATGCTTATATCCCTAATTTCCATAATATGAATAATGCTTCTGTAGTGAACACCTTGATGTCAGTACCTTTTGTTAAATATAACGATTTGTATGAACCGTTTGCCAACAAGGATGCACGTCTGTTGGCAAGTGTGGTTGTGCCGGGTTCATCTTATGCCGGCACTGAGATTATTATCCAGGGCGGATTTATTAAGGACAATAATAGCTATGTGGCTTATTCAAACGAGTCTACTCAGAAAAATGGAACAACATATTATGCTTTAGGAGCCGAAGGTGAAACCATGTTCTCTGGATTTAATAATGTGAACAGTGGTGAGGATGCTAATTGGACTGCTACAGGTTTTGGAGTTCGTAAGTATATGCCCGAGGGCGAGAGCATGTCTCCCGACCGTCTTTCGTCCACTACCTCTTATATTGATATGCGTTTGGCAGAAGTCTACCTGAATTATGCTGAGGCTGTTGTGGAAAATGGTAGTGGATTTGGCGATAAGGAATTGGCTGAGAACTATTTGAATGCTTTGCGACGTAGAGCCGGACATACCGACCGGATATCTTTGACATTAGAGAGTGTTTTGAAGGAACGTCGTGTGGAGATGGCGTTTGAAGGAAAGCGTTTTTGGGATATGAATCGTCGTAGGGAATTCCATACTGAGTTCAGCAATAATAGAATTCGTAAAGCTTTGGTGCCGATGCTTGACTTGCGTGGTGCAGAGCCTAAATATGTCTTTGCAAGGGTGAACTACTTTGGTGACGAAACAAGAGGAGGGCGTACTTTCCAGAACATCAACTACTATAGGGGCATACCTAATATTGCCACGAATGGTTTAGTTCAGAATCCAGGTCATTAATTTGAATAATATTAAGTAGAAAGTTATGAAAAAGATATTGTTATTTGTGTCATGCTTCTTATTTGCATTGACATCTTGTGAAATTGATAATTATGAGGGACCGGATGCTTCCATACATGGTTCTATCCTTGACGAACAGACAGGTGAACTTGTAGGTTCTGATATGGAAAACGGTAATGCAATTAAAGTGAGGGAGCATGGATTTACTAATGCTACGGATCAAACCTGGTATATCACAAATACCGGAGAATATCGTAACAATATGGTTTTTGCTGCCACTTATGATGTTCGTTTTGAAAATGGGAATTTTTATCCATTTGAAGTGAAGGATTTTGTTGTTAAGTCAGGGGATAATGTGTATGATTTCAAGGTTATTCCTTATATTCGCGTCAAAAGTCCAAAAGTAGAAAAGAATGGCAATGTAATTACTGCTACATTCTCGTTGGAAGCTGGTAAACAAGAAGTGAAATTGAAAGAGATTCAGTTGTTTGCTTTTTCAGATATGTGGGTAGGTAACAATGTGAAATTGACGTTGAATGGAGGGACTGATAAGCAAGTGTTTAGTCCGAGTACTGCTATAAATAGCGCTGATATTTATACATTGTCCATCGATCTGGGACAAAATGCTGATGTCTTGAAATACAGCAAGAATTATTATTTCCGTATTGGCGCTCTGGCTGATGTTTCGGGTGTGGGCACTGTACGGCATAATTATGCGCCGGTAGTAGTTATAAAATTGTAATTTATAGCAGAGGGAGACGTTCTGCTTGACGGCAGAACGTCTTTTTTTATCCATACATTAAAAATAAGACCATGAAGAAATTGAACACGATTATTTTAATTTTGCTGGGGATGATATGTACTCAGTTGTATGCTGTACAATTGAATTCGATTTATCCTCTAAAACCCAATGACTCCGAAGCTTTTTATTTCACTCCCGAGAACTATCCTATAAAGGCGGATGGAAAGATGGATGTATCGGATGCTTTGCAGGCAGCGATTAATCAAGTGAAGAAAGAAAAGAATTTCGGAATCCTTTTTATCCCTGAAGGTAAATATAAAATCAGCAAGACCATTTATATTCCTACGGCTATTCGTTTGATTGGCTATGGAAAGAATCGCCCGGAATTTATTCTGGCTAAGAATTCTCCGGGTTTTCAGGAGGAAGTAGCTGATGATAAAGGAAAAGCTAAATACATGTTCTGGTTTACGGGAGCCGTTGTCAAGGAAGGTGAGAAACCCCGTGATGCCGGTGCCAGTACGTTCTACAGTGCCATGTCGAATATCAACTTGCGCATAGAAGATGGTAATCCGCATGCAGTGGCGCTACGCACACACTTTGCCCAACACAGTTTTATCAGTTATGTGGCCGTATACATAGGTAAAGGCAAGGCTGGTCTGTTCGATGTGGGCAATGAGTTGGAAAACGTTGCTTTTTACGGGGGAGATTATGGCATTTATACGACAAAAGCTTCTCCCGGATGGCCGGTAATGATGGTCGACTCTTATTTTGAGGGACAACGTGTAGCTGCTCTTCGTTGTCAGGAGTCCGGTTTGGCAATGGTGAATCTGTATGCCAAGAATGTTCCGGCTGTATTTGATATTGACCCTAATTATTGCGACAAGTTATTTTTGGAAAACAGCTATTTTGAAAATGTAAGTGGTCCGGCAGTGGTGATTACCAACGAGAACAACAGCAACAATCAGATAACCTTTCGCAATGTATATTGTAAGAATGTACCGACCTTGGCGAAATATACCCGTAGCAATACGGCCACCCATGTTTCTCATAAAATCTATAAGGTAAAGTCATACGACCACGGCTTGCAGATGGATGACATGGTGGATATGCCGGAATATGAAACGTTGGTTGATATTGAACCGATACAGAAGATGCCGGTTGCCCAACTGATGGACATCCCTGCACTGCCTGCAATGGCAACATGGGTAAATCTGCGCGAATTCGGTGCAAAGGGAGATGGGGAAACGGATGATACGAAGGCCATCCAGGAGGCTATTGACAAGTACGATAATATCTATGTGCCCCAGGGCTGGTATCGCATTACCGAAACTTTGAAGATGAAGCCCGATACCAAGTTGATAGGCCTGCATCCTTTTGGCACTCAGTTCCGGCTGGACGAAAGTACTGCTGCATTCAGTGGTTTTGGCGGTCCGAAAGCGATGGTGGAATCTTCGGAAGGCGGTGCAAATATGCTGATGGGCATTGGTATCAATACCGGCGGTTATAACTATCGTGCTGTAGGTGTGAAGTGGATGGCAAATGCAGATTCTTATATGAATGACGTGAAGTTTGTAGGCGGGCATGGCGGTTTATGGAAACCTAAACCGGGTGTTGAGGAACCACGTGGCCGGTGGAACAGACCGGCTCGTATCAGTTCTCCCGATAATCCGGTAGCGGCTTCGGGCATGGATCTTGCTTGGGACAACCAGTATTGGAGTCTGTGGGTGACCAACAACGGTGGTGGCACCTTTAAAGATATCTGGACAGCAAGCACATATGCCACCAATGGTTTCTATGCCAACAATACTTCTACTCCGGGGCGTATCTATGCCATGTCCATCGAGCATCATGTAAGAAATGAAGTACGTTTCAGCAAGGTGTCCAACTGGAAGGTGTATTGCATGCAAACCGAGGAAGAGAGCCGCGAAAGTACCGATTGCCAACCGATAGAGATGGACGACTGCAAAGATGTGACCTTTGCAAACTTGTATATGTTCCGCGTTATCCGTGTCAATGAACCGTATCACAGTTCTGTACGTATCCGCAATTGCGAGAACATCGCATTTCTGAACCTGCATAACTATTCTCAGATTAAATATACGAATAACATTGCAGTGTTCGATGTCAACAAAGACATTGACATCCGCCCGTGGGAACTTTCTCGCTTGATTGTAACCGGAAAAGAACCTCATCAGCAATCGTTAGGCAATGAAATAGGTAAGGTGAACCAATTGGCTTCCGATTTGGAATTTGCCGAAGGCATTGCGCGCGACAGTAAAGGTAACATTTACTTCTGCGACCATCGGATGCGTCGTATCTTTAAGTGGTCGGTAGAGACAAACAGCTTGTCGCTGCTGGCAGATTTCCCGTGGAAACCCTCCAACCTGGCTTTTGATTCAGAAGATAATCTATTGGTATTGTTCAGATATGATGCGCAGCCGGGATATCTGATTAATGGTAAGCCGGAGGAAATGCCGGTAATGCCTGATACAAAAGGTACTTCTTTCAGCGGATATGGTAATTCCGCATATACAATGAGAGTCTACTCCATTGACCCGGAAAATCCGGAAGAGACCATCAAACTGTTGCCGCGTGTTCCGATGGGTCAAGTGAAGAACGTGTATAAGGCTCTTTATCCTTCTAACCGTTGGAGAGACTTCCACGATTTCAATGCGGTGTCGGTCTATGTTCCTGAAATGTGCTTCCTGGCACCGGATGGAAAAACCATCATTCCTCATTATTTCGACTTGTCACGTAGTTCTTCCCTGCTGGAAGCCTATCCGGGAAAGCCTTTCTATACCTCTGATGAATATGACCGCAGAATGGTGAAGATGGATGTGGCCAATGACGGCACGCTCTCCAACTTGAGCTATTTTGTGGAGCAGGGCGAATTTGGTTCAGCGGTAGATAAGGAAGGAAACCTCTATATAGCGGATGGGGAAATTTATATTTTTGATAAGGATGGCAAGAAGAAAGGGATGATTCGTGTTCCCGAACGTCCGTCCACATTACAGTTTGGCGGTAAGGATGGCAATACATTGTTTGTCACAGGCCGTTCCAAGTTCTTTGGTGTACGTATTAAATAAGGAAAATCCATATTAAAACAAACTGTGTAATGAGAAATTATCAAATAATGAGATACCTGCTGATAGTCTGTTGGATTATCGGTAATATGCCGTCCGGGTGGGCGGCAGAGGGTGGTTCCACCTATACGCAAAGACCGGACGATCCGGAAGCATTCTACTTTACCCCGGAGAATTACGGCTTCAAGGCTGATGGAAAGTCCGACGTGACCGATGCACTTCAAGAGGCAATCAATCAGGTGAAGCGCGAAAAGAACTTTGGGATACTGTTTCTGCCGGAAGGAAATTATCGCATTAGCAAGACGATTCAAATTCCCTCATCCATTCGGCTGATTGGTTATGGGAAGAAACGGCCGGTGATTTATTTGGGAGCCGATACACCCGGTTTCCAGACTACTCAAAATTATATGATATGGTTTACGGGAGGGCTGGCACAAGAGGGCAGGAAGCCTTCGGATGCCGGTGCAGGTACTTTCTATAGTGCGGTGTCCAATGTAGATTTCCGTATAGACAAAGGTAATCCTCAAGCCGTCGCCATTCGTGCGCATTTTGCCCAGCATGGATTTATCAATCATTGCGACATTCGGATTGGTTCGGGGAAAGCCGGCATGTATGATGTTGGCAATGAACTGGAAGACGTCAGGTTCTATGGCGGTGAATATGGGATAATTTCCTCCAGGACTTCTCCGGGATGGCCTATGATGATGGTCGATACTTACTTTGAGGGGCAGAGAAAGGCGGCTGTCTATTCAAAAGAGGTGGGGTTTGCCATCGTCAATATGCATGTGAAGAATACGCCCGTTGCCTTTGAAATGGCAGAGAATCTGGCAGACCGCCTTCATGTGGAGAATTCGTTGTGGGAGAATATTTCGGAAGCCGGTGTCAGGGTAAGCGTAGAGGGAAATACTTTTTCGCAATTGAATCTGGTGAATGTGGATTGCAGGAATGTTCCCGTACTGGTGGGCTATGCTCAAAGTGGAAAGAAAGTTGCCGGAAAAGCAAAAATGTACAGAGTCAAGGAGTTTACTTACGGTCTGGTGTATCAGGATTTGAATGATGCTTCTTCTTTCAGGGAAATATGTGAAATAGAGCCGGTGGCAAAACTGCCGGTTACACTTGGCAAGGACCTTCCGGTTCTTCCGGCAATGGAGACATGGGTCAATATCCGAGACTTAGGGGCAAAAGGTGATGGCGAGACTGATGATACGGAAGTTTTTGAGAAAGCTGTCTCTTTGCATAAAAACATCTATGTGCCCCAGGGTTGGTATCGCCTGACGAGAACGTTGAAGCTGTCTCCCGGTACTAAGCTGATTGGGCTGCATCCTTTTGGGACTCAATTTCTGTTGAAGGAAAGCGAGCCTGCATTCAGTGGTTTCGGCGTGCCTGTGCCTTTGGTTGAATCTTCCGAAGGTGGCGACGACATGCTGAATGGCATAGGTATTAATACCGGTGCGTATAATTACCGTGCTGTCGGCTGTAAATGGATGGCGGGTGAGCGCTCGTACTTGAATGATGTGAAGTTTGTAGGCGGGCACGGTACCTTGCGCAAACCTGCTCCGAATGCTTCCGGACAGTCGTCTTACCGCAGGGACGAGCGTCGGATTAGTTCCCCGTCTTCTCCGGTCATGGAAACCGGTAAGGATATGGCTTGGGACAACCAGTATTGGAGTTTGTGGATTACAAACAATGGCGGCGGGACAATTAAGGATGTTTGGACAGCCAGTACGTATGCTGCCAGTGGGCTTTATATTAGCGAAACGAAGACTCCGGGACGTATTTATGCCATGTCTTTGGAGCATCATGTCCGTACTGAAGCCCGTTTCCATAATGTGGCCAACTGGAAAATTTATGCTTTCCAGTTTGAGGAAGAAGGTCGTGAAGGGCCTGATTGTTATATGGCAGAAATGTCCAATTGTCAAAATATCGAAATGGTAAATGTGTGGATGTATCGCGTTATCCGTGCCTTTATGCCGAAGAGGATAGGTTTCCGCATATGGGATTGCAAGAATATCACTTTCCGTAATATGCACAATTATACGCAGATATTACCAGTCATAGAGTTTCCTATATATGATATGAATAAGAAGTTGCCCGTTTATTCGTGGGACTTTGCCCGTCTCACTGTTTCGGGTAGCGAGAAGAGCCTTCGCCCTTCCTGCACGGTCATGGACAAGCCAGTGAAGCTGGCTACCGGTTTTGAACTGGCCTCCGGAGCTACTACCGACAGTAAAGGAAATATCTACTTCTGTGAAAACCGTCTGAAGAAAATCTATAAATGGTCGGCAGACACGGAGCAGATTACTTTGATAGCCGATTATCCCTGGAAGCCTTTTACATTGGCTACTGATACGCAAGACAATCTACTGGTTATTTTCCGCTATGACCCTCAGCCGGGTTATCTGGTGAACGGCAAGCAGGAAACGGTAGTGCGCTTGCCGGATGATAATCCGATGTACAGTGGTTGGGGTAACAGTGGCTGGAGTGCTTGGGGGTATTCTTTTAATCCGGATAACGTGGATGCTACGATGAAGCCTATGCCACGTGTCGTTACAGCCAGTATGAAGAATATACAGAAAGTCATTCACCCTTCCAGTCGTTGGAGAGGTGACTTTGACAAGGTGGTTGCCAGTATGCCTGAGTATAGTTTTGTCGCTCCGGATGGCGTGACAATTATTCCGGATACCTATGATTTGGGGCGTTCTTGTGCTTTGACTGTTACAGTGCCCGGTCAGTCAGAACCGGTTTATATTGTAAATGAGATGAATAAAACGACAGTACAACTTTCTGTTGGTGTGGATGGCCGTTTGACAGAACAAGGAATAATATGTCCTTATGGCCAATACAGTAATGTGACTGATGCTGACGGGAATGTTTATGTTGCTGATGGTGAAATATTTGTCTATGACAAATCTGGTAAAGAGCAGAGACGTATTCAGATAGAAGAACGCCCGATTTCCTTGGCAATTGGTGGAAGGCAGAAGGATATGCTTTTTGTTACCACCTCAAGTTCTTTCTATGGAATTAAGATACGTTAGGTATTGTATAGGTAAAAAAGAATTAGCCCCTGCGGTCGTTTTATATCGCAGGGGCTAATTTATTATAAGAAGGTCTCTTTTCCTTATAGGCTGATTGTTTGGAATATTATTTTTCCAGCAGCTCTTTCAGAAAAGAATCCAGTTCCTCATCCAATCCTTTCAGTAGCTCTTCATTGACCAATAGAGTATCATCATCCATCAGCAACAGTTCTGCTATTGTTTCTCTATCATCATCCACCAGTACAAAAGAGAATGGTTTCAGAATAGTCAGCTTGTCGAACTTTCCTTCATTTTTCATGTTGCAGAGCAGTGAGGACAAGATACGCTCTACATTTTCGTAGAAATCATCCCCCTCGTATGTCATCCATTCTTCAATGGAAGTATTGGCAAGCTCTTCATCTTCATCATCAAAGATAGACAGTTCGCCCGAATTCTGATTCGGTTGCAGATGAATGTCTGTAACGATAGTCTGTTCGCAACCGCAGGTGTATTTGCCGATTGCTTTTTTAAGAGTGTCCTCCAAGAGTGCTAATGACGATTGACTGAGCTTCATAATAACTTTCTTTTCTTAATGGTTGTTCAAAGGTATAAAAAAAACGGTTATCTCTGCATCATTTGACTAAAAATCATCATCAAATCTGTTCATTTGCATGTTCAGGCGTGCCATTCCCTCTTTTCGTTTCTCCAATTCGTCTACATACATGCTGATAAAGATATAATAGGAGATGGTTCCATCATGTATTTCGCCTGTCTCTTTTTTGTCTGTCTTGCTTTTCTCACGGGCAAGGGTTTGCGCTTTTAATGCCCATTCCAAGGCAGTATCTATGCTGTCTTGCATTTCGTAGCCCAAAGCGGTGTTATAGGCTGCATACATTTTCTGTTTTCCTTTTTTTGTTTCGTAGGTCTGCTTCCAGAGCTCTACTGCTTTACTCCAATTTTCTTCTTTGGCATATACGGCTGCGTCACGCATATTTACAGAACCACCACTGAAGAGATAGCGGTTACTGGTTTTCCAATAGGGGAGTAGATGTCTTACCGGAACCGTTCCTGCAAATTCAGATGCTTGCTTCACCATGTCTTCTTCGCTGATGAGGCGGGAACGTACTGACGCTTCACCATTTCCTGCCTCTTCCCAGAAAATACTGTCATTGCTGTTGACGGTCACCATAGGACCTTTGCGGTTAGGTAAATATATTCTGACGGTAGGATATACCTTTACATCCACTGTGCCGAGGAACACACCCCAGTCGGGCATATAACTTATCTTGCGATTGGAACGCATTTGTATGTTTTCCAGGGCTATCAGGAAATCTACGTCCAAATTCTGTGTAAGTTCCAGTACTTCATCTCTCGATAATGTGCTTTCGCGGGGATTGATGTCTTTACTCCGGAGGGCAGAGTCGCATATCACAACCTCTTCAAAGTAGTTTTCGTTGGCAAGGGCCTCTGCAAGGGATTCGGTTGTTATTGCGGCGTCTCCATTGTAGTAGTTGGTGAGGCGTGCCACCTCATTCTCGCTTTTTTTCTGTTCTTCCTCAGTGATGATGAGTTTGTTGTCCGGTACGTTTGGCATGTTGTTGACAACAGCCACACGTTTCAGTGTTGCCGGGAAACTGACTTCTGCCGGAAGCATATAATCAATGGACAGTTGTTCTACACTCTGGCAGCTGCCTAACAGCAGAGACCCCATCAATAACAGACAATAGTGATATTTGGTCATAGTCTTTGGTTTTGTTCTTTGGAGCAAAAGTACTCTTTTAGCTGAATATTCAAAAGCTGGAACGAATAAAAAATGTGATAATGTGGTAGGAGAAAAAGTGATAGGGTGATAAAAGATACCTGACGGTATCATCTTATCACCCTATCGCCTTATCATTTTATAGCTTTGCTTTATGCATTCCGTCCGTGGCAGTTTTTGTATTTCTTACCGCTTCCGCAAGGACAAGGATCATTGCGTCCTACGGTCTTCTCGGCACGGATAGGTTCGCGTCTTGGTTGTTCATGTGTATCTTGTGCCGCAGCGGCCTGCTGGTTCGGGTCATTCAAATCAACCTTCTGTTCGCGATACTTGCTCATATCCTGGCGTTGTTCCGGAGCAGCCTGGCGCACCTCTACTTGGCGGGGAGCCTGGGGAGCCTCAGGGGCTTCAGCCGGAGCCTCTTGTACCGGGATTTGTCCACGCATTAAGATAGAGATAGTCTGATTATTAATCTTATTCACCATGGCATCAAACAAGTTCACAGATTCCAGCTTGTAAATCAGCAGCGGGTCTTTCTGCTCGTAACTTGCATTCTGCACGGAGTGTTTCAGCTCGTCCAGCTCGCGCAGGTTTTCTTTCCATGCTTCGTCGATGACGTGCAGCAAGATGGATTTCTCGAATGACTTCACCACCTCCTTACATTCTGTCTCATAAGCTCTCTTCAGGTTGCAGGAGATGTTGTACATACGTTTTCCGTCTGTGATGGGGATAAGTATGTTTTCGTACATGTGTCCCTGCGTTTCGTATACTTGTTTGATGACCGGATAGGCTATCTGTGCCATACGTTCTGTCTTGCGTTTGAAGAGTTCCATGGCAGCGTCAAAAGTTCTGTCTGCCAGTTTTTCTTTCTTCTCATTACGGAATTCCTCTTCGGTGAAAGGTACTTCCATGGCAAGTGTCTGGAGCACATCCATCTTGCAGTTTTCGTAGTCGGGCGCTTCAATGGCATTGGCACAACGGTCCCAAATCATGTTCACGATATCCATGCCGATACGTTCGCCCATCAAAGCGTGGCGGCGTTTGGTGTAGACTACTGTACGTTGCTTGTTCATCACGTCGTCATATTCCAACAGACGCTTACGGATGCCGAAGTTGTTTTCCTCAACTTTCTTTTGCGCACGTTCAATGGATTTGGAAATCATGCCGTGTTCAATCATTTCACCTTCTTTGAAACCCAGTTTGTCCATTACACTGGCAATGCGGTCACTGGAGAACAAACGCATCAGGTCATCTTCCAAAGATACGAAGAATACAGAAGAACCCGGGTCGCCTTGACGTCCTGCACGACCACGTAACTGACGGTCCACACGGCGTGATTCGTGGCGTTCTGTACCGATGATGGCAAGACCGCCTGCAGCTTTCACTTCCGGACTCAGCTTGATGTCGGTACCACGGCCGGCCATATTGGTAGCGATGGTTACCGCACCGTGTACACCGGCATCGGCTACGATCTCTGCTTCCAGTTCATGGAATTTTGCATTCAGAACCTTGTGCTGAATGCCGCGCTTAGTCAGCATTCTGCTCAGTTCCTCACTGGCTTCGATTGTGATCGTACCTACCAGTACAGGCTGTCCTGTGGCATGCGCTTCCTCTACCGCATTCACGATAGCGTTCAGCTTCTCTCTCTTCGTCTTGTATACAGCATCCTGCAGATCCTTACGGATAACGGGACGGTTCGTAGGGATCACAACAACATCCATGCCGTAGATCTCACGGAACTCGGTTTCCTCAGTGAGAGCTGTACCGGTCATACCACACTTTTTATCGAATAAATTAAAGAAGTTCTGGAAGGTAATGGATGCAAGCGTCTTACTTTCTCTCTTCACCTTTACATGCTCTTTTGCTTCGATTGCCTGATGCAGGCCGTCGGAATAACGGCGTCCCGGCATGATACGTCCGGTAAATTCATCGACGATCAGTACCTGGTCATCTTTTACCACGTAATCCTTATCACGGAACATCAGATTATGGGCACGCAATGCCAGAATGATATTGTGCTGGATCTCCAGGTTCTCGGGATCAGCGAAGTTATCAATGTGGAAGAATCTCTCAACCTTCTCCATACCTGCTGCGGTCAGGTTGATGATCTTATCCTTTTCGTTAACGACGAAGTCTCCGGTCTCTTCCTGTACCACACCCATAATGGCATCCATCTTGGTCAGTTCCTGTACATCATCACCGCGCTTCATCTGACGTGCCAGCAGATCACACATCTCGTACAGAGCTGTGGACTTGCCGCTCTGTCCGGAAATGATCAGAGGGGTTCTCGCTTCATCGATCAGTACGGAGTCCACCTCATCGATGATGGCATAATGCAGTCCACGCAGAACCAGCTGTTCCTTGTAAATAACCATGTTATCACGCAGATAATCAAATCCCAGCTCGTTGTTGGTAACATAAGTGATATCACACTTGTAAGCTTCCTGTCTCTCCTCGGAGGTCATGCTGTTGAGTACCACGCCGACCTTCAGTCCCAGGAACTCATGTACCTGCCCCATCCACTCCGCGTCACGCTTCGCCAGATAGTCATTGACGGTAACGACATGGACACCCTTGCCTTCCAAAGCATTCAGATAAGCAGGAAGTGTAGACACCAGTGTCTTACCTTCACCGGTACGCATCTCTGCGATACGTCCCTGATGCAGGATGATACCACCGATCAGCTGTACTCTGTAGTGTTCCATGTTCAGAACACGCTTTGCAGCCTCTCTTACGGTTGCATAAGCCTCCGGAAGCAGATCGTCCAGAGTCTCTCCCTCGGTCAGACGCTTCTTATACTCCTCGGTCTTGCCGCGCAGTTCCTCATCGGAAAGTGCCTGCATTGTAGGACGGAGTGCCTCGATCTTGTCTACCAGAGGTTCAATACGCTTCAGTTCTCTGGAACTGTGCGTGCCAAATATCTTCTCAATAACGCTCATTTTTTCCTCGTTTCCACACCCTTTTGGCAATAAAATATCCATGGGTCTTCGCATAATTCAAAGGTTATTGTAGCAGATTTTCCTCTATGTTTCAACCTTTCAATATGCCCATAGGCGTGAAAAGACTGTAAAAATTTTATGAACAGGATGTGGCCCCCTAAGAGCCTGCACAAATTGACAGTCCGGATAAAAATTATTATAATGAAATCAGTTAAATTTTCTTTTCATGATAAGGAGCAGAATACTTATGAAAAGGCTGTCTATCACCCAACTGGTTCCCGGCATGACCGTCGCCGAAGACGTCTATGATCTGGACCATGAGCTTCTGATACAAAAAGGGACCATCCTTACGGATAAACTGATCACCAAGCTGGATCTGTACGGTATCCTCACCATTTTTGTCGAGGATATCATACAACCCGTGCGGCCTGCTGAGGATTCTACTGACACTGAGCTCTCTTACTCCGAGCGCATTAAGAGTTCTCCGGAATTTCAACTGTTCAAGACAGATTTTGAAAATGATGTTGAACTGTTCCGGGAAAATATGAATCTCGTGATTCAAAAAAATACCTCTTTAGATGTGAATACCCTATTGAAGAACACCATGGCCATCGTAGCCAATCATTCCGGCAGCATCAGCATTCTGGACATGCTCCAGAACATGCGGGAATATGATGATTCCACTTACACTCACAGTCTGAATGTTGCCCTGATCTGCAACATACTGGCCGGATGGCTGAAGCTGTCTGACGAGGAAATTGAGCTGGCCACTGCCTGTGGTCTATTCCATGATATCGGCAAACTGCTGATACCTTATTCTATCATTTCAAAACCGGGAAAGCTGTCCGAGGAAGAATTTGCAACGATCAAAAAGCATCCCACCCTGGGTTACCAGCTTCTCCTGTCCCAGGATGTGGATGATCATGTGAAAAATGCCGCCCTCATGCATCACGAACGCAGCAACGGCAGCGGTTATCCTCTGAAATTAAAAGGCAATCAGATCGACCCTTATGCAAGAATCGTGGCTATTGCCGATGTCTACGATGCCATGACCGCTGCCCGCTGTTACAGAGGACCTTTGTGTCCATTCCGTGTCATCGAGATGTTCGAGGCAGAAGGCTTCCAGAAATACGATGTCTCCATCCTGCTTCCTTTTCTGGAAAATGTGGTCAATTCCTGTCTGCAGAACCGTTGTCTGTTAAGCGATGGGCGGAAAGGGACGATCATTTATATCAACAAAGACAAGCTCTCCCGACCTGTCGTACAATGTGGCGGAGAGTATGTGAACCTGGCGGACCAGCCGGATTTAGAGATTGTGCGTCTGCTTTAAGTTATTCAGGCATCAGCCATACAGGATCTTAGGCTGCATTGTGTTGTAGATGTCGCATGCAGCCTTTCTTTCCATAAAAGCAGCATCTACAGAATGGAGTTATTTATGTCAGACAAGACTTCCTTGCATTATTATGTCAATATGCCCGGAAATACCCTTCCGGGCACTTCTTTTTCTACTATTACTGAAGCACTGACCGCCCTGACGGATTCATCCTGCTTATCATGCGAAAAGCAGTTCCCGGCTCCCGTTTCTGATCTGCCTCCTGTGATCGTACACATCGGGGAGGGTATTTATAGGGAAAAAATAATCATCACCAGACCAAATGTCACCTTCGAAGGGGCCGGTGCAGACAAAACGATTCTCGTCTACGGAGATGCCGCCTTTGATCTTATGCCTGAGGGAGATAAACGCGGAAC